>ERZ780218.1887-NODE-1887-length-11314-cov-4.531930_pt1 | contig 11314 bp, 7 predicted proteins | sample MGYA00510975_ERZ780218 | MGnify/ENA primary metagenome ERZ780218 (study PRJEB29588, sample SAMEA2152063) | human gut metagenome | biome: human gut; feature: human-associated habitat; material: faeces | place: Denmark | collected 2008/2010 ...
GATGCCGATGGCGGCCGACAGCAGCAGGTTGTTGTAGACCAGCCGGTCGTCGACCCAGACCTTGACGCCCGTGGACTTGTAGCGGAAGAAATTCTTCACCAGACACCACGTATAGCGCCAGCGGCTCCGGTGCCCCTTCTTTTTCAGGTGCGAGAGCTTGCGCACGACATGCGCGTCGAACCCCGCCCCGGCGACGTTGGCCATGTAGCGGCTCTGGCGGTAGTGCGCCTCCTCGTAGGAGACCACCCCGACGTCCTGCAGGAAGGAATACCCCTCGCTGATAGCCTTCACGGCGTCCTGATAGCGGTTCGAGATGCCGAACGTGCGGACCCAGTCGTTGCCCGTGCCCACGGCCACCACGGCCACGAGCACCTCGTCGGGACACACCTCCTGCTGGATGAACAGCCCGTTCACCACCTCGTGCAGCGTCCCGTCGCCGCCCACGACGATGATCCGGCGGTAGCCTTCGCGCACGGCCGTGACGGTGAGTTCCGTGGCGTGGAACTTGTGCTCCGTGAAGACCGGTTCGCAGAGGATGTGGGCATCGCGCAGGTGTTTCGAAATCTGTGGAAAATGGTCGAGCCCGCGGCCGCTTCCGGCCACGGGATTGACGATGACGAACCATTTTCCGGAATCGGCCGCCACGCTGCGATTATTTTTCGGGAACGTTGCGCAGCGTGTCGACCAGGAAGTCGTAGAACTTCCCGACCGAGGCGATCTCCACCTTCTCGTCGGGCGAGTGGGGGTAGCAGATCGTCGGGCCGAACGAAATCATGTCCAGCCCGGGATAGGCGCTGCCGATGATGCCGCACTCCAGCCCGGCGTGAATGGCCGTCACGGCGGGTTTCCGGCCGTACAGCGCCTCGTAGGAGGCGGTCATGGCCTTCAGGATCGGCGACTCCATGTCGGGGTTCCAGCCGTTGTAGGCGCCCGTGAGTTCCGTTTTGGCCCCGGCCAGCGCGAAGAGGGCGGCGATGGACTCGCCCAGCGCCTCCTTCTCGGTGTTGACCGAGCTGCGCAGCAGGCATTGGAGTTTCACCGTCCTGCCGTCCGACACCACGCGTGCGAGGTTCGTCGAGGTCTGCACCAGCCCGGGCATGGCCACCGACATCCGCTGCACCCCGTCGGGGCAGGCCGCAACGGCCTTGATCAGATTTCCGGCAACCTCCTTCGGCAGCATTTCGGCCGGTTTTCCGACCTCCGCGACCTTGACCGACACCGCGTCCTCGATGCCGGCGTACTCGGCCCTTACGGTCTCCTCGTAGGCTTTCACCGCGGCGGCGAACTCGTCGTAGTCCCCGGTTTCGACCAGCACCACGGCCTCGGCCTCGCGCGGGATGGCGTTGCGGAGTCCGCCGCCGTCCACCGACGCCAGCAGCACGTCGCACGGCGCGGCATTCAAAAAGCGGAACAGCACCTTGTTGGCGTTGGCGCGCTGGCAGACGATCTGGATGCCCGAGTGGCCGCCCTTGAGCCCCTTGACGCTGATCTTCGCAGCGGTATAACCGCCCGCGGGCGTCGGCTCGGCCTTGTAGCCGAAGGTCATATTGGCGTCGAGCCCTCCGGCGCAGCCCACGTAGAGTTCGCCCTCCTCCTCGGAATCGAGGTTCAGCAGGATGTCGCCGTGCAGCAGCCCCTTTTCCAGACCGTTCGCACCGTCCATGCCGGTCTCCTCGGTGGCCGTGAACAGGGCCTCCAGCGGCCCGTGCTTCAGCGTCCGGTCCTCCAGCACCGCGAGGATCGCCGCCACGCCGATACCGTTGTCGGCGCCCAGCGTCGTGCCGTCGGCCGTCACCCAGCCGCCGTCGATGTAGGCGTCGATGGGGTCCTTGGTGAAATCGAACTCCTTGTCGTTGTTCTTCTGCGGAACCATGTCGAGGTGGGCTTGCAGGATCACGCCCTTGCGGTCCTCCATCCCCTTCGAGGCGGGTTTGCGGACATAGACGTTGTGTGCCGCGTCCTCCTTCGATTCGAGGCCCTGCGCGCGGGCGAAATCGAGAATATAGCGGCGGATCTTCTCCTCGTGGGACGAGGGGCGCGGGATGCGGACGATCTCCGCGAAATGTTTCCAGACAAGCGCCGGTTTCAGCGCGACCAAATTACGGTCCATAATATTGAAGTTTAAGTGTTATATATCGTTCAAATTTCTCTCTTTCTCCGTCTCTTCCGTTCCGGCGGCCGCTGTCGCAGCCGGTCAGCGCGCCCCCGGGAAGGGACAGGCCCGACGCTCCGGGCCGGCGGCGGTCAATGGTCCCCGGCCCCGTCCTTTTCGACACTCCTGTCGAACGCCTCGACGATGTGTTTCACGAGCGGGTGGCGGACGATGTCGCGTTTGTCGAACTCCACGATGCCGATGCCGTCGACGCCCCGCAGAATCTCCATCGTGCGCACCAGACCGCTGTCCGACTTGCGCGGCAGGTCGATCTGCGTCACGTCGCCCGTGACGATGAACCGCGCATTGCGGCCCATGCGCGTCAGGAACATCTTGATCTGCGACAGGGTGGTGTTCTGCGCCTCGTCCAGAATGACGAAGGCGTTGTCCAGCGTGCGGCCGCGCATGTAGGCCAGCGGGGCGATCTGCACGGTCCCCTCTTCGAGGTGTTTCTGGAGCTTGGCCGGCGGGATCATGTCGTTCAGCGCGTCGTACAGCGGTTGCAGGTAGGGGTCCAGCTTCTCTTTCATGTCGCCGGGCAGGAAACCCAGCTTCTCGCCCGCTTCGACCGCCGGGCGCGTGAGGATGATGCGCCGCACCAGCTTCTCCTTCAGGGCGCGTACGGCCAGCGCGATGGCCGTATAGGTCTTGCCCGATCCGGCGGGTCCCACGGCGAAGAGCAGGTCGTTCCTGTCATAAAGTTTCACCAGCCTGAGCTGGTTGACCGTGCGGGCGCGGACGATGTTGCCGTTGTTGCCGTAGACGATCACGTCCTTGTCGACCGGGGCCTCCTGCGCCGCAATGCCGCCCGCGAAGCACTGGTCGATGACCTGCGACGAAATGTGTCCGTATTTGAGATAATAGGCCACCAGCCCCTCCATGCGTTCCTCGAAACGCCGCGTCTCGGCCTCGGAACCGAGGACTTTGAGCGAAGAGCCCCGCGCGACGATCCTGAGCTGGGGGTGAAGCGATTTCATCTGGTCGAGGTAGACATTCCGCGGCCCGTACAGCTCGCGGGGGTCTGCACCCTCGATGAGTATCTCTTTTCCGACTGCGTCTGTCATAGGCTAAAAAAGGTATCCGAAGTTAAGCGCCACGTTATAAGTGCGGAGTTTGTCGAGCTTGCCGCCGTCGGGAAGCACCACGTCCTTCTTGCTTTTGAACTGGCCGTTGTAGCGCAGGTCCACCAGCAGATGGCCCAGCAGCTTGACTCCCGCGCCCACCGTGTAGGACATCGTGGGACGCACGCGGCCGAAATCGAGCAGGTCGCCGCCCGACTTCTGCTTGCAGTCATTCATCACCGTAAAGACGGGACCGGCATAGATCCGCACGGGACGCAGCAGGCGGAACGACAACAGCACCGGCACGTCGATGGAATTGGACTTGAGGTTGATCTCCTTCTGCCCCTCAGGACGGATGCGAAGCCCCTGACGCACATAGAGTATCTGCGGTTCGACGGCGAAAGCCCCCAGATTGACCGCCGTGGTGATACCGGCCTGCCAGCCCAGTTTGTTCTTGACGTCGGTGCCCGACATGTTGGTCGTATAGTCGGGGATGTTGATGCCGCCCAATACGCCCCATTCGATCCGGGTGCGGGGCCGCTGCGCCGCGGCAGAGAGCGCGCAAACGACCAGCAAAGAGGTTACTACGATCTTACGAATCATCGTTTTCAGTTTTTATTGCTTTATTTTCAGTTTGAAGCTCGCCCAGAGCATGTAGCCCACACACAGGGCGACGAACAGCATGCCCCAGTGCGCATCGCCGCTCCAGCGGACAATGGCCCCGCAGACGGGTCCCGAAACGGCTCCCGCCGAGATGGCCAGAATCATCAGCCCCGCCACTTCGTTGGCCTTTTCGGGCACGGCCTTGGTCGCCACGGCGTAGAACGTCGCGAAAACGCAGGCCATGGCGAATCCCGTCAGCCCCACAGCGGCGTAGACCGCCGTTTCGCCGCGCACCAGCAGCAGCACGGCGCAGAGCGCCAAAGCCCCCGCCATGTTCCAGCGCAGGTATTTCACGTCCGACACCCGCACCAGCACCCACGCCCCGACGAGCGTGCCGACGATGCGGCAGGCGTAGAAGCCCGTGGTGGTGAGTATCGAATCGGGATTGTCGATCAGCCGTACCGAGAGGAATCCGATCCCCACGTCGCCCGCGATGAAGCAGGCCACGCCCAGCGTGCAGATCAGCACCGTCGGATTGCCCAGCAGCCGGAAGCAGTCGGCCATGCCCGCGGCGCGGTCACTGCGCGGCGGTTCGGCCACCGAAGTCGCCTGCAGCCAGATGCCGCCCAGCACCGTGAGGCCCGCATAGATCGGCAGCAGCAGGCGCCACGATCCGGTGAGCGCCACGAGCGCCGTGACGATCGGCGCCAGCAGCAGGAGCGAAGTGTTGCGGAAGATCTGGCCCACCGTGAGGTAGCTGGTCATCCGCTCGCCCGGCACGATGGTGGCCAGCAGGGGATTGATCGCCACCTGAATCGCCGTATTGCCCACGCCCAGCAGTCCGAAGCCGGCGAAATACCACCCCAGCGCACACCCTTCGCCCGCAACGTAGGGGACCATCAGACCGGCGACCGTAAAGGCATAGCCGATCAGCGCGGTCGCCTTGCGGCCTATGCGGTTCATCAGCGCGGCCAGCGGCGTGGAGAGCACCAGAAACCACAGGAAAACCATCGTGGGCAGGAAGCTCACGGCCGCCTGCCGCGATGCGGGAAACTCCAATGCGATGCGTCCCGTAATCGGAGCCACCATATCGCAGAAACCCATTATGAAGAAGCCCATCAGCACGGGGCCGAGCACTCGTTTATCTACTTTACCGACATGCATGAGCGGCGAAATTTCAGGTATACAATTTTTCAAAGTTACATTTTTTTCCATAAAAACCGATTTCCGGACAGCGATTATTTCACAATTCTTTCTCTTTGCGGAGCAACCGTCCGATCCCGACCGACAAAAAACGTGCGAAAAACGCCGTTCCACTCTCCGCGCCTTATACCCCGCCTTTCCCCGCAAACTCTGTCTCCCGCCATTCTCCCACGCAAAAAAACAGCCTGCAGAATCGGCCGTTCGGACTCCGCCGCAGCAAAATGCGGCGGGCGCTTGTTTTTAGCCGCAGATTTTTATATATTTGTAGGAAAGCCAAATGATCGCATGATGTTTCAATTCGCCCATATAGCACCGATAACACTGCCGCTCGAAGACCCGATCCTGAAGTTTCTGCTGATTCTGATCATCATTCTGGCGGCGCCGCTGCTCCTGAACAAGCTGAAGATCCCCTATCTTTTGGGGCTGATAATCGCCGGCGCGGTTATCGGCCCTCACGGACTCAACCTCGTGCTGCGCGACAGCAGCATCATTCTTTCGGGGACCGCCGGCCTGCTCTACATCATGTTTCTTTCGGGACTGGACATGGATACGTCCGACTTCAAAAAAAGCGGCTGGCGCAGTCTCGTCTTCGGACTCTACACCTTCTGCGTACCGCTCGCGCTCGGCATTCTGGCAGGTTATTACATTATGGGATTCTCCATCTACTCCTCGATCCTGCTTGCCGGACTCTTCGCCTCCCAGACCCTTATAGCCTATCCCATCGTCAGCAAGCTCGGCATCTCGCGCGACAAGGCCGTCACGATCGCCGTCGGCGGCACGGTCATTACCGACACGCTGGCCCTGCTGCTGCTCACGGTGATCGTCGGCATGGCCACGGGCAACGTGGACGAAAGCTTCTGGTGGCGGCTCAGCGCCTCGGTGCTGTTGTGCATAGGCATCATTCTGTTCCTCTTTCCGCTGCTGGCGCACTGGTTCTTCAAACAGTGCAGCGACAACGTATCGCAGTATATCTTCGTGCTGGCGATGGTCTTCCTCGGCGCCTACCTCGCGCAGCTCGCGGGGCTGGAACCGATCATCGGCGCCTTCCTCTCCGGTCTGGCCCTCAACCGGCTCATACCCCGCACCTCGCCGCTGATGAACCGCATCGAGTTCGTGGGCAACGCCATCTTCATCCCCTTCTTCCTCATAGGCGTGGGCATGCTCATCGACTACCGGGCCTTCTTCCGCGACTGGGAGAGCATCGAAGTGGCGCTGATCATGATCGTCCTGATCACCGCCGCCAAATACATCGCCGCCTATCTCACGCAGAAGACATTCCGTCTCTCACCGGACCAGCGCACCGTGATCTTCGGACTGAGCAGCGCCCATGTCGCGGCGACGCTCGCGGCGGTGATGGTCGGCTACAACGTCATACTGGGCCACACGCCTGATGGCGAGCCGATCCGTCTGTTGAGCGAAAGCGTGCTCAACGGTACGATCCTGATGATTCTGGCCACCTGCACGGTCTCGACCTTCGCCACGCAGCGGGGCGCGCACAACATCGCCATGCGCAATGCGCAGGACGACGACGAACAGCCCCTGCAGGAGGACCACATCCTCATTCCGGTCGCCAACGAGCAGACCGTGAGCGAGCTGGTAAGCCTGAGCACGACCCTCAAGAAAGCCAAATCCCGCAACGGACTCTACGCCCTGAACGCCATCGACAACAAGGTCGAGGACCCCACGGTCGAAAAGCGGGGCCGCAAAATCCTCGACACGGCCGCCAAAGCCGCCGCCGCATCGGACAACTACCTGCAGGCATTGCTCCGCTACGACGTAAACATCGCCAACGCCATCGTCAGCGTAGTCAAGGAGCGCAGCATCACCGACATCGTGATGGGCATGCACCACGACCGCACGCCGGGCGGTTCTGGCATCGGCCGCATGGCCGCCGACGTGCTGGGACAGAGCAATGTCACCACCTATCTCTACCACCCCGCGCAGCCCCTGCCGACCATCAAGCGGCATCTGGTGGTCGTGCCGGAGAAGGCCGAAAAGGAGGCCGGGTTCCAGATGTGGATTCAGAAACTGCGCAACATCGCCGACAATTCGGGCGCCCGGATCGTGTTCTACGCCCCGGAAAGCACCATGCAGTACCTGCGCCCCGCCCGCGGCAAACGCTCGGCCAAGGCCGAATACGTGGTCTCCAACCCGTGGGACGACCTCACGGCGCTCACTTACGAGACCAAACGCGACGACTGTCTGTGGATCGTGATGAGCCGCCGCGAACGGGTTTCCTACCATCCTGCCATGAGCAAGGTCCCCGCCTACATGGAGCAATTCTTCGCCGACAACAGCTTCGTGCTGGTCTACCCCGTACAGGCCGGCGACACGGAGAGCAGGTATATATAATAAGTATCCGGACGAGTATTCTCTGTCCTGCAGTTTTTACAGAGTGTGTTCCGCAAGAGTCCCGCGCATTTGGTTTTGCGCCCGACCTGCACTATCCTTGCAGCATACAGGCGGCGTACGGACAATGCTCAAATAAATTTGGCATTGCGCCCGACTTGCACTATCTTTGCCCTAAGAAAAAAGAAAAGAATATGAGCCTTGTAGCAATCGTGGGCCGTCCTAACGTCGGCAAAAGCACCCTCTTCAACCGTCTGGTGGGCCAGCGGAAGGCCATCGTCGATGCGACGGCCGGCACCACCCGCGACCGCCACTACGGCAAAACGGACTGGAACGGAAAGGAATTCTCGGTGATCGACACCGGCGGCTACACCGTCAATTCGGAGGATATTTTCGAAGACGAAATCCGCCGTCAGGTACTGCTGGCCATCGACGAGGCCGATGTGATCCTCTTTCTGGTGGAGGTTGCGACCGGCATCACCGACCTCGACCAGCTGATGGCCGATATCCTGCGCCGCACCTCGAAAAAGGTGATCCTCGTCTGCAACAAAGTGGACAACAACGACCAGATTTACTCCTCGCACGAGTTCTACGCCCTCGGTTTGGGCGATCCGTTCTGCATCAGTTCGATGAGCGGCAGCGGCACGGGCGACCTGATGGATGCCATCCTCGCGGCGCTGCCCGCGGAGACCGTCGCCGAAGAGGACGAGGACCTGCCCCATATCACCATCGTCGGCCGTCCCAACGTCGGCAAGTCGTCGATGACCAACGCGCTGCTGGGCGAGGAACGCCCGCCCGAGCCGACGCTGAACCAGCGGATGACCGCTTTGCGCGACCAAATCTACGAAATGTGCGAGGAAAAGGGCGAGTGGGCCGCCATGCCCCAGGCCCGCAGCCAGGCCATGCACTATATGAAGGGCCTGCACGGCGCTGCCGCCCTGCGCCGCTACTGCTCGATGCTCGAGCACTTCAGCGATGTGGATACGCTGATCGAGGCGGTGTATAGGTTGCAATAACGTAGGGGCCGGGCATGCCCGGCCCGCAACTTTCCCGTAAAAGCGCAATAACCGGTATGCCGCGGGCCGGACATGTCCGGCCCCTACCGTGGCGCTTCAAAACCGTCCCCTCGTCAATTCGTCCAGATTCTGCTCGTAGCAGGGCAGCATGTGCTCGATGAAATACTCCGCCTCGGGGCTGTGCATGGCGTGCAGGGCGGCCATCTGCTGGGCGTAGGCGGCCTCAAACTCGCGGTTGCCGCCGCGGTCCTCCTCGATGCACTTGATGACGGCGGAAAGCCGGTCCGCGGCCTTTAAAATTTTGCGCTCGGCGTCGTTCAGCACGCTGCCGGTCAGCCAGACCTGGGTCTCGGCCTGTAATTCTTCGGGCTGCAGGCTCGCCATCACGCGGGCGCTCTCGTGCTCCACGGCCTTGTACGCTGTGCGCAGGGCGTCGTTCTTGTACTTGACGGGCGTCGGCATATCACCGGTCAGAATCTCCGGTGCATCGTGGTAAATGGCCGCTGTGGCTACGACCTCAGGCCGCAGGGCCGCGCCGGTGCCCGTGCAGTGCCTGCCGATCAGGCAGAGCGTGTGCGCCAGCATGGCCGTGTCGGCGGTGTGTTCGCTCAGGGACTCGGGGCGGGTGCTGCGCATCAGGCACCAGCGGGTGATGTACTTCATGCGGCTGAACAGCGCGCTGAACGGATAGGTTTTCATCTTCACGCGACCTCCGGTTTGTGATATAATGGGGCGTATGCAGGGGCCGATGCCCGCCCCTACGATTGCGCCGATTCACCGTAGGGGCGGATTCCATATCCGCCCGTGCAGGTGTCCGGTGCGTTGCATCGGCCCGGGGGGACGTCAGGGACGCCGCCCCCTACAGCTCTACGGTAAGTATACCACAACTTTCCTCAAAGTGAGGCCCCATAAAGGGGACTATCAATATGCAAAGCACAATTTTTAAACAAAAATCGAACTATTGGCGCGTCTTTGCACTCTGCTTTTTCACGGCGGTGCTGCTGTTTGCGCCCCACTGCATCGTGGATGCCGTCGCGGGCGGCGGGTACTTCCACTACGCGGGGGACTTCAACGACCAGCAGATCAACTTTTACCAGTACGCCAACGCCTTTGTCAAAAACGGCGGGTCGTTCAGCTGGGCCACCGACCTGGGCAGCGGGTTTGTCAATTCCTACTCGTTCTACCTGCTGGGCAGTCCGTTCTTCTGGCTGTCCATGGTCGTGCCCGCGCGGCTCATGCCGTGGGCCATGGTGCCGCTGCTCTGCCTGAAAATGGCCGTTGCGGGCGGCGGCGGGTATCTCTGGGCGCGCCGCTGGGTGCGGGACGAGACCTGGAGCATGCTGGCGGGCTGCCTGTATGCGTTTTCCGGGTTCAGCATCTACAACATCTTTTTCAACCACTTTCTGGACGTTGTGGCGCTGTTTCCGTACATGTTGGCCGCGCTGGACGACGCGGTCATCGACGATAAAAAGGGCGCGTTCCCGTTCTGGGTCGCGCTGAACCTTGTCGATAACTACTTCTTCTTCGCCGGGCAGGCGGTCTTTCTTATCATCTATTTCTTCTGCATGGCCGCCGGGCGGCGGTATGAACTGGGCCTGCGCAAGTTCGCGCGCCTGGCGTGGGAGACAGCTCTGGGCTGTGCCTGCGGGTGCGTGCTGCTGCTCCCGGCGGGGCTGTCGCTGCTGCAAAATCCGCGTACCATCGACCCGTTCGGCGGGTACGGGTATCTGTTCTACGGTAAATCCCAGCAGTACGGCGCGATTTTTTACAGCACCCTGCTCATGCCCGACGCGCCCTATTTCAAGGATCTGTTTCAGGAGGGCATCCTCAAGCACACGAGCCTGACGGCCTATCTGCCGCTGGTCGGTGTCGCGGGCGGGCTGGCGTTCTGCCGCGCAAGGGAGCGCCACCCGTTCACCTACGTTTTAAAGGTCTGCGTCGCCTGTGCGTTTGTGCCGGTGCTGAACAGCGCGTTCTATGCGCTCAACTCGAGCTACTACGCGCGGTGGTACTATATGCCGATTCTGGTTTTGTGCGGTGCAACGTGCTATCTGCTCTCCCGCCCGGCGCTGGCCGAGCAGCGTCTGCCGCGGGCGCTGCGGCTGACGACCTTCCTGACGCTGACGGCGGTGGTGTTCGCCGCTGTGCCGGGCAAGGACGACGACGGCAACACGGTCTTTGGCGTGCTGGACGAGCCCGCGCGGTTCTGGGCTATCTTCGGCATGACGATGCTGGGTATCGTGATTTTTGCGCTGCTGTGGCATTTTTGCCGCCGTAAGCGGCGGTGGGGCACGATTCTGACCGCCGCCGTGCTGGGATTCAGCCTGCTGTACGGCAGTTTGCATCTGTCTCTGACAAAGTACGCCCAGTGGGACGTGGACAGCAATCTGATTGCCGAAACCTATGATTCTGTCGAGGACGTCGCCGCCGCGCTGCCGGACGATGCGTTTTACCGCATTGACGCCTACGGTGCGCACAACAATCTGGGGCTGTGGTTCAACAGGAGCTGCCTGCAATTCTTCAACTCGACGGTTGCGCCGAGTATCATGGCGTTTTACCCCGAGGTCGGCGTCAAGCGGGACGTGAACTCCAAGCCCGACGCCGAGAACTACGCCCTGCGCGGCCTGTTGAGCGTGCGGTACACGCTGGTCGCCAAGGACAAGGAGACCGAGTGGACCGACAAGGATCTGCCCGGCTGGCAGCGCACCGGCGAGACCGATGCCTACGCCCTCTACGAGAACGAAAACTGGGTGCCGATGGGCTTTACCTACGACTGCTACGTGACAGCGGACCAGCTGGAGCGGGTAAGCGAGGAAGAACGCGCCCAGATTTTGTGCCGCGCGATTTTGCTGGACGACGACCAGATCTCCGCCTTTGGCAGCCTGCTGGAACCCTTGCCCGACGAGGAGCTGACCAACCGCGGCGAGGAC
>ERZ780218.1891-NODE-1891-length-11287-cov-4.771457_pt1 | contig 11287 bp, 10 predicted proteins | sample MGYA00510975_ERZ780218 | MGnify/ENA primary metagenome ERZ780218 (study PRJEB29588, sample SAMEA2152063) | human gut metagenome | biome: human gut; feature: human-associated habitat; material: faeces | place: Denmark | collected 2008/2010 ...
TGTGCTCCTTGATGTACTCGGCGGCGGCGGCGTCGGTCTTGTCCAGGTCCTCGGGGTTCCGGGACAGGCAGCACCAGCGGAACGGGCCGTAGCCGTAGTCGAATAACTCCGGTCCCAGGATGTCCTCCACATAGGACGGGAAGATGAAGCCCTCGGAGGTGTCCACGCCGTTTTTGGAGATCTCCTTGTTTCCGGCGTCAAATACAGCCTTCATGAAGGCGTTGCCGTAATCAAAGAAATAAGAGCCTCTTTCCACCAGAGTCCGGATCATATGGAAGTGGGTGGTCAGGGAACGGTTGACCAGCTCACAGAATTTTTCATGATCATGGTCCAGCATCTCAGTTCTTTCCTCAAAGGTCAGGCCCTGGGGGCAGTAGCCGCCGTCGTAGGGGACGTGGCAGGAGGTCTGGTCGCTCATGAGGTCAACGTGAACGTTGTGCTCATAGAGGTACTCGAGCAGATCGACGATGTTGCCGCAGTAGGCAACGGCGCAGGGCTTGCCCGCCTTCTGGTGCTCGAGGGCGATCTTGGTCGCTTCCTCGAGGGAGTCGGTGCGGTGGCTGACCCAGCCCTGGGTGTAGCGGGTGTCGATACGGGAATCGTCGACCTCGGCGATGATGGACGCGGCGCCGGCGATCTCGGCAGCCTTGCCCTGCGCGCCGCTCATGCCGCCTAAGCCCGCGGAGATGAACAGACGGCCGGCGAGGTCCTTATCGTTGGGGATGCCGAGCTTGAGACGGCCGGCGTTGAGCAGCGTGTTGAACGTGCCGTGGACGATGCCCTGGGGGCCGATGTACATCCAGCCGCCGGCGGTCATCTGGCCGTAGTTGGCGACGCCGAGCGCGGCGGCGCGGTTGAAGTTCTCCTGATCGTCGAAGGTGCCGACCATCAGGCCGTTGGAGATGATGACACGGGGCGCCATCTTATGGGAGTGGAACAGGCCCAGAGGATGGCCGGACATGACGACCAGCGTCTGCTCGTCGGTCAGCTCCTCAAGGTACTTCTTGATGAGGCGGTACTGCATCCAGTTCTGGCAGACCTGACCGGTCTCACCGTAGGTGACCAGCTCATAGGGATAGAGCGCAACATCGAAGTCGAGGTTGTTGTCGATCATGACCTGAATGGCGCGGCCTTCGATGCACTTGCCCTTGTACTCGTCGATGGGCTTGCCGTAGAGCTTGCCCTCGGGACGGAAGCGATAGCCGTAGATGCGGCCGTGCTCCTCGAGCTCGGCGGCGAACTCCTTGGCCATCTGCTCGTGATGGTCGGGGTGGATGTAACGCAGAGCGTTCTTGATGGCGAGCGCCTTATCGGCCTCGGTCAGGTGGGATTCGCGGCGGGGTGCGCGGCGATAGCAGGATTCCATCTTCGGGTACTCGGGAAGATCGTAGTCCAGCTTGATCGTCATGGCTTCGTCAGCGAGATTGATCATGGGGGTGTTCCTCACTTTCTAAAATTTTTCGATTTCTCTCAATTTTCGGTTTTATCTCAAAAGAATCTTGTGCAATTTGCTTTACATCTTGCATTATAGCAAGAAGCTGCTATAATGAAAAGAACTTCTATTGTATTGTTATCATACTTTTTTAGTATAGCTCATCAGGAGGCGTCTTCTCATGACCATTCGCCAGCTTGAATACTTCTGCGCAGTCGCGGAGGGGCGCAGCATTTCCGCCGCCGCCCGCGCCCTGCACGTCGCCCAGCCGCCCATCTCGCGCCAGATCGCCCAGCTTGAAGCCGAGCTCGGCGTGCAGCTTTTCGCCCGCGAGAGCCGCGGCATGAAGCTCACCGAGGCCGGACAGGCGCTCTACCGCCAGAGCCGCTCGCTTTTCCTCAATCTCCGGCGCGTGGAGGAGAATGTCCGCAGCATCGGCGCCGGCGAGGGCGGGCGCATCAACGTCGGCGTCATCTACTCCGCCATGCCCTATGCCCTGCATTATTTGGAGGCGTACCACGCCCGCTATCCCAAGGTCGAGTTCTACATCCGTCTCGGCTCCCCGCAGGACCTTTTGAACGACCTGGACCGCGGCGAGCTGCACGTCCTCTTTCTCCGCCGCTCCACGCAGGAGTCCGGCAGCCTGCACGAGCGCATCCTCGGCGAGGACGCGCTGGAGCTCATCATGACCGCCGCGACCGATCCCGCGCCGGAGCTGGACGCCGTGCCCATCGAGCGGCTGCGCGGCGTGCCGATGTGCCTGCTGCGCTCGGATGATCTCTGGGGCTACAACGATTATCTGATGAAGGAATGCCGCCGCAGCGGCTTTGAGCCGAACGTGCCCTGCCAGTGCTACGATACGCCCATGGCGATGCAGCTCGTGCGCTCGGGCTTCGGCATCAGCTTCCTGCCGCATTCCATCGTCGAGACGCACCCGAACTCCGGCATCTACGCCAAGCCGCTGCGCGGCATCCCCGCCAAGTCCTACCCTGTCCTTGTCTGGAGCGACGATGTGCAGGGCGCGCCCTGCGTGCAGTGCTTCATCGCGGAATCCTGACGGGCGCGGCTTTACTTAAAAAAATTAAGCGCCCCGAAACAAAAGAGAAAGAAAACCTGTTTACGCCCGCCCGAGCACACGGTATAATGACAGCGTAAGCATCAAAATACAGGTTGGAAATTGTCTGACCTGACAAAAAACGGAGGAAACTTATCATGGCACGACTGATCGAATGCATCCCCAATTTCAGCTGCTCCAAGGAAAAGGACGAGGCCACCTATAACGAGCTCGTCAAGACCGCGCAGAGCGTCCCCGGCTGCACCCTGTTCGACGCCCAGACCGACGGCAACCACAACCGCTGCGTTTTCACCCTCATCGGCTCCCCCGAGGCCATCGAGGAGGTCGCCTTCCAGCTCACGAAGGTCGCCACCGAGCGCATCGACATGAACAAGCACCACGGCGAGCACAAGCGCATGGGCGCGACCGATGTCATCCCCTTCGTCCCCCAGATGGACGTGACCGTGGAGGAAGCCGTCGAGATGTCCAAGCGCGTCGCCCAGCGCATCTGGGACGAGCTGAAGGTTCCCTCCTTCCTGTATGAGGACAGCGCCACCCGTCCCGAGCGCCGCAATCTCGCCACCTGCCGCAAGGGCGAGTTCGAGGGTATGCCCGAGAAGCTCCTGCAGCCCGAGTGGGCGCCCGACTACGGCGAGCGCAAGATCCACCCCACCGCCGGCATCACCGCCATCGGCGCCCGTATGCCGCTCGTCGCGTTCAACTGCAACCTCGAGACCAGCGACGTTGAGGTCGCCAAGAAGATCGCCAAGGTCATCCGCGGCTCCTCCGGCGGCTTCCGCAGCTGCAAGGCCATGGGCTTCATGCTCGAGGACCGCGGCATCGCGCAGGTCTCCATGAACATGGTCAACTATGAGGATACCCCGCTCTATGTCACCTATGAAATGATCAAGGCTCTGGCCGAGCGCTACGGCACCCGCGTCATCGAGAGCGAGATCGTCGGTCTGACTCCCGCCAAGGCGCTCATCGACTGCGCCGAGTTCTACCTCAAGGCCAAGGACTTCGACTGCAAGAAGCAGGTCATGGAGTATCACCTCATCGACATGGAGTAAACATTCAAAAATATGCCGTTGGCATATTTTTGAGAAGACCGACACTCCGCTCTGCGCCTTGCCGCCGCCGGCGGCTCGACGCTCGCTCCGCGAGAAGTGTTTTTCGCCGCGCACAGGTCGCGGCGAAAAACGATCTCAATTCATTTGCCGCCTGCGGGCGGCAAAGTCTGCGACGCAATCTAAGGAAAGGGATTCAATTCTATGAAACTTGCTGAACTGACCGTTACCGGCTTTGCCGACATCGTTTCCTCCGACGCGCCCGCGCCGGGCGGCGGCTCCTGCGCCGCGCTCTACGGCGCCATCGGCGCCGCGCTGACCGCCATGGTCGGCGGTCTGACCCAGGGCCGCAAGAAGTACGCCGAGTACGCCGAGCACGCCGCCGAGGTCGAGGCCAAGGGCAACGAGCTCAAGACCCGTCTGCTCGACGTGATGGACCGCGACACCGATGCGTTCAACGTCGTCTCCGCCGCCTTCGGTATGCCCAAGGACACCGACGAGCAGAAGGCTGAGCGCTCCGCCGCCATCCAGAACGGTCTCAAGGGCTGCACCAAGACGCCCATGGAGATGATGGAGCTCATCGACGAGACCCTTACCCTCGCTCACTCCCTGCTTGGCCGCTTCAACGACACCTCCGCGAGCGACCTGGGCGTTGCGTTCCTCTCCCTCAAGGCCGGTATTCAGGGCGCGTGGCTCAACGTGCTCATCAACGTCGGCTCGCTGAAGGATCAGGAGTTCGCCGCCGAGTACCGTGCCCGCGGCGAGAAGCTGCTCGCGCACGCGCTGCCTCTGGCGGACGAGTGCTACGCCGAGATCGTCAAGCTGATCGACGGCTAAAATTTATCTTGCCAAACGCAAAAGGCTTCGGTATCATCGTACCGAAGCCTTTTCGACAGAAAGAAGGTCCTTTTATGACGCTCACCCAGCTGACCCCCGCCGATTACGTCACCACGCAGTGGTCCGGCGGCGCGACCACCCAGCTCGCCATCGCGCCGAAGGGCGCGGTGTATGCCGACCGCGATTTTCTCTGGCGGCTGAGCTCCGCGACCGTCGAGCTCGACGAGTCCGACTTCACGCCCCTGCCCGCCTATGACCGCGTGATCTCCACGCTGCGCGGCGATATGGTCCTCGCGCACAACGGCGGGGAACGACTGACGCTCCACCCCTACGAGATCCACGATTTTTCCGGCGCGGACGATACCCACTCCTGGGGCCGCTGCACGGACTTCAACCTCATGCTGCGCCGCGGACAGTGCCGCGGCTGCGTCACCGCGCATTTCCCGCACGGCACGGAAACGCTTGCCCTCCACGCGGGCGAAACGGCCCTGCTTTTCTGCGGCGAGGGAAGCGTCACGCTCCACGCGGGCACGGAAACGCTGACGCTCGCCGCGCACGAAAGCGCCCTGATCGAGGACGCGCCCGCGCAGCTCACCGTCGAGGGCAGCGCGAAGCTGATGCTTGCGCAGATGTACCGCTGAGGGAGGGAGCTGCATGACCGGAGAAGACGTCGCCGCGCGCGTCCACGCCTACGCATGGACCGACCGCAAGCCGGGGCTGGAGCGCACCCGCGCTCTGCTCGCCGCGCTGGGAAACCCCGAAAAAGCCCTCAAATTCGTCCACATCACCGGCTCGAACGGCAAGGGCTCGACCGCCGCGATGCTCGCCTCCGTTCTCGCGGCGGCGGGATACCGCACGGGACTGTTCACCTCGCCGCACCTCTACCGCTTCAACGAGCGCTTTCAGGTGAACGGCACGCCCATTCCCGATGCGGCGCTTGACCGCCTCACGGAGCGCGTGCTCGCCGCGGCGGACACGCTTCCGGAGCATCCGACCGAGTTTGAGCTGATGACCGCCATCGGCTTTCTTTGGTTCGCGGAGGCCGGCTGTGACCTCGTCGTGATCGAGGTCGGTCTCGGCGGGCGGCTGGACTCCACCAACGTCATTCCCGCGCCCGAGGCGGCGGTCATCACCAACATCGGGCTGGAGCACACCGCCATCCTCGGCATCACCCTCGCCGCCATCGCCGCGGAGAAATCCGGCATCCTCAAGCCCGGCTGCCGCGCCGTGCTCTACGGTCAGAGCCGCGAGGTGGGGGAGGTCGTTGCCCGCGTCTGTGTGGAAAAGGAGATCCCGCTCACCGTCACGGACGCCTCGCAGCTCACGCTGCTCTCGTCCGGCCTCGACGGACAGCGCTTCACCTACCGCGGCAGCGCGCCGCTGCTCCTGCCGCTGCTCGGCGACTATCAGCTCCGCAACGCCATGACCGTGCTCGACACGGTGGACGCGCTGCGCGCGCAGGGCCGGAATATCTCCGCCGACGCCGTCGCGCACGGACTCGCCGCCGCACGCTGGCCCGGACGACTGGAGCTGGTGCACCGCCGCCCCGACCTCATCATTGACGGCGGGCACAACCCGCAATGCGCACAGGCGCTTGCCGCCTCGCTGCGCGGGCTCTACGGCGGAAAGAAGCTCATCTTTCTCATCGGCGTGCTCGCCGATAAGGATTGGCAGAGCATGGTCGGCGAGGTTTTGCCGCTGGCCAAGGCCATCGTCACCGTCCGCCCCGAAAGCGATCGCGCTAAGGACGAAAACGAGCTGGCCGCGTGGGTCCGCGCACAGGGCGTCCCCGCCGAGGCGCATGCCTCCATCGGCGAGGCGCTGGACGCCGCGCTCGCTCTCGCGGGTCCTGAGGACGCCGTCTGCGCGTGGGGCTCGCTCTACAGCGTCGGCGAGCTGCGCCATTGTCTCGGCCTGTGCTGAGATTCGTCCGCGTGATGTTCGGCATCCTCGGCGCGCCGCTGTTCCGGGAGCACACCTGCATGGATGGCGGCTATTTTGACTTCAAGCTAAAGCTCGGTGCCGAACCTCTGCCCTACTGGCCGCCGGTGTTCACGCAGGCGAACGATTACCGGTAAAGTGACAGCAGAAAACCCCCGACGCCCGTACAAATGGGCGTCGGGGGTTTTGTTTATCGTGGCTGCTTTGCAGCTATCTCTTAGTACATGCCGTCCATGCCGCCCATACCGGCGGGAGCCGCGGGTGCGGGAGGTTCGGGCTTGTCGGCGACCAGCGCCTCGGTGGTCAGCACCATGGAGCTGACGGACGCGGCGTTCTCCAGCGCGGAACGGGTGACCTTGGCAGGATCGACGATACCGGCGCCGATCATGTCGCAGTAGACCTCGTTGTAGGCGTCGAAGCCGTAGCCGGTCTTGCCGGACTCCTTGATCTTCTCCAGCACCACGGAGCCGTCGATGCCGGCGTTGGCGGCGATCTGCTTCACGGGCTCGGTCAGGGCGCGGGCGATGATGGACACGCCGGTCTTCTCGTCGCCCTCGACCTTGCCGATGAGCTTCTCAACCGCGGGAACGGCGTTGACGTAGGCTGTGCCGCCGCCGGCGACGATGCCCTCCTCGACCGCCGCGCGGGTCGCGTTCAGAGCGTCCTCAATGCGCAGCTTCTTTTCCTTCATCTCAGTCTCGGTGGCAGCGCCGACCTTGATGACCGCCACACCGCCGGCGAGCTTCGCCAGACGCTCCTGCAGCTTCTCCTTGTCGTAGTCGCTGGTGGTGACGGCGATCTGCGCACGGATCTGGGACACGCGGTCCTTGATGGCCTGCTTGTCGCCGGAGCCGTCCACGATGGTGGTGTTCTCCTTGGTGACCTTGACCTGACGCGCACGGCCGAGCATATCGACGGTCGCGCTCTTGAGCTCGTAGCCAAGCTCCTCGGAAATGACCTGGCCGCCGGTCAGGATGGCGATATCCTGCAGCATCTCCTTGCGGCGATCACCGAAGCCGGGCGCCTTGACGCACACGACGTTCAGCGTACCGCGCAGACGGTTGACGATCAGGGTGCTCAGCGCCTCGCCCTCAACGTCCTCGGCGATGATGACCAGCTTCTTGCCGCTCTGGACGAGCTGCTCGAGGATGGGCAGAATGTCGGAAATGACGGAGATCTTCTTGTCAGTGATGAGGATGTAGGCATCGTCCACGACGGCCTCCATCTTCTCGGTATCGGTGACCATGTAGGGGGTGATGTAGCCGCGGTCGAACATCATGCCCTCGACGACCTCAGAATAGGTCTCGGCGGTCTTGGACTCCTCGATGGTGATCACGCCGTCGGCGCTGACCTTTTCCATCGCCTCGGCGATCAGCTTGCCGATGAACTCGTCGCCGCTGGAGACGGTGCCGACGCGGGCGATATCGTCCGTGCCGTTGACCTTCTGGCTGTTGGCCTTGATGGCTTCCACGGCGGTCTCAACAGCCTTGGCCATGCCCTTCTTCATCACGATGGGGTTCGCGCCGGCGGCGAGGTTCTTCAGGCCCTCGCGGATCATCGCCTGCGCGAGCAGGGTGGCGGTGGTGGTGCCGTCGCCCGCGACGTCGTTGGTCTTGGTGGAGACCTCACGCACGAGCTGAGCGCCCATGTTCTCGAACGGATCGGGCAGCTCGATCTCCTTGGCGATGGTCACGCCGTCGTTGGTGATGAGCGGAGCGCCGAACTTCTTGTCGAGCACGACGTTGCGGCCCTTGGGGCCGAGGGTGACCTTCACGGTATCGGCCAGAGTATTGACGCCGACTTCAAGCGCCTTGCGGGCCTCTTCGCCGGATTTAATGAGCTTAGACATAAGAGTGTACCTCCATTAGAAATTCCGCGGAACGCGAAAATAGTTTAGATTATTTTTGCCGCGACATGTGCGTGGCAAAAATACTTTGACCCAGCCGCCTTGGGCGGCGTCGCCAGTCCGCAGACTGGCGGTGGGGAATCCAAAGGGGGAGCCTGCTCCCTCTTTGCGCATTTTACTCAACGATGGCAAGGATGTCGCTCTGACGGACGACGGTGTATTCCTCGTCATCGACCTTGACCTCGGTGCCGGAATACTTGCTGGTGATGACCTTGTCGCCGGGCTTGACGGTCATAACGACGTCGTGGCCGTCGACCATGCCGCCGGGGCCGACGGAAATAACCTCGGCGATCGAGGGCTTTTCCTTAGCGCTGGCGGTCAGGATGATGCCACCCTTGGTGGTCTCTTCGGCCTCGAGCATCTTGAGGATGACGCGGTCGGCAAGCGGAGTGAGTTTCATGGGAATGTGCCTCCTTCTATATTTTCACAAATTTGAAAAAACAAATTCACCGTTGGTTAGCACTCCTTACGGCCGAGTGCTAACCAACGGTGCTATCATAGCGCAAGGCAAGCGATATTGCAAGGGGATTTTATGAAAAATCCGGTCGATTTGCAAAAATTCACAGTTTGGTAAAATTCTCTCAGCGCGCCGTCGCGTTCGGGTCGCAGCCGGCAGGGCCGAAGAAATTGAGCTTTTTGTCCGCCAGACGGAGCGTCACGTCGTGCGAATGGGAGCACTCGCCGTCCAGACAGGTCACGATGTCGCCGTCGTCGGAGTGGATGCGCACGACCTTCGCCGTGGAAAAGCGCACCACGTCCTTCGGGAGCTTTTCATGGTTTCCCGCGGAGTAGTCCGGGAAGAGCCGCGCGAAGCGGAGCTTGCTGATGTTCTTCACCAAAACCGTGTGCAGCACGCCGTCGTTCATCCGCGCCTCCGGCACCGGCGTGGAGCCGCCGCCGTAGTAGCGTCCGTTGCACATGGAGACGAGGGCGAAGTCGTCCTCGATCCTCTCCTCGTCCAGCCAGACCGTCCAATGCCGTCCGATGCGGCCGAAGATGCCGTTCGCCGCCACGCTGACCAGATAGCTGCCACGCCCGCTCAGGTGCGGATTGGCGCTGAACTTATGCACGCTCTCGGCAATGCGCGCGTCGATGCCCGAGCAGGCGATCGTCAGGCAATAACGCCCGCTGCAGTCGATGAGGTCGAGCGCCTGCGTTTCGCCGTTCCAGAGATTTTCTGCGTCGAGGAACTTTTCGTAGTCCGCGCCGAAGTTTTTGAGAAAATCGTTGCCCGTGCCGATGGGGATGCAGGTCATCGCGGCGTTGGCATAGCCCGCGATGCCGTTGGCGACCTCATTGACCGTGCCGTCGCCGCCGCAGGCATAGAGCCGCACATCTTCTCCGCTCTCGGCGAGGCCGCGCGCGAGCGTGGCCGCGTGACCGACCGACGCGGTGAGCATACATTGTACGTCCAGACCGTGCTTTTCCCGCAGCGCCTCCGCCATCGTGTAGATGCGCTGGCGGCTGTCGTTCTTACCGGCCGACGGATTGATGATAAAAATGTGTTTCAAGGTACAGGTCCCCCGTTTCGATGACGCGGCGGGAGGAACCTCCCCCGCGCAGACTCTCTTCTTTAAATCATAGCGCATACCGCGTAAAAAATGCAATGAACATTTTATGAAAAAGTGTCACAACCGGAGCGCGGTGCAGAAGCCTTAACGAAAAATTAACACCGGCGTCCCCGCGGACCGCCGGTGTTCGTTTTATCTCAGAGCCGCTTCCCGTACATGAACAGGTCGCACTTGAGCATACCGTTATAGAGCTTGCGCTTTTTGTCGGCTGTGCGGCCGAAGCAGCGCTCAAACTCCGTGTGCGACGAGAGCACATAAACGCGCCAGGTCTCCGGCAGCTTGTCTATCGCGCGGCCGAAGGCGCGGTAAAGCTCCTCGGCCTCCTTCTGCTCCAGCAGACGCTCGCCGTAGGGCGGATTCGTCACAACGCGCCCATACTGCCCGCCCCAGTGGAAGCGCGTCGCATCGTCCACCTCAAAGCGCACCGTATCGTCCACCTCGGCAAGCTCCGCGTTGTGCCGCGCGATCTCAACGGCGTGCGGGTCGATGTCGCCGCCCCAGATCTCGTAGGTCTTGTCATGAAATTCGTTGTCCATCGCCTCGTCCGCCGCGTCGAGCCATATCCTTTTGTCCACCATCGCCCAGTGCTGCGCGGCAAAGCTGCGGTTCAGGCCCGGGGCACGGTTCCTGGCGATCAGCGCCGCCTCGATGGCGATGGTGCCGCTGCCGCAGAAGGGGTCGCAGAACGGGTCACGTCCGTTGTAGTGCGAGAGCTTCACCATCGCGGCGGCCAGCGTCTCCTTGATGGGGGCCAGCGTCGCGTTTTTGCGGTAGCCGCGCTTGTGCAGCCCCTCGCCAGAGGTGTCCAGCATAATCTCTGCCTCGTTTTTGCGAAGGGAAAAGCGAATGCGGTATTCCCCGCCGCTTTCGGGCAGCACCTGCACGCGGTGGCCCTTTTTCAGCCGCTCTACCACAGCCTTTTTCACAATGCTTTGGCACGCCGGCACGCTGGAAAGCTGGCTGGAAAGGCTGCTGCCTTTCACGGGGAAGGCGGCGTCCGCGGGCATCAGCTCTTCCCAGGGCACGCTGTAGGCCAAATCAAACAGCGCGTCAAAGGTTTCGGCGCGGCCCGTTTTCAGCAAAAGCAAAATGCGCTCTGCACAGCGGCTGTGCAGGTTTGCGGCGGCCAGCACGCCGGCGCCGCCGGTAAAGGCCACGCGCCCGTCTGTCACCGTCACATCTTTTGCGCCAATGCGCCGGATATCAAACGCCGCGGCGCTCTCTGCACCAAAATAACACGGCGCAATCATGCGGTATTCCAAATTCATTCTCCTTCCCCGGCCGCCGCGGCAAAGGGCACGCGGGCCGGGCTTACTGCTACCCGCCTATTATAGCACACCGGGCGCAGGGCAGGCAAACGGCGCGCCGCACCTGCGCTGAAAGGCAAGGCGCGGGCTGCCGTTTGCCAGGCGGATGACGCCGCACGGCGCAAACCCCAGCTTGTGCAGCAGGCTGCGCATGGGCAGGTTGTTCTGGTGC
>ERZ780218.1894-NODE-1894-length-11274-cov-3.297620_pt1 | contig 11274 bp, 14 predicted proteins | sample MGYA00510975_ERZ780218 | MGnify/ENA primary metagenome ERZ780218 (study PRJEB29588, sample SAMEA2152063) | human gut metagenome | biome: human gut; feature: human-associated habitat; material: faeces | place: Denmark | collected 2008/2010 ...
GCCATGCCGCCGCTCTGCTCATTGCCGACTCGCTCAAATAATTCTTTTAAGAAGTCAAAGACACTGAGAATTGCTTCAATACTTGAAAGTCCGGCAAAATCCGAATAAGGGAATGCCTTTAGAATGTCAAATGTCAGACAATTATACGTTAATCCGTAAGCATCGAGATCATGGATATGAATGTATCCTTCGCGGTGTAGCTTAGCCCATTTTTCGTCAAGAGAATTCAGAACAGATTCTTTCACTGCCTTTTCTCCGATATTATAGATACTGCCGACATAGCTTTTTCTGTTAGCGGCATTGTCATTTTTATTCTGAAGTTGCATGACTGATCTCCGTAAAAATTTGATTGATAGACCCGACAAATGGAGTAGTTGTCGTTTTTAGTTCTTCTATATAGGGCCCATATTTCAAATAATGTATCTTATCGAGAATTTTTTTTGGGACTTCGCTTATGTCGTGCCCGGTATATAGGCAAATATCGAAGTCGTATAAGAGAGTAATAAGTTCATAGACGGCGTCTGCTTGCATTAAAGGCTCTCCGCCGGAAATAGTAAGTTCTTTATTAATGCAACTTTTCCGCAATGTATCTGCAAGTTCTGCAACCGTAAGGCGGTTTCCTTTGGTAATATCCCAAGTCTCTTGATTGTGGCAACCTTTACAATGCAGATCACAGCCTTGCAAGAACAGTACTGTTCTGTATCCGGTACCGTCGCAAAGAGACGGATTCTTCATGATCGAATTGATGTAAATTATTTGAGATTGACTTTTTTGTTTCATCGTATCTATCAAATCTCCCTCAGATTATTTTAATCAAATCGTCGCTTTCGTTGATTTGCAAAAGCTGCGTATAGAATTCCACTAAACGATGCGGAAACGCAACATTTAGTAACCGTATCGGTTGTTCCCGTCCGAGCAAAGATATAACGATATCTCCACGGCGAAGCGTTGTATCATCTGCAACGGAAACGGATTTGATTTTTTCTATCGGAAGATAAATAACGTTGCTGGCTTTTTGATATGTCTGAATGATCAGATGCGTATTATTTATTTCACCGATCTTGATGCCGTAGGGCGCTTTGTATGCTTTTGCAAAGAATATAAGATGGATAATTGCCGTTGGCGTCACAATAAATGAAAGAATGCCAAATATCGCCCCGATTATATATAGCGGAGTAATTGATAGGCTAAATCCGACAGAAAACAGTACAACTGAAATTAGCAAAATAGAAAGGATGGCGATCCAAATCGAAAATTTGATATAATCCTTTTTCCCCAATCGGTACTGATATATATCGTAGCGTATTTTGGTGTTGATCGTTTTCTTTAAGTCCGAAGTAACTTGGTGGAGAACGCTTTGCAGTATCTCTGTATCGTTCAAATCGACCGATTCATTCAAAAGCACATCGAACGACACGTCTAAAACCCTTGCTATATCTCGAATATTGTCAAGCTTCGGCTCAAATTTGCCATTTTCCCAATCGGATACAGTCTGTCTACTCACGCCATCGGTGGTCTCTGAAAGAGAATAACCGAACTCTTCCTGCGATAGTCCGCGCGCTTTTCTTAATATCCTTATTTTTTCAGATAACTTCATTGTTTTGCCTGTCCTTTTTACAAAATCAGCCGCTGACGTAATCGCGCTTCTTATATCAGCGGGAACAATTTATCCTTTGTCGTAATAACTTTACACTATTTTGTCTAAGAAAGCCACCGAGTGCAGCATGGAATTTTGTCAGGTACGACCCGACATCAAGTATATTATAGCAAAAAAGCATGTTTTTGACAAGAGTACTTTTATGCTATTTCAAACATGCATCGTGTGTTCTTTTAAATAAATCAATTCTTGAAGAGTTTTGGGCATGAAGCCAATTACATCTGCCCCGCAATTGAGATGTCGCGGAAGGGATGGTATGATTTTCGTAGCTATATCTCGCGGATTATTGTGTATATGACCAAATACATGATAGCCGTTGTATATTGAATTCTCATAACTTAAAAGAGGATAATGACAGAGTGTTACACTATGTACGCCGTCCTTAATCGTACAGATTGTTGCCGTGGACTCAAAGTACTGTAGTGCCTGCTCGTTAAGACAGGCATCATGATTGCCCCAAATAAGTATTTTCTGACCATTTAATTGTTTCAGCGTTTTAATGGCTGTTTGACTATCTATGGCGAAATCGCCTACTACATATACTACATCGGTGCCTCCGACTTGCTTATTCCACAGCGAGATCATCGTATCATCCATATCATTAACAGAATGGAATGGACGCTTGGCTAAACGCATAACTCTTTCATCACCGAAATGACTATCTGAAATATAGTATATCATTTCAATACTCCTAAGCAAAGATATTGTTATCATCCCCCGTAGAATCAATAGGTTTATCATTCCAAGAGTTATCGGTTAAAGCCGATGAATAATACTCTTGTATTTTTCTTTCTTGATCGATATTGTGAAGGCGCGTAATTTGTTGTCTATACATCATGTATTCTTTTGTTCTTTTGTATTTCTTTTCGTTAAAAACGGGCATATAGTGAACACGAGATTCAAAATTTTCGATTTGCCGCTGTTGTTGTATGTTGTTACAATGAAGATATGCATCGAGATTATTAGCATCTTTTAATTTTAAGTAACTATCAAATGAAATTTCACATACATTTAAAATCGCTTTTTTATGGTGATGCTTTACGCGTGGATAAGATCGTACTTTTTTCGCCGCCTCTTTCCCATTTATAGCTACAACCGGAAAGCTAATCGGGATGTATTTTCCTTTGCCAACATGACCACACATAGCTTGAACTTCAAAATATTTTTCCATAACCGTTCCTCCTGAACTTATACCCATATTATAGCAAAGTTAAGAGATAAAATTAATTCCATTTAAAAACTTTTTTTGTTTCCATTATTTCGTTTTTATTGATTATTATCCTAATTTATGTTACCATATAGGAAACAACATACAAAGGAACTCAACTATGGCTATTTATGACCCAACCAATTTAAACGAACATATCAACTTGAATATCACTCATCTCGCACAAAAAGTATTGGATAGCGATCGATTAATTTTTGGTACAATCCAAGGGAAAGGTTTGTCATTCGGCACACTTGTGAACACAATTATATCTTCTTACGATAATGATTTTCCATTGACGGAATCATTAATAAAGAAAAAAGATTATCAGTCGTATATAAAAATGCGCCTAAGCAGAACTGCTATAGACGCATTGATAGATTGCTCAGAAACCGAGTATCCGTTTGGAGGGAAATATACTGTTACTCAATATATTAAATGCATGATAGAAAGTTATGCACGAACCAGCTTTCTTGAAAGAGAAAAACTTGTTTTAAAAAAGACAGTCATTGAGCCTATTGAAAATGCTATTCATAGAGGCAAAGCAATAAAAATCAATTTTGCTGGTAATGACATCGAAATTTCCCCATATAAAATAGTACCATCAAAAGAAGGGACTTTTCAATATTTAATTGGGACTGTAAATGGAGAATGGAAGTCTTATCGGCTTTCGAGAATCAATTTTTTAAAAACAAAAGGCACGGCGATCCTGCCAGCTACTGATATGGTAGATGAAATTCTTGCTGAATTTGGTGCAACCTTTTTTGGAGAACCGTTAATCGACATAAAAATTCGATTCACCGCAAAGGGGCTCTTGCGTTATGAGTATTCGGTAATACATCGTCCTGTCCACACGAGAATTGAAAGTGATGTAAAAAGCGATGGCGATATTTATATATTCCATTGCTCTGAAAAGCAGGCTTTATACTTCTTTTTTAGTTATGCAGACGATGTGGAAATTTTGGAGCCTTTATCGTTAAGACAACGATTCATTGATATGTATCGGCGCGGCTATGAACAGTATTAAGCATATAGCATACCCAAAAATCCTTCGTCTTTCCGCTTTAATTTTTCCATTCGAACCAGTTATTTTTTGAACCTCAAAGAACAATTCGCTTATACCGCTTGGCATTATTCATCTACAAAATCTCTACAAAAAGCAGTTAAAAATGCACTGAAAATTAAAAGCGCTAACGAATGCGAAACAATACCAAAACATAGCAAAAAGCCCGAATTATCGAATAGAAGAGCGGTCAAAACGCTGATTTTCCGACAATTCGGGCTGCTAAACAGCAATAACAAACGAAAGACAACAAACGCGGAATAAAACTTGAAAACCGTTTGGGTGAAAGCCCACGGGGGTTCGAATCCCTCTTCCTCCGCCACAAAAACCCGACATATTTTGTCGGGTTTTTTGTTGCTTCGGAAGAGTGATTCTACGCAATAAAATACGGGGACCCCGCGGGATACTGTGTACTCGCGGGGAAAAGGAGCACACAAGCAAAAGAGTGAGCATTATCGTCCTCGATAATGCAATTTCAAAAGCACAGTGTGCGACGCGCACGCGGCTACGCCGCTGTACCCCCTGTCACATCATTAAACGAGTTATTCTTTTCACAAAAAAAACCGCCTTTTCGGGCGGTTTTGGGTTTTTTGGCGAAAAGAATTTGCGCCTTTTTCGTTTTGAAAAAGTCAGACGTTGCTTAAAAACAATTTGAGTTTTTCGGACTTCGGATTCAAAAGTATCTCACGGGGATCGCCCCGTTCCGTCAGTATGCCGTTGCATAAAAACAGCACTTCGTCGGCAAGTCTTAACGCCTGATTGACCGAATGAGTTGCAAAGATAACGGTTGGCGAAAACTCGGCACAATAATTATCGAGCATATTTTCGGCGACCGCCGTTGCGGCAACGTCCATTGCGGACGTAGGCTCGTCAAGAAGAAGGATTTCGTGCTTGTCGGCAAAGACGCGGCACAAAGCCATTCTTTGGGTTTCGCCGCCGGAAAGTTTCAAAGCGTTTTTGTTTTTCAGTTCCCACAAGCCCATATCCCGAATGAGATCGTTGCATCTGTTTTTGTAATACAGGCGCGTATCCCGGCATTTAAGGCGGGGAAGGTCGGGGCAGGCGACGTATACGTTCCGTTTCAGCGACATATCGAAAGCGTAACTTGTCTGGGACATATAACAGATTGTGTTGCCGCCGCCGGCGAAGTCCGTTTCAAAAATCGCGTTTTTGTCGGGTTTTATCAAGCCGCCGATAATTTTGAGCATGGTGGTTTTTCCCGATCCGTTGGAACCGATGACCGCGTAGCGTTTTCCTTTTTCGAAAATCAGCCCGCCGACGTCTAATACGACTTTCCCGTCGTATGTTTTTTTGCAAGACAGATTAAGCATGTTTTCTTCGTTTCAATCCGAATTGTAATAACGCGGCGACGCAATTTACGCACAAGGATATCATCAGAAGAATGAATCCGAGCGCGATCGCCATCGAAAAATCGCCCGTGTTGTAATTCAGGGCGATTGCAGTGGTCATAACTCTGGTTTTGTAAAGAATGTTTCCGCCGACAATCTGCACTGCGCCGACTTCCGATATCGCGCGCGCAAAAGCAAACAAATATACCGCAATAAGCTGATACTTGCTTTCGCCGATAATCAAAAAAACTCTCTTGAAAGGATTAGCGCCCATACCTTTTAGCGAGGGGAGAGCGTTTTTGACTATGGGCGAAATTGCCGTTTCGGTCATTCCCGCAACGATTGGCGTAATCAATACTACCTGCGCGATAATCATAAGCTTTACGGAATAAATAAGCTTCAGATTGCCGAAAGGCCCCGTGCCGGAAAACAATACGTAAACGATAATACCCACGACAACGGGCGGTAATCCCATGAGCGTGCGCATAAACGTTACGACGATTCTTTTCCCGGGGAAATCGTTGAACGCGACAAGAAGCCCGATAAGCGTCCCGAAAAGGAACGCTATTATCGAACTTGAAAACGCCATTTGAAGCGTAGTGTTTATTATGTTGTCAAGCAACGGGTCGTTGTCTTGCATCAACCGAATTGCCTGTTCCCACACGTTATTCAACTACTATCCCTTGTAGATAATGCTTTCGGGGATATCGTTAATATCGTTGGAACCGTCTTTCTTCAACGTTCCGCTGGGCCACAATGTAACTTCTTTGTTGTGGGTGCCACTCTTATCGCCGCGGGAGACAAAGAGATGTTTGCCATCGGCAATACTCTTGAATGCGTCTTTAACGGTTGCGGCGGTTGCAGCTTTTGCGGGATCGGTTTTGGGCCCGACAAGTACAAAGTAGTTGTACATGAAAGAAATTCTTTCTGCCTTAAAGCCGTCGACAATGCGTGCGAAACCAGCTTTTACAAATTCGTCTTCTGCTTTTTTGGAGTGAACGAGAATTACGTCGGCGTTGCCGTATTTAGCAGCATTGATTGCGGCGCCAGTGCCTGCCGAGGATATTTCCCATTTGTAAGTTGGGTTATCCTTTTTGAATTCTTCGTGGAGATATTGCATGAGACCGCTGTCATTTACCGACGTGGTGGTCGAAATGCGAATGGCTGTCCTTTCGTCGTCTGCACTTGCAGTACCTTCCGCAGGAGTCTCAGCCTTGTATTCTTTCTCGTCGATGAGAGTGAAAAGGCTTGCACCATATTTTGCTTTACCGTATTCGGCAATTAAGCCCCTTGCTTTCTCGCTGGTCATCCAGTTGATGAAGACATTGGCAGCTTCCGTATTTATTACAACGCCGGATTTGGGTTGACCGGTAACGGAATCAACGAACTTAGCGTCGGGTTTGACAGCAATCATCGAGTAGGTGTTTTTAAGGTCGTTGTCAGACTCTTTAAGAATTTCGAGATTGGGAATCTTATCCCCGTCGGGGTTGTTTTTGTACGAAAGGAACGTTGCTTTGTCGGTAAGGACGTAAGCGTTTTTCTCGTTCGCGATATTCAGACATGCGCCCATGCCTTGTCCCGCGGAAATGTACCAACCGGGCTCTTTACCCTTATCCTTGTTGCAGGCAACGAGAGCCAGGGACGTGAAAGCAATTACCAGCACCAGAAGCAGTGCAAGCAGTTTTTTGTTTTGTTTCATTAAGTTTTCCTCCTTTCCTCAATGGGAGGCACGTCCGTTTTCAGACGTACCCTATCGTTTCGTACTCCATGGCGGGCGCTGTAGGCGTACGAAATCGGATTTAATTTTATTGTTACATAAGATTCCGGGCTTGTCAACAGTAATTTTTTTATAAATTTTGGACAAAAGTGGCGAAAATGTAAGGATTTTGCATAAAAAATTGGCGAAAAAAGATATAGACAAACTGTTTAAGAATGTGGTAACATATATTTATAACATACATACACATAACATTACGCAAATGTTGTTTCGACACAAGAGGGAGGAAAATTATGTATCGAATCGATAAGGGCAAATGCGCGGATTGTGGATATTGCAACTATGTGTGTCCGTTTCAAAGTTTAATTCACAATATCGAAGAAAAAGCATGGGAAATCGACCGCGAAAAGTGTAAGGAATGCGGTCAGTGTTACGACGCGTGCATCACGAAAGCCGTTTTGTGCGACGACGACCAGAAAAGGGTGGAAACAATTTTCATCAACGACAACTGCATAGGTTGTTCTTTGTGCAAGCGTGCGTGTCCTGCGGACGCGATTTCCGGCGTCATCAAACAAAAATTCAACATCGACGAAAAATTGTGCATCAAGTGCGGCTTTTGTCTGACGAAATGTAAAAAGGAAGCGATAACGGCAACTTATCGCAACGTACACGGGGGTGAATTATGAGCACGAAATACTGCGGTTATTGCGGGAAAGTTTTGAAAGTCAACCTGACCGACCGAAGCGTTTCGGAGTATCCTTTTTCGGATAAGGACAGGGAAAAATATCTGGGCGGCAAAATAATGGCTGCCAAAATCATCGCAGATCATATCAAAGGGAAAATCGATCCGCTGTCGGAAGAAAACGTCATCGTCGTGACGACGGGACCGCTGAACGCGCTCGGCGCGCCGTGCTCGTCAAGGTTCAACACGTCGACGATTTCGCCGCTTACGGGGTATTATACGTCGTCAAATTGCGGCGGTAACTTCGGCATGTCGCTGAAACGCGCCGGCTACGATGCCCTTATTATCACCGGGAAAAGCGAAGAAAAAGTTTATCTTAAAGTCACGGCGGGCGGCGTCGAATTCAAGGACGCGACTCCGTATTGGGGTATGAAAACCGGCGAGGCACAGGAGCAAATCCCCGACAAAGGGGAAAAGTTCGTCATCGGTCCCGCGGGTGAAAACCTTGTGAGATACGCCTGCGTCGTCAGCAACGAAAGGGCGGCGGGCAGAGGCGGCGTCGGCGCGGTCTTCGGCTCCAAAAATCTGAAAGGTATCGTTGCGGACGGTCACGTTACGCCGAAAATCTTCAACGAAGAAAAATATAAAACCAACAACGAAAAGTGGACGAAACGTCTGCGTATACATCCCACCACGGGCGTTCAGTTGCCCGAACTCGGCACGGCGGGACTCGTTTCTACAATGAACGCCAAAAACCTGCTTGCGACCAACAACTACCGCAGCGGAAAATACGATAAGTTTGAGGACGTTTGCGGCGAAACGCTGAAAGAAGATTACCTTGTCAGAAACAGCGGCTGCGTAACTTGTCCGATACGGTGCGCGCGCGTCGTTAAAGTCGAGGGCAAGGAAGTCAAAGGTCCGGAAGTCGAAACGCTGGGGCTTTTCGGTCCGAACATACTCAACAACAACATGCAAAGCATTCTCGACCTGAACTATGAGATGGACGAACTCGGCATAGATACCATTTCCTGCGGAAATACCATTTCGTTTGCGATGGAACTGAACGAAAAAGGCATGTGGAAAAACGATCTCGAATTCGGCAAAATCGACAACGTCGGGAAGGTTATCGAAGATATCGCGTATCGCCGCGGCATCGGCGACGACCTTGCTGAAGGCAGTATGCGCCTTGCCGAAAAGTACGGCGGACACGAATTCGCAATGAACGCGAAGGGTATGGAACTTGCCGCGTACGAACCGCGCGGGGCTGTCGGACAGGGGCTCGGATACGCCGTTGCGAACAGGGGCGGCTGCCACCTTAACGGCGGTTACCTTGTCGTTCTGGAAGGGTTGGGACTTTCCGTCAATCCTTATACCACGCACGGAAAAGGCGTGTTGTGTGCAATGTTCCAGGATCTTATGGAAGCGTGCAGCGCAGGCGGAAACTGTCTGTTCACGACCTATGCGTTTTTCCCGACTTTCCTTATGAGCAAGCCCAACAGCATAGTTACGCGCATCGTCAATAAGGTGATGACCGAACTCGGCCTTGTAATCAAACTTTTGTTGCGCGTGCCGACTGCGATCGCGATGCATATGCCGTTTGAAATGCTGCCGCATACAAAAGCGATTTATTACGCGACGGGTATGAAAATGAACTTCGGAAAGTTCCTCAGAATCGGCGAAAGAGGATATAATCTTGAAAGACTTATCGACATAAAACTCGGCGTAAGCGAAAAGGACGACGATTTGCCCGAAAGACTTAAAAACGAATTGCAGATCGCAACGAATCCGAAAAGCAAAGTGCCCCTTGACAAACTTCGCGCGAAATATTACAAGGCGCGTTTCTGGGACGAACACGGTCGCCCGACCAAAAAACTTATCAAAAGGCTTGGCTTGGAGGATGTATTATGATTGAAGTAAAGTTTTTCGGTACGGCAAGAGTTAAATTTCAGGTAAGGTCCATCGAGGTCGAGGCAAACGACGTGAAAGAACTCATAAGCGTCGTTGCGGAAAGATTCTGCATCCGCGAAAAAGAAGTAAAACAGTTTCTGATTTACGTCAACGACGTGAATATCGCGTCGCTGAAAATGTACAAAACAAAATTGAACGACGGCGATAAGGTAATGTTTTTGTCGCCCGCATCGGGGGGATAATGCAAGGACTCGGCGGCAGAGTATTGGTCATAGGCTGCGGAGGACTCGGCGGCTACGTTGCCGAGGAGTTGGCGCGGCTTAACGTCGATTATCTTATCCTTGTCGACGGCGACTATTATACCGAAAGCAATATGAACAGACAAATCGGCGCGCTGTTTTCCACGCTCGGCAAGAACAAAGCCGAAGTGATGCTTTCCCGCGTGAGAGATATCAGCAAAACCCACGTGAAAAGCGTGCCCAACGACTTCACGAGATACAACGCTTATCTTATCGACGAGGTCGATATCGTCGTGGACTGTGTGGACAATATCGAAACGCGGCTGCTTATCGAAGAAGAGTGCGAGAAACGCAAAAAAGTGCTGATTCACGGCGCGGTCGACGGGATTATGGGACAATGTATGATCTGCTATCCCGGCGAAAGAAGGCTGTCGAAAATGTACAGAAAATCCAAGGACGTTCCGCACAAGACTTATTCTTTCGTCGTGGCGCTGGTTGCCTCGATTCAGGTCGCGCTCGTTTATTCCGTGCTGAAACACGAGGACGAAGATACGAAAGGAAAATTGTTTATGCTGGATCTTGGCGTAATGGAAACAAGGGTGGTGAAACTATGATGAAAACGGTTGCGGTGCTTGTCGCGAGCGACAGCTGTTTCAATGGCGAAAGAGAAGATAAAAGCGGCAAAGCGATTGTCGAAATTATGAAAGCGGCAAATTACAAAATCGAAAGTTATGACGTCGTTTCCGATGATTTAACTGCCATTTCTGCAAAATTAAACGAATACGTCAATCGTGAAATCAATCTTGTTCTGACAACGGGCGGCACGGGCTTTTCGCCACGCGACAATATGCCGGAAGCCACAAAAGCCGTGATCGACAGGGAAGCGCCCGGGATTGCGGAAGCCATAAGATTTTCGTCGTTTGCAATCACGAAAAAGGCGATGTTGTCACGCGCCGTGTCGGGCATCAAGGATAAAACCCTTATCATAAATCTGCCGGGTTCCGAAAAGGCGGTCAGGGAAAGTATCGACGTGATATTGTCGCCTGTCGAACACGGGCTCGATATTCTTTTGGGACTTGCACATAACTGCGGCGAAAACGTAAAATGAAGTTTTTTAAGGTTCTGGACACCAAAGAAGCAAAAAAAATCGTAAAAGATAATATTGAAGCGGCGGCGTTGAAAGTAACGTCGCGAAAAACGTCGGACGCGGTCGGATATACCGTTTCCGACGACGTTTTCAGTACCGAAAAATATCCGCCGTACAACCGCTCCACCGTGGACGGATATGCGGTTTTTTCGGGCGACGTCGCATGCGCGAGTTCGTCCGTTCCGTCGGTAATGAAAATAACAGGGCGCGTGCCGTCGTTGCAGCAGGCAATCATCATCTTCTCATCGTTCGTCCAGCCCTTCATGATCGAGCCACCCTGAAGCGCCGCATAGACGTAGCGGCTG
>ERZ780218.1897-NODE-1897-length-11262-cov-3.298474_pt1 | contig 11262 bp, 6 predicted proteins | sample MGYA00510975_ERZ780218 | MGnify/ENA primary metagenome ERZ780218 (study PRJEB29588, sample SAMEA2152063) | human gut metagenome | biome: human gut; feature: human-associated habitat; material: faeces | place: Denmark | collected 2008/2010 ...
TTTTGCATAAAATTGCACTTTTTTTGCGAATTTTATAAATACTTATGCAGATATATGTATTGACAATTAACTAATTTAATGTTAATATAATTAATAATTTAATTAAATCGTTGATTCAGAGTAGTAAGTATTACTGAAAATTATAGAGAGTAATTGTTGGTGGAAATATTACATTGGAGATTTTACTGAATGGACTGATGAGAGCAACCCGAAATTTTTTAAAGTAGGCGTTGACGGGAATCCAACCCGTTATAAATGGGCGTGTATGATTGTACATAGATATTAGGTGGCATAGCAAGAAATTAACTCTTGTCCTTTTATTTAGGATAAGAGTTTTTTGTTTTATATGTGCAATTATATTGTCTTATAAAGGTGGCACACTTATATTCTCGTCCTTTGTAAAATAGACGAGATTTTTTATTGGAGGTGATAAACTTGAAAAATAAATATTATAGAAGAAAAAGTGAAAAAAACTGGTGTATAACAAGCAATTTAAAGTTTATAAATAAAATTAGGAGGAATGTATTATGAAAAAAATACCATATAGATTATATTTGACAGAGGATCAGATGCCAAAGCAATGGTACAATTTAAGAGCGGATATGAAAGAATTGCCAGACCCAATGTTAAATCCGCAAACGTTAAAACCTGCAACGAAAGAAGATTTATTGCCAGTATTCTGTGAAGAATTAGTAGAACAAGAATTAAATAATGAAAAAAGATATTATGATATACCACAAGAAATTCTAGAAATGTACAGAATTTATAGACCATCACCATTAATTAGAGCTTATAATTTAGAAAAAGTATTAGGAACACCAGCAAAAATATATTATAAATTTGAAGGAAATAATACATCTGGCAGTCATAAACTTAATTCTGCAATCGCACAAGTATATTATGCAAAAAAGCAAGGAGTAAAAGGACTAACAACAGAAACAGGTGCAGGTCAATGGGGAACAGCTTTAGCAGAAGCATGTTCGTATTTTAATGTTCCATTAACTGTATTTATGGTGAAAGGTTCATATAATCAAAAACCATTTAGAAAAACTATAATGCAAACTTTTGGAGCAGATGTAATAGCTAGTCCAAGTAATACAACTAATGCAGGTAGAATGATTTTGGAAAAAGACCCAAACACTACTGGAAGTTTAGGATGTGCTATCTCTGAAGCAGTAGAAAAAGCAGTAACAACTGAAGGTCATAAATATGTATTAGGTTCAGTACTAAATCAAGTATTATTGCATCAGTCTATAATAGGATTAGAAGCTAAAAAAGCTATGGATATGTTAGGAGAATATCCAGATATAATTATAGGTTGTGCTGGAGGAGGTTCAAATCTAGGAGGGTTAATAGCCCCTTTTATGCAAGATAAATTAACAGGGAAAGCAAATCCTAAATTTATTGCAGTAGAGCCAAAATCTTGTCCTTCACTTACTAGAGGAAAGTATGCTTATGATTATTGTGATACAGGTAAAATGACACCACTTGCTAAAATGTATACTCTTGGGTGTGATTTTATACCTTCTGCTAATCATGCTGGAGGATTAAGGTATCATGGTATGTCTCCTATTATTTCAAAGTTATATCATGATGGATATATGGAAGCCACAGCAGTTGAACAAACAGAAGTATTTAAGGCTGCAGTGTTATTTGCTAAAAATGAAACTATACTACCTGCCCCAGAATCATCACATGCAATAAAAGTTGCTATAGATGAAGCACTTAAATGTAAAGAAAAGGGAGAAGCTAAAACGATATTATTTGGATTAACGGGGACCGGATACTTTGATATGACCGCATATAGTTCATATATAGAAAAAACTATGGGAGATTATATTCCAAGTGATAGTGAATTAGAGAAATATTCAAAAAATATACCTAAAGTATAAAAAATAATATTATAGCTTAAAAAGTTTGAATAAATAAGATGGATGTGCAAATTAATCTGTGGAAATAATACGATATATTGTGGAAGAAATATTGACAATTAACATAAAATATTGTAAAATATTGGCATAAGCTATTTAAGGAGGATAGTTTATAGTACATTGACAACCAAATAATACAAACTTCATGAAAGGAGTGTTCATTATGAACAAAAAAAGAATCTTAAGCGGTATTCAACCTTCTGGCGTTCTTACTCTCGGTAACTATTTAGGTGCCTTGAGAAACTGGGTAACAATTCAGCATGAATATGACTGCAAGTTTTTCATTGCTGATTTACACTCTATTACAGTTCGTCAGGACTCAAAAGTGTTACGTGAAAACACAAAGAAGGCAGTAATGCAGTATATTGCATGTGGGTTAGACCCCAACATCAATACTATCTTTGTTCAATCTCACGTTCACGAACATGCAGAACTTGCATGGATTCTGAATTGTTCTGCCTATATGGGAGAACTTAGCAGAATGACTCAGTTTAAGGATAAGTCTCAAAAACAGGAAAACGTAGGTGTTGGATTGTTCGACTATCCTGTACTGATGGCAGCAGACATCCTTTTGTACGATTCTGATTTCGTACCTGTTGGAGAGGATCAAAGACAACACTTGGAGCTTACGAGAGATCTTGCAAGAAGATTTAATTCTACTTACAAGCAGTCTGTTTTTAAGATTCCTGAGCCTTTTATTTCCGAAACTGGTGCAAAAATTATGAGTCTGCAAGACCCTACAAAGAAAATGTCTAAATCGGATCCTAATCCTAATGGCTATATTTCTTTGTTAGACCCCAGAGATGTTATCATCAAGAAATTCAAGAAAGCTGTAACTGATTCCGAAAATGTCGTAAGATATTCGGAGGAGCAGCCTGGTATCCAGAACCTTATCAACATTTATTCTTCTATCACAGGAAAAACTATACCTGAGATTGAAAAAGAATTCGAGGGTGTTGGATACGGAAAGTTCAAAGTAGCCGTAGGAGAAGTTGTTGCCGATACTTTGGAAGGAATTCAGGCAAAATACCATGAATTGAATTCCCCTGAGTACGACGCCTTCTTAAAGGAAATTTATGCCAAAGGAGCAAGAGAAGCACATGAAATCGCAAGAGGAAAGCTTGAGCAAGTCTATGATGTTGTCGGCTTTGTCGGCAAGGCTTAATCAAGCGGTAATGTCAGTAGGTAACAAAGATGACCCTAATATCATAAGGAGGAATAACTATGGACTGGTGTGGTTGGCGAATTTATTTTGGCGTTCCGTCAGATTTTCGGAACAAAAAAGACATTGCTAGGCAGTGTCTTGATGTAGCAAATGCAGCTCATTTTCCTACAGATTATGATGATGTATTTTCTCATCTTTTCGGCAATGAGAGCTATACTATTTGTACGGCAGTTGATCATGACGGCAAATTAGGTGGTTTCTCAATCTTTGCAAAACTTGAGGATATTGATACACTCTATTTACATGGAATTGTATTGCATCCGAGAGCACAGGGAAAAGGCCTGAGTTCAAAAATGATTGAAACAGTTATTGAGAGCACAGGATTTACTTTCCTTTCAGCAAGAACTCACAACCCTAGAATGTTTGAAACATTGTCTAAATTTGCTTGTTCACCAAGTGAATATTATCCCAATGTTGATAAGTCGCAAATTCCTGAATACATTTATGATTTAGTTCGTAAAAATGAATTTACGGAAGATGCTGATGAATTTCTTATTGTCAGAAACGCGTATCCTGATGAAAAGATTTCTCAAACATTTCGGAATGTGAGATTATCCAATGTATTTAAACGTTTGAACACAAGGGATGCACAGGTTATCGTTGTGAAACTGAAATAACTATCCAACTACTATTCAAATTTGAGTAGTTAAAAGCGTCACCCTAAGTTTTCTTAGGGTGATTGTTTTATTTAATAAATAATATAATGAATATTAAATTTTACCTTTCATATCTTTCTCTATTTTTAGTTTTTTTATTTTCTTTTTGAATTTTTCCTAAAGTAGGCGTTTGTAATTGCATATAATATCTATCTTCATTTAACTCAAAATGATAATAAGAACCTGGAAATTGATCAAATGCTTCAACAAACTGTACTTCACCATAGGATACTTCATAAATCGTATCAACAGAATTTTTTTCAACTAAAGCAATTCTTAGACCATACCAATAAGTAGTATTATCTAATTTTGATTTAATTTTAAACAAATCTATGCTATAACCTGTATAAGTAAGCTGTAATACATGCGAAGATGTTGAATTAACAACTACTCTATCCTCTAAAGACCATACACTATCATTAAAATAAATCATTGGTCTACTATTATCAGTATAAGACATTCTCATTTCATTCAATGGAATAAAAACAACAATACCAGGTTCAATATAATATAAATTATACATATTTCTACCATACATTACTTGCATAGTTGTTTCATTGTTACCACCAATTAATTCCAATTTTGTACCAGATAATGTCATTGTTCCATCATCACTAACGATGAAATCACCAAGAATTGTTGGTTTTTCTATTTGAATTCCATAATCATCTTCTTCTGTACTTTCGGATTGAGGAATAGTTGTTAAATTAGTTTTATATGTACCCATCATTTTATTATCAAAAACAACAACTTTTGATGTCTTTTCAATTCCTTGATAACTAATCGTTACATAATAAATACCTGGAGTAAAGCAATCAACTTTACCACTAATCATTTCATTGGTAACTTCAATTTCTTCTTGTCCATTTACAATTTTGAACAAATCTTTTGTATAAAGAGTTGTACCAGTAAAAATTGCTTTATCACTTGCAAGAACTTCTAATTCTGATTTAATAGTTATATAATAAGAAACAATTACAGGTTCGGTATTTGGACCATTTACATAAACGGCTATTTTAACAAGTTGACGACCTAAATCATTATAATTTATTGGATCTGAAAGCATTTCAACATAACAAGATATAATATCTACATAATCTTTATTTTCAACTAAAGTTTGATTTCTATTATTGATAATTACTTCTAAATTAGAGTATATATTATATTTCAAATCATCTTTATTAATTATTAAATCATCATTTTTAATTGTAATTTTATATTCATTTTCAACAACAACATATTCAATTGTTTTTTCATAATAAGTCCATTTTACACCTGATAATGATAAAGCTTTATCATTATAAGGAATAGTTAATGTTACTTGATAAGTTCCCACATTATCAAAATCTATTTCTGATAAATCAAAATAAGAATTTTGAAGATTGTCAAACTTAATACCATTAATAGTCACATCAAAATCATTTTCAAAAGCATAATTTTGTTGACTAGTGCCTTTTTTTATAATAATAGTATCTGATGTATGATAATCAATAACAACACCAAGTCTTACTTCAACTATTGCAATAACTTCTTGACCTTGGTAAGTTAATTTAATTTCACTGTTACCAGCCTTAGAATAATCAATCGCTCCTTCAATCATATCAGAAGTTACAGGAATTATCTCATCACCTTTTTTAATTTCAAATAAAGATTTTAAATCAATGAATTCATCATTGGGATAAGTTACAATATTTTTTGCCGTAATAATTATTTGTTCATCTTCAACAACCTTTACTACTGCTGCTTCACTTACCATAATTTCATCCATTTGATATTGAAAAATTATTTGATATTGGGTATTCACAACAGGATTAGTTATTGATGATGTATCAATCATACTCATATCAATTTCAATAGCTTGATTATCAATATACAAACTAAATAATTGTGTATAATCAAAAGTAGTAACTTGACTAATTTCAAGATAATATATTGGATAGGATAAAATAACTTCTAAATTATGGTCAGGAATAATATGAATTGTAAGCATCTTAATAATTCCATTAAAATTAACAGTATATTGATAAGTGCCTTCTTCATTTTTAAGATTCGTTGTTATTTGTTCTTCTTTAATCTCTTGTTTAACTCCATCAATTGATGCACTAAATAAACTTAAATAATCATATGTTAAACTTGCTGATTGTTTTAAGGTAATTTCTTCTTTACTAAGAGTAAGATCGTAAATTGTTTTAACAACATTAACTTTTAGACTTGCTGACTTTTCTTTGTATTTACAAATAACTTCATATTTACCAGGAGTAGTTGTTACTTGAGAAAAATCAATATACGAATCTAAAACCACTTGTTCAACATCATTTACTAATATTTTAAACAAATCATTATATTTATAATTATTAACTTGCGTATCTTTAATATCGATACTTTCTTTTAAAGCTTGAACAACAATTATATCAGTAGGTTCAGGGGGAGGATTATCCCCTGAACAATTTTTTTTAGAGCAACTATTTAACGAAAAGATACTAAAGATAATAGCAGTAATTAATACTAATAATCTTTTCTTCATTAACGACCTCTACTTTCTTTTTTATTTTAGAGTCCATTCTCCAGTTTTATAGAAATAAATCCAGAAATATTTGGTGTGATTATTTTCAATTACAATTTGAATATCTTCGTTTACATAGCATACATATCGATTGCTTTGACCAAATTCACCACCTGATGTATCAGTATTAGCAATTGAAAGTTTAAAACCAAGTTTTTCTAATTCTTCACCCAAAACTTCAATAATCTCATCAAAATTTAAAATTTTAGCATTTTCATCAAAATCAGTTGATGTTGCAACAATACTAATAAATTTACTATAGATTGGATTCCCATCAGAATCAACACCTTTTTCTTTCCAATCAAAGAATGGTCCACTGATATTATCGCCAAAAGCAGTTAAGAATACAGTTGGATTAGGAATGCTACTTGCAGCAACACCATAAGCATCTTCTAAAACAATTGCAGTATTTTCATCACGAGATGTAAGTGTTGAACAATCAGGACTATAATATTTAGTAGTATATTGATCCCATGAAGTTTTAACAACACGAGGAACATAACCTGTAAATGTATCATCTTCAAGAACAGTTGTACCTACATTTGAATATGTAGTTGTACAATATCCAATATAAGTTCCACTAATAAGATCATAAGGGAAAGTTGTTGAAACTAAATCGCCATTATCACTAACAACTATTCTAAATGCTGTAGATGATGATGATGATGCATTTTCAGCATATTTATATGCAGAAAGTTCTTTGGCAACATCTCTTGCAATAGCAGTTTCATTTAATCTAAATGTATAAGTTGTAACCCCATTTTTAATTGAAGAAGTTTCAAATATAAAAATGTTAGGTGATAAATCAAATTTTGGCATTACATCAAAAATATTACCATTTACCTTTTTAGTACCTTCTAAAGCACCAAGTGTTGAATTATACTTAAATTCATCATATGTACCATCAGCATTTTGTTTATATCCTGAATAATTAGTAAAGTAATCATTACCATCCATTGAATATGAATATTTACCTGTATTAGCAAATAATATTGCATCCTCAGTTACAAGGCCATAACATCCTACAGTTCCTACACTTGATACAAAATCTTTTACTGCTAATGATACTAAAGCACCTTTTGCAGCAAAAGTAGTTGCAGAAAGTTCATAATCTCCACTATCTCCTGAAGGAGCACTTGTTTGAGTATCTGTTGCTCTAAATGTATAGTTTTTAGCGTTTTGCATTTTTTCTAAAGCAGCTTGTAATTTATCTGCATAATCTGGAGCATCAAAAGGCTTAGGACTTTCAACAATAGTTGTACCAACATTACTGAAAGAAATTCTAACATCAGAATAACTCATAGCATCAGGATCTTCTTCCGTATTGCTACCATAATATAAAATTTCTGTTTGAGCTAATAATTGTGTTACTTTACCATTTTCCACCTTTAAATATAATTTATCTAAAGTATCAGATAATATTGGAGTAAGTGAGAATGATAAATAAGTCATTAAATATAAATCAGATTCTTGTGTTAAATCAGCCATATATTCATATACATCATTTTCTGCATCATATTTAAACTTTGTAATTTGTAAATTTGCAAGATGATTCCATAAATGTTGTTGTTCCCAAAGAACAGGAAAACTATTATAATTTTTTTCAATAGCAGATGATAATTCATTATTTTTATTGATATATAATCTTTCTAAAGCATGACCAACATTACCATATGAATCACGATATCCATCTTTTTCACTACGACGATAGTAATCTACCATTTTATTATCTACTGCAAGTTGATGATTCCATTCACCATACCAAAAACCATCATTCATCTTAACAACCATATCATAAGCATTTGTACTATTATTAGCACTATTTTTGAAATCTCTATAATAATCTGTTAAAACACCAGTTATAGTTATACTTTGATTACCAATTTCTTTTAACATGTTTGATGTTAATTCTCCAACTTGTCCTTCAATAGTTGGTGCTTTAATTGTAATTGATTTTGATGCTTTAACAGTAGGATCTTCAGTTAAAGTTGCTGTTACAGTAACAAATTTATCAAGTGTAATTTCAGTTTTTAATGTTAAAACATTGTTTTCAATTTGAACTAAATCATCATAATTAGTTGATAAAGTGTATGCATCATTGTTTGCATTAGTAACTTTCACTTCAAATTGAATTGAACCATCATATTGCATCACATCTTTGTCTGATGTAATTTCAATTGTTGCTTTTTGTGGATTAGACACTTCTTTCCAAGAAGCGACTAAAGTAAAACTAGATGTAACTTTAGTATCAAAATCATAAGCTGTTCCATCTAATAACCAATTTTCAAATTCATATCCATCTTTAGTTGGATTAGCTGGTTTTGTAACTGTTCCATTCTTTTTGACTTCTTGAGTTTCAACAGAGCTACCACCTGCACTATCAAATTTTACTTCATAGGTTTTTTTACATCCAGTAAAAGCCATCAATAGTAAAACTGCTAATACAAATATAAAATTTTTAGTAATAAATTGTTTGGTTTTCATATTCATATATTTTCCTTTCTAAAATTAATCTTTCCAAACATAGATTAGTAGATCTAAACTATAATCAGTTGGAGCAATATTAATATTGCCTTTTTTAAAATTACCATTACTATCTCTTATAAAACCAAGAGACAGTAGATAACTTTCTACCTCTTTTAATGATGAATCAATTGTATAATTGATATCAAGAGGTACATCATAGTAGAAAACAATTGCATTCTTCACTTTATCTTGCCCTTTAGGAATATAAATAGTTGTTAAGCCAAAGCCATAAGTATCACCTAGGGCGTTACCAAAGAAAGGCAATTCATTATCAATATTATCATTTTCAAAATATCTCTTCAAATAATCTAAGGCATTAGCAGTATATTCATCTTCAGTTGTTGGATCTGATCCACTAGTTACCTCAATTGTTAACTCATTCCAAGAACTAGGAACTTCCCTTGTCTCAAATTCAACCTCGACATTATCTGGTAAAGTAGTAGTATTAAAATCGTCGTATTTAAGTTCTACCACACCATAGATTGAACCGATATAGAAATAAAAACATGCCTCAATAATATATCCATCTTTAACAACCACATATGGAGTAAACGATTCGCTTGTTGATATATAACCACGAGTTGCAAAAATACCATATAAATTAATATCATTACCAACTCCATAGTAGAAAGTTGAAGCAACAGGGCTCATCACATCATCAACATAATAAGTTATTGTACCATCCTCTGGATTTTCATAATACGTTCTAAATATTTCTGCTGCAAATGCAAATGTTGGTTTAGCTAAACTAAAATCACTCTTATATGCACGAGTTGCATAATATGCACCATCAGTATCTTGATAATACGTATTGTATAGATTGTCATTTATTTTCTTATAGCCATAACTTGCATTCTCTAAATATGTATGAATTTCATTTAATTGTGAATCATATTTAACATTATATGGAGCAAAATAACAATCCGTATCTGTAATATATTCAGTAAATCCACTTTCTACAATACCAGATGACATATAAGAAGCTGTAATTTCTTTAAAATCTAGCGTATAAGAAGTAAGAGCATTCATATTATCGATTGCTAATTGTAACTCATCATGAATATCCTCGTGATCATATTTAGAAATCGTAGGAACATTCACAAATTCTCCTAAATTTATTGTTACAATTAACTCTTGAATTCCTTTATAACCATCCACTAATGAATAATCTGGTTCACTTTTTGAATAAATTCCCATAATTTCGTTTTCTTCAATAATTAATGCAAAACCAGTAGGAACAAAATCATACGGATTTGCTGCAGCAAGAACCTTAGATGGTAAGGTTTCATCATTTCCTGTATATTCATATCGCCAGGTTTCTAAATTAAAGGTAAAATCATTGACAGTTAAATTTTTTAATCCATTATATAATCCCGAATCAATAAATGATACTTCATTGCCTAAATCATCGAGCATTGGAAAATATTCTTCTTCATTCATAAAACTTACACCTACTTGACATGCTTTATTATTATTGTTTTTGTAGTATAAGCTCATAATTGTTCCTGTATCACCATTTTCGTATTGGGCAAACCAATTTGTTCCGTCCATTGCTGTCTTCACATCAGTAACATATGTTGATTGTAATTTTTCAAATAACCCAATTGTATATAAACTAATATTAATATATCCTTCAAAAGAAATTTTGTCTTGATTTAAAGCATCTAACATCGCTTGCGTTAAAACTGGTTTAGCAACAATTGTAATTATTTTAGAAGCTGATTTAGTTGAATCATATTTGCTAGTTGCAATTACTTCAATAATTGTATCACCATTTACAGCTTCTGCTGTTAAAGTACCATCTTGGGTTATACTTGCATATTCTAAACCATCTTTAATTGACCAAGTAACTTCTTTATTATCTGTACCCTCAACAGTAGCTGTTAGTTTTATACTTTTTTCTGATTTTACTTCTGATGGTCCACTAATACCAATTGTAATCGGATCTAAAACTACTGGTGGTTTCACTTTTGCTTTATATACTTTCTTATCAGTAGGTTTAGAATCTAAATAATTCGTTCCTTTAGCATATACATAATAGGTAAAATCTTTTGTTAAATCACTTACTTGATATTCATTTTTAGAAACATTATATGAATCATCATTAATATAAATTACATACTCACTAGCATTGGCTACATTATCCCAAGTAATTAAACCTTCTTCACTAATCGTAAGATTAGTAGGTGTAGCTAATGCTTCTTTCTTGCATGATTTACATGAAGAAATTGTTAAAAGACCTAGAAATGTTAATAGTATTGTTAAAATCTTTCTCATTTTCATCCTCCTTATCCACAAATATCAAAGTTTTTCCACAATACAGCTTTGTTGATGTCAGAGAACTATAAAAAAACGTCCCTG
>ERZ780218.1903-NODE-1903-length-11221-cov-7.358320_pt1 | contig 11221 bp, 10 predicted proteins | sample MGYA00510975_ERZ780218 | MGnify/ENA primary metagenome ERZ780218 (study PRJEB29588, sample SAMEA2152063) | human gut metagenome | biome: human gut; feature: human-associated habitat; material: faeces | place: Denmark | collected 2008/2010 ...
GCCAGCCGAGCAGTCCGCCGGCCTTGCCCGCGCTCCTGCCGCGCGTGGCCCAGGCATTTTCATAGGCACCCAGCGTGCCAGTCGCCGCGCGGCGGCCCATCGCAAACTCCGCCGGCAGGCCGACGTAGCTGAAAATGAACACGAACAGCAGGTAGATCAGCAGGAAGGCCCCGCCGCCGTTGCTGCCCATCTTGTTGGGAAAGCCCCATACGTTTGCCATACCGACCGCCGAGCCGACCGAGGCCAGAATAAAGCCCCAGCGGCTGGCAAAGCTCTTTGTGTTTTTCGTGTGCTTCATGGTGTTCTCCCCTTGGGACGTCCGCATCTCGGCAAGGCGGCCCGCTTCCTTCCGTAATCATAGCAAAGCCCCGACCCGCAGCGGTCAGGACTTTGTTATTCTAAAGCTTTGATGCGTAAAAGTCAAGCGTTTTCCGGAAAACGAATCCGGATCGCGGCGACGGGATCCGATTCACCGTCGGGCTGCGGTAAGCGAAAGCGAAATTTGTCGCGACGTGCGCTAAAAAAGGCTTGCGCGCCGCGGCTTTTTTGCACATAATAGGGACAAGAATTTTCCCTGACGGAGGTTGCTTTATGTCTAAGCCAATTCGCAAGCGCAGCGAGGTCGCTGCCGAGTTTACATGGGATCTCACCGACATCTTCCCCTCAGACGAGGCGTGGAGGGCCGAGTACGAGGCGCTCAAGCCCTATACCGAAGCAGTCGCCGCCTATCAGGGCCGCCTCGGTGAGAGCGCGGAGACGCTGCTGGCCTATTTCCGGCTCGACGATGAGCTGAACGTCCGCGTCGGCCGGCTCTACGGCTACGCCAACTGCAAGGCGGACGAGGATACCTCAAACGGCTTTTATCAGGACCTGCGCGGCAAGGCGCTGAGCCTGTCCGTCACGCTCTCCGGCGCAGGCGCGTTTGTCGCGAGCGAGCTGCTTGCACTCAGCGATGAAACGCTCGCGCGCTTCTACGCCGAGCAGCCGGAGCTGACGACCTATCGCCGCCCCATCGAGCGGGTCCGCCGCCGCAGGGCGCACATCCTCTCCCCGGAGTGCGAGGCGCTGCTGGCGAATGCCGGCGAGATGGCCGACAGCCCCGACGCCATCTTCGGCGTGTTCCACAACGCCGACCTACGCTTTCCCGCCGTGACCGACGGCGCGGGCGCGGAGCAGCCGCTGACCGATGCGACCTTTGTTCCCCTGCTCCAGAGCGGCGACCGCACGCTGCGCCGCAATGCGTTTGAGACCTACTACGCCACGCTCGGCGGCTATCGCAATACGCTCGCCGTGACGCTTGACGCGCAGTTCAAGCAGCTCCGCTTTTTTGCGAATGCGCGCAGGTACCCCTCCACACTCGACGCCGCGCTCGACGCGACCGAAGTGCCGGTGAGCGTTTACGACAGCCTCATCGAGAGCGTCCACGCGAACCTCGACAAGATGTACCGCTATGTCGCCCTGCGCCGCCGTCTGCTCGGCGTGGACGAGCTGCATATGTACGACGTCTATACGCCCATCGTCCCCGACGTGGCGGAGGAGATCCCCTTTGAGCAGGCGAAGGCCGCTGTGCTCGATGCGCTCGCTGTGCTCGGCGAGGATTATACCGCTATGCTGCGCGAGGGCTTCGACCATCGCTGGCTCGACGTGTATCCCAACGTCGGCAAGCGCGGCGGCGCGTACTCCTCCGGCATCGCGCGCCCGCACCCCTATGTTCTGCTCAATCAGACCGACGACCTCGACAGCCAGTTCACCATCGCGCACGAGATGGGCCACGCCATGCACAGCTATCTGAGCTGCAAGCATCAGCCCGTCTGCACGAGCGACTACGTCATCTTCGTCGCCGAGGTCGCCTCGACCTGCAACGAGGTGCTGCTCATGCGGCATCTGCTGCGCAAGAGCACCGACAGGCGCGAGCGGGCCTATCTCATCAATCATTTCCTTGACCAGTTCAAGGGCACGGTCTACCGTCAGACGATGTTTGCTGAGTTCGAGCGCGAGCTGGGACGCATGGCAGAGCGCGGCGAGACGCTGACCGCCGACGCGCTGGACGAAAAATACCTCGCGCTCAACCGCCTCTACTTCGGCCCCGACATGATCAGCGACGCGCAGATCGCGCTCGAGTGGGCGCGCATCCCGCACTTCTATTACAATTACTATGTGTTCCAGTACGCCACCGGCTTCTCCGCCGCGGTCGCTCTGGCTGATCGCATCCTGCGCGAGGGCGAGTCTGCCGTCGCGGACTACAAGCGCTTCCTTTCCGGCGGCAGCAGCACCGATCCCATCTCCCTTCTGAAGCTCGCGGGCGTGGATATGAGCACCCCCGCGCCGGTCGACGCCGCGCTCGCCATGTTCGGCGAGCTGGTCGATGAGCTCGACGCCCTCACCCGCTGAACGATACTTCTGGCGCTAAAATATTACAAAATAAAACTCTTGTTCTAATTTAAACGTTATGGTATACTGTCCGACAGAGGGGAGGGCTGCGCCATGCCGCAAAACGAGCGGACCTATATCGCCATTGATCTCAAGTCGTATTACGCGTCCGTAGAGTGCATGGAGCGCGGCCTGGACCCGATGCAGACGAACCTTGTGGTGGCAGACCCGAGCCGCACGGAAAAGACCATCTGCCTCGCGGTGTCGCCGGCGCTGAAGTCCTACGGCATCCCGGGCCGTGCGCGGCTCTTCGAGGTAGTCGAGCGCGTGCGGCAGGTCAACGCCGAACGGCAGCGCCGCGCGCCGGGCGGGCGGCTGACCGGAAAGAGCGCGGACGACCTCGCGCTGAAGGCCGACGCGTCCCTCGCGGTCGACTATCTGGTGGCGCCGCCGCGCATGGCGAAATACATCGAGGTCAGTATGCAGATCTACGGCATCTATCTCAAGTACGTCTCTCCCGAGGATATCCACACCTACTCCATCGACGAGGTGCTGATGGATGTCACCGGCTATCTGGAGACCTACCGCACGACCGCCCGTGAGCTGGCGAAGGCCATGATCCTCGACGTGCTGCACACGACGGGCATCACGGCGACGGCGGGTATCGGCAGCAACCTCTATCTCTGCAAGGTGGCCATGGACATGATGGCCAAGCGCGTTCCGCCGGACGAGAACGGCGTGCGCATCGCGCAGCTCGACGAGCGGAGCTACCGTGCGCTGCTTTGGGAGCACCGTCCGCTGACGGACTTCTGGCGCGTGGGCCGCGGCTATGCGAAAAAGCTGGAGGAGCACGGGCTGTATACGATGGGCGACGTCGCGCGCTGCTCCATCGGGAAGCCGAACGAGTATTATAACGAGGGACTCCTCTATAAGCTATTCGGCGTCAATGCCGAGCTGCTCATCGACCACGCCTGGGGCTGGGAGCCGTGCCGCATGGCAGACATCAAGGCCTACCGGCCGGAAACGAACAGCATCAGCTCCGGTCAGGTGCTGCAATGCCCCTATCCCTATGACAAGGCGCGGCTCGTCGTGCGGGAGATGGCCGAGGCGGTCGCGCTGGAGCTGCTGGAAAAGCGGATCGTGACCGACCAGCTCACGCTGACGGTCGGATATGACATTGAAAACATGGCAAGCGGCAGCTATCGCAGCGAGACGGTGCTCGACCCTTACGGCCGAAAAATTCCGAAGCCCGCGCACGGCACGGCGACGCTGGGGCAGAAAACATCCTCGGTGCGCCGCATCGTGGACGCCGTGCTCGGCATCTATGACGAAAAGGCCGACCCGAAGCTGACGGTCCGCCGCCTGACCGTCACCGCCAACCGGCTCATGCGTGAGGAGGATATCCTGCGTGAGCCGGAGCCGCCGATGCAGTTCAGCCTCTTTGACGATCCCGCGGCGCGGGAGCGGCAGCTTCGGCAGGAGGAAGCCAAGCAGGAGCGGGAGCGCCGGATCCAGGAGGCCCTGCTGGACATCAAGAAGAAGTACGGCAAAAACGCCATCCTCAGCGGCGGCAGCTACCTTGACGGGGCGACCGCGCGCGAGCGGAACCGCCAGATCGGAGGACACAAGGCATGAGCGGAAAATACGACGATATCATCGACCTGCCGCACCCCGAGCCGCAGACGCATCCGCGGATGCCCATGCGCGACCGCGCGGCGCAGTTCGCGCCCTTTGCGGCGCTCACCGGTCACCGCGCCACCCTTGCGGAAACGGAGCGCCGCGCCGCCGACGCGGCGGAGCCGGAGAACGAGCGGTTCTCGGAGCCGTAGCCTGCGGCGCAGAGCTTGTATTCAGGGACGGAGTATGTTTGGGAGGAGCGGCGGCAATACAGGCGCCATCGCGCCCCAACAAAACGTCAGGAGACGAAGCAGCCATCCGGCCGCCCAATGTCATTAAGTTAAGCAAAAACGGCGCGCACAAAAAATACCCACCCCGAAAAATCGAGGTGGGTATTTTTTGCTTTGACAAATAACGCTTACTTCGCGGGCAGGACGATGACCTGTCCCTCGTAAATAGTGTTAGCGTTCACAAGGCGGTCGGCGTTGCGCTCGAAGATGGCCTTGTGCTTCATTAAGTCGCCGTAGGTGGCCTTGGCGATAGCGCCCAGCGTATCGCCCGCCTTGACTATGTTGTTTCGGCAAGCTAAAATTGTACTTATTGAAGCGATATTCTATCAATCACAGAAATTTGACGTATTCCTTTAATGGTTGCAGGAGAGGTTTCCTGAATGTTTCCCCGATAAAAAATTTTTACAATATCGCCTATATGCAACTCCTCCCCAGTTGGAATATATCTCGCGCAGTCATTGACAACATATGTATTTTGCCTATCCTCCGACATAACGACCATATCTCCCGCTTCATTTAAATCACAAATAGTTACCCGTATACTCTTCCCGCGATATGTAAATAAAAGAAGAAGGAGAGCAACGCAAAAGAGCATAGTCACAGTTCGTTTCATAAAAAACCTCCTTATCAAATCCGCAATTTGCCCGTTCCCTTCACCGCTGTCAAACCCATCATACCACGCTTTCCCTTGCAAGGCAACAAAAAGACGGGCCGCAGAAAATCCGTAATGGAATTTTCAGAGCATTGGCAGGGCTTGTTGAGATTTTTCCTAATAATTTCGCTCTTACAATTCGCGGCGGTTTCCGCTGACTTTTCTATCTTTCCGCGGACTTGTTATATGCTTGGGCAGTTTTCCTTCCGATATTCCCCTATGCGTTGCTCACAAGCCTTTCTGCAACAAGCTGTTAAGTTAAGCGCGGTCAAAAATAACACTATTTCGCTTTTTGTGAAAATCGGCTGATTTCTGATGCATTCCGCGCGAATGTTGAGATTTTAGGGACTATCGCACTTTCTGCGAATTTCGGCTGATTTTGGGAACGCTTTACAGACTTGTTGAAATGCTGACGATTTCTTAACTTAACGGCTGTTTTGGGCGTGCTTTTCTCAAAAAATGCCTACCCCATCAAAACACCGTCCGCTGACTTTTGATACATGGACGGGACTTGTTGTATCCCCGCGCAAGGCGTTCCCTCTTGAAATTTTGGACGGAACGGCCTAATTTCTGCTGTTTTGACCGAGCTTGTTGGGAAATGCCCGATACCGTTCGCTGTCATTGCCGTTTCCGCCGCTTGTTAAGTTAGGTGTGGCATTTATTTTTCTCAAAATCCCCGTTTTGACGGTCAAAAACGGCCTTTGAAAAAATACCCGCATTGAGGGGGCGGCGGTAGATACCCTCGCCCCCTCTTTTTTGTCAAGCGGCTACGCGATAGACAAAACCGTAAAATCCCTTGGCGCGCAAGTTGCGCTCGTCCTGCCTGTTCGGGCGAATGGGGATAGTGTACCGCGCGATTTCTTTTGACAGCGTTTCGCCGTCCGTGTTCGGCGTTCGCAAATGCTCCTTGCAGAGCATGACTGCCATTTTGAAATTCACCTTGTAGGCGTAGACGCCATTTGTCGGCTGTCGGATAACGACCTCGCGGCAGATGCGGCTTGCAAGGTTGAACGCGGTCAGGCTTGCGAAAATTTCCTGTTCCGCGAAAGCGTCTGAGCGTCCATGCAGATTGACCAGCCCCAGCGTGTACTTCAGGTCGCGGAATGATGTCTCAATGCCCCAGCGCAAGTGATATAGCTCCTTGATGTCCGCGAGTGTGAAGGACGAGGGAAGCGAGGTCGCCACCGTTTCAAACTCGCCGTTGTCCAGCAGAAAACGGCAGATACGAAAGCGCATAGGATACGGTGAGGAAAAGTCCCAGCGTCCGCGCCGCGTCTTGGAGCCTGCCTTGCTTTTCTTCGGAACTTGCAGAAAGACATAGCCGTTTTTCTTGTCCTCCTTGGTCTGCGTGGTGGTGATGGTCGGACGGATTGTACAGTCAAGCTCCATCATAGGCAGCTTTGCCACCTCGCGCATTGCGGAGTAATTCTGCCTGACGCGAATGAGAAAGTCCACATTTGCCTTTTCAAGACAATGGGCAATGAGGTTATAGCTCTCAAAGCCGCGGTCGGCAATGATGAGCGTCTTTTGCGTGAATGTGTTGCGTTTCAGCATCTCAACCAGCGCGCCGTTTTCATCTTTCCTTGGCTCCGGCTGAATGACCAAATCGGTGAAAGTGCGACTGAGAATGTCATAGAACGGCGTAACATGGAGTTGGTTGACACCTTTGGGAATACCGTCATTCTGAACGAATGATGGCGCTTTAGGATTGCGCGGCAGATTGACCGTTGTTCCGTCTACTGCAAGTAAGCGATAACCGCGAAACAATTCGCTGTCCGTACAAGTGGAGTTGAAACGGTCAAAAGCCGCACGGAATACCGCGGACGGGATTTGAGCGCGGCGCTGACTGAGCGCCGACGCGGTAGCTTGAATGCCCGCATCATGCAAAATCTTAGCTAAACTACCGCCCTCCGCGCCAATTAAAAGGCGTATGACCGTTTCAGCTGTCAGGACGCTTTTGCGAGAAAAATCTTTGCCGTCGCTGAACTGCGCGGCCTTGCTGACAGCGGCAGCAAGTGCCGCAAAAATATAATATATTGACATAAAGAGATAGCCTTTCAACGAAAATTCGCCGGATAAAAAGAAAAACACCAACTGCACGCTCCTGCAAGGAGCGTGTGCGTTGATGCTCTGATATGTTCGCTACTATTTCGTTGGCTGTTAAATTACTCTTTCAAATTTGGCTGTCTCTCAAATAAAACTTCTTAAAAATTCAAAAAACTCTCAAAATCTCTCTAAACTCTCACATTTTGGATGTCTCACATACTGCCTGCGAACACCGTTCATCGCGGCGTTAATATAAGGATAGCTGGAATTTCTAAAAATGTCCACAGGCCACAGCAGTTTTTTACAAACGGTTCACAAAAGATAATTGGCTTAACAGAATGAGTGAAAAACAGCGCGACTGTTAAGGAGCGGAAAACCCGCTTCTGCTCCCCAACAGCCGCGCTTTCGGCTTAACTTAATGACATTGTCCGGCCGCCTCGTCTCTTTTTTGTACGAAGCCCCGCTCGTCGGAGCAGCCGCACCGCCAAACGGCAGACGCCGCAATTCGGCAAGCGAAGCGGCGGAAAAGCAGCGTAAGCGGCATGGGTAGAAGCGCTCTCAAAATCCTGCTATAATTTTTGGAAAAGCCTTGAAAATCATGTAGTATTTGCGGTCAAAGCCGTAATATACAGGTGAAGCCGGAAAGGAGGCGGTACAAGTGATGGAAGATGCTGGAATCATCGAATTATTCTTTGAGCGTTCAGAGCAGGGCATACGAGAGCTGGATATAAAATACGGTAAAGCCTGCCGCAAATTATCATACAATATTGTGAACGACCGGCAGGACGCGGAGGAATGCGTCAATGACGCTTACTTAGGCGCATGGAACGCGATCCCGCCGGTGAAGCCCGACCCGCTGCTGACCTACATCTGTAAAATCGTCCGGAACATTTCCTTGAACCTCTATCACAGAAAAGAAGCAGCCAAACGAAGCAGTCACTATACAATTGCTATGGAGGAGATCGAAGCCTGCATAGCAGCCACCAACGTAGTGGAAGCCGAGATCGAGGCCGTAGAGTTAGCTCATATCATCGAAAGATTTTTGGACACGCTGACCGTCGAAAACCGCGTTCTCTTTATTTTCAGGGAGGGAACAGGCACCCGCAAATTGCGCATTTCTGCCATCGGTATACTTTTGACCGTTCCGCCTGCAACTTTTTTGAAAATCGCTGACCGCAAGGCATCGGTGCGCAGAATATACATCAAATAGCAAGAGTGGAGTACTTCTTTGCGCGGCTTGATAACATAGATACCTTCTTTGATGTTCCAGTTTGGGGGTGGTTCACTTATCACGGCGGTTTCACCGATTGTCCCAGTTCCTGAAAAAAGCACATCGCCAACTTCAAGGTTGGAACGATTATTGCAGAGCCGCAATCTTCAAGGATGTTCACGAGCCGATTGTCGACCGGGACACCTTTGAGCAGGTACAAAAGAAGATCATCAAGCGGACAAAGCGCCGTGCGCCGAAATCGGAGAATGGCGAAAAGAGCATCTTTTCTGATCTGCTGTACTGCGCCGACTGCAGTCACAAGCTGTGGTATCATGTCAACACTATCAATAAAAATATATGCTTTTTCTCCTGTTCCAATTATGTAAAAGACTACCGTGGCAGTTGCCCGACCCGGCACTATGTGCGGGCGGACGCTATCGAGCAGGTGGTAAAACTGGAGCTACAACGAATGGCGCAATTTCTGTGGGACGACGAGCCAATGTTCGCCGACCTTCTGGAACGAAAGTCCAACCAGGAAATCGCAGAGGAAAAGAAGCGCCTTGAGGGAGAGCTGCAAAAGGCACGGATGCGAACAGAAACCGTGTCCCGACTCTACAAAAAGGCCTTTGAAAAGAATGCGGAAGGGCTTCTCTCCGACGAGGGCTTCCTGCAAATTACCCACGAATACGATGTAGAGCAGCTTGCCTTGAAAGCGAAGATCCCACAGCTCCGGGAGCAAATTGCGGAGGCGGAACGGCAAGCGGCCAATAAGGACAAGTTTATCGCTGCCATCCGAAAGTTTATGCAGATGGACGAGCTGACCGCACCGCTGCTGCGGGAGCTTATTGACCATATCGAGGTGTACGAAACGCAGGGCGTCGGAAAAAGTAGAACACAGCGCATCACAATTCACTACCGCTTTGTGGGGTACATCGACATCCCGGCAGTGCCTCTGACAAGCCATTATATCTCCGAAACAAGGCAGGGCGTGGCCGTGGAATATATCCCCGCATAACGAAGGAGAGCAGGCGAAATGCCTGCTCTCCAAAAGAAGCATAAAAAATCGAGTGTTCATAACATCAAATCCGTTATGAACACTCGATATGGTGCGCGATACAGGACTCGAACCGACAAAAAGGTGTTTTGGCTTGTCCCTTTTTATGCCGGCAAGTACCATAATGTGGGGGAATTATGCAATTTTATTGTCATCTCATGTTAGGTAATTTTATCTCATACCAGCGCAATAAGGCTGAAAATAAGGCTAAATTTTGGCTGCTGTGCAGGACATATCCCTGATTCTATTAAGCCTTCTTTATCGTTTGAAAGCAGTTCAAAAATCTTATGGCACTATAACGCGCAAAGAAATATCCAGTGGTCAGTTTTAGCCTCTCGTCTTTCCGCCCGCGACATTGATCGTCACTCCGTGGATATAGGATGCTCTGTCGCTGAGCAGAAATGCGACGGTGTTTGCCACCTCTGTCAGTTTTCCGCTGCGTCCCATCGGTGTGGTCGAAGTTTTGGCGTATCCTGCCCGAAGCTCATCAATGCTGATCCCGCGGGTGTAGGCAAGCGCCGTTTCGTAGCTGAGTGTACGCAGCCCTGTCGCCTCCAGAATGCCCGGCGCCACGCCGACTACACGGACTCCCTTCTTGCCCAGCTCCTTTGCCCACGAGCGCGTTAGGGAGTTAACTGCGTTCTTGCTGGCGGCATAGACGCTCTGCCCCTCGCTGCCTTCCAGACCGCTTTCCGAGGACATATTGACGATTACGCCGCTGCCTTGCTTCACCATGACACGCGCCGCCGCCTGTGCGCATAGAAACACGCCCTTCAGGTTGACATTCATCACCTTGTCCCATACCGCTTCATCCAGCTCATACTGATGCCCCTCGTCCACTAAAAGACGTGGGATGTTAATGCCGGCATTATTGACAATACCGTCCACTCTACCAAATATTTCCGTGGTCTTTGCGACCATTGCATTTACACTCTCAGCACTCGTCACATTTGTCACAATATATGCAGCATGAGCATTCTCTTTCAATTCTTCGGGTGGATTGGGATTCATGTCGCATACAACGACGTTTGCACCATCCGCCAGCAATTCTTTGGTAACGGCCAAGCCAATACCAGAGGCACCACCGGTCACGATAATAACTTTTCCTTCCAGATCCAACCAAGATGTATCCATTTTCCGTACTCCTTCATTTAGACATTCTGAGCTTTCGTTGATGCCTATATTTTTAGCATTGCTTTATGCCTGCTTATCTGTCCGCGCAAATTGGACACGCAGGCTGTTTTCTGTCTGTTTCATATGCCGCACTCTCATCTGATTGCTATTTGATGAGGAGCTGTCTAACCAATTCGTATGACATGGTAATCCCCCACGTCATAAAGCGCATCCAAATCATGAACGATCAGTATCACGATACATTGCTGCGCCATGCAGTGAAGAGCCGCATTAATATCAGTTTTTCTAAAGTGTACTCCCTTAACTGATTGACTACGGTATTCCCAACATATGCGCAGGTATGGTTTCGAATCAGTTTGAAAGCCGTGCGCAATGCATACATGACAGCGAATAGCAGAATCTGCGCTACGCAGTTGTTGCTCTGAATCAGGTCGTTTGTGATCGACCGTTCTAAAAGGGGAATATTGGAAGTTGAGTATACAATGATCGTGCTGCAGCACAACGCAAATAGTAATGCTCCTGCCGTTTTTAACCTTGTCCCCGATAGGCTTTTTTTCATGGTTCACATCACCGCAATTTCTTAGTGAATATGGGCGGCTGCTCTCTTATTCAACCAAAGCAGCCGCCCAATGAACGATTTTTACATGCAATCCCGACAGGTCCGATCCTTTCGCGTCCCAGCCGCAATATCCGTCAGCAGGTCTTAATTTGTTGTAAAATACTTACAGGCACTTTTCCGTGTTTTCCGTCTTCCCACACGAGGCGTTCAGATCAAATTTTTCTCCGTCTCGGGGTCGAAGAGATGGATGAGCCGCGGCTCGAAGCTGAACCGCACCGCCGTGTGGCGG
>ERZ780218.1912-NODE-1912-length-11163-cov-3.199136_pt1 | contig 11163 bp, 7 predicted proteins | sample MGYA00510975_ERZ780218 | MGnify/ENA primary metagenome ERZ780218 (study PRJEB29588, sample SAMEA2152063) | human gut metagenome | biome: human gut; feature: human-associated habitat; material: faeces | place: Denmark | collected 2008/2010 ...
CCGAGTATGTTGATATCCTTCAAATCCCGGCATTTCTCTGCCGACAGACCGATTTACTGGTAGCGGCTGCGAAAACAGGCCGGATGGTGAATATTAAGAAAGGACAGTTTTTATCTCCCGATGCCATGCGTTTTGCTGTCGATAAAGTGCGTGAATCCGGAAACGAGAATGTGATGGTGACCGAGCGGGGAACTACTTTCGGCTATCAGGATTTGGTGGTCGACTATAGAGGAATCAAGATCATGCAGCAAGAATGTCAATGTCCTGTCGTTGTCGATGTTACTCATTCTTTGCAACAACCCAACCAGAGTTGCGGGGTGACCGGCGGACAACCTCAGTTGATCGAGACCATCGCTAAAGCCGGAATAGCTGTCGGAGCCGACGGCATCTTTATCGAAACTCATCCTGATCCGAAAAATGCGAAATCGGACGGTGCGAATATGCTGCGTCTGGATTTGCTCGAAGGATTGCTGGAGAAATTGGTTCGAATCCGGAAAGCACTATAGGATAAAATCATTATCTTTGTGTACTGACTTGGGGAAAAGATAATGCGTAATCAAGATTATTCTATTTTAATACGGGAATTGAAAGCAGGTAAAGAATCTGCTTTCGATTCTTTGTTTCGGTTGTTTTATCAGGATTTATGTCGTTTTGCCTGTTCTTTTTTGAATGATCCGATGATGGCAGAAGATGTGGTGCAGGGAATTTTTGAAAAAATATGGACCCGGAAAAAGTTTATCGACGAAAGCCAGCAATTGGATCATTATTTATATGTCTCTGTACGTAATGCCTGTTATACCTTTTTGAAAAACAAAAAGGAACACGTGAAATTGGATGAGGTGGATTCGAGAAAAACATATACAGAAGAAATATCCTCTGACTCCGATGGCTTACAGATTATACGCCGGATGATCGAAGAGTTACCTTTTCAGTGTCGTGTCATCTTTAAATTAGTCGTATTGGAAGAAATGAAATATCAGGAGGTAGCCACTTATTTGGATCTCTCGGTCAATACGGTGAAAACACAGATGAAAATAGCTTATAAAATATTGAGAGAAAAATTACGTCCTTACCATGCTCTCTTGCTCGTCTTTTATTTAAGCCGGCATTTTTTCAGCCGATAAACTGCTTTTCTCCATTTACTTTTCAGTATTGTGTAATATTTTTTTGTTAAAATTATCAATCTTTTCACCCTGTTTTGGGATTCGTTAGTACTATTATAAAAAGAGTCGAACGTATGAAATGGAATCCTGAAGATGAAATAGAATTTATAGTCCGGAAATTAAATCATGAATTGACAACGGCCGAAGAACGACAATTCCAATGCTGGCTTGCAGAAGATCAGGCACATCGCAGTTTGTTTCAGGAAATCGAATCCATATCCCTTCGTTCGAAAGAAGCGAAAATCGTTTTTGAGCCCGATATAGAACTGGCTTTGCAAAAGGTGAAAAGCCGGCGGGCTAGGATGGAGAGATTACGGCATAGGATCTGGCAATATGCTGCTTTGATTTTGGTGGCTTTGGGGCTCGGTATTTATGGAACTTACCGGTTTGCCGATCGGTTGGACGAGGTTACAGATGGGGTTGATGCGGGAAGCTCCCGGGCTATTTTGCATTTAGCTTCCGGGGAAAAAATAGTATTGGGCGAGGAGATGGCGGAAACTTATTTGAAGCGTACGGAAGTGAATGATATTTGGTTGGACTCCAATAGGGTATTAAGATACCGGGCAAAAGAAAAAGCAATAGAAGGAGTCCGGGAAAATAGATTGGAAGTACCGGTAGGGGGAGAATATCGGCTGACACTTAGCGATGGTACCCGGGTTTGGTTGAATGCTGCGTCCAGCTTAACTTATCCTGAAGTTTTTCAAGACAGGGAAAGAGTGGTGGAACTTACCGGAGAAGCTTTCTTCGAGGTAAAACCTGATACAGCTTTGCCGTTTATTGTCAAAACTCAGGGAATGAGAGTGAAAGTATTGGGGACTACTTTTAATGTGAAAGCCTATCCGGATGAATTGAAATTATACACAACTCTGGTGGAGGGAAAAGTAGAGGTTTTTTCCGACTATCTGCATCGGGGGGTGATGCTTTATCCGGGGGAACAGGCTGTAAGCGATTCGTCCGAAATACAGAAAAGACAAGTGAACGTACAGCCCTATATTTCCTGGAAAGAAGGGAAATTTGTATTTATAAATGCACCTCTGGGCGAAATATGTAAACAGATTGCCCGTTGGTATGATGTTGAAATACAGTTTGCTGATAACGAAATCGGGAAAGTGTGTTTTACGGGAGCTATCCTGAAATTCAGACCATTGGAAGATTTGCTGGACATGATCGAAGTGACGAGTCGGGTGCAGTACAGGCGTGAGGGTAAGATTTTGTTGTTTTGGCAAAATAAATAACCGGGAAAGTCCCACAACTCTCCCGGTTACACACATTCATTCTTGTTTCGGTAAGCGATGAAACAAGAACATTGTAAATCTAAAAGACAAAGTTATGAAAAAAAAAGGTTGTATCTGGTTATTCGGAGACGGATGGCTGAAAAAAAAGGTATTTGTAATGAAATGGACAGTATTACTCGTTTTGCTGGGCATGTTGCAGGTCTCGGCAAAAGTTCATTCCCAGCATGTCGCGATTGATTTGAAAATGGAAAATTCGACTATCGAACAGGTATTGCAACGAATTACCGATCAGACTTGTTTGAATTTCTTTTATAATAATTCGGCCATCGATGTTTATAAAAAAATAAGCGTGGAATTGAAATCGGTTTCTGTTGAAGAAGCATTGAAAAAGATATTTGACGGGCAGGAAGTACGCTTTGATATCGATCGGGATTTTGTGGTCATTCGTTCTGTATCAGACCTCCAGCAAGAACAGGTAGTTAAGATTGTTGTACAGGGAATTGTGAAAGATGAGGCAGGACAAGCCTTACCAGGAGCTACAATCAAATTGAAAGGCACCTCCTTTGGCGTGGCTACCGATGTGAATGGAAACTTCAAATTTGAAATTCCCGTTACCGATCCGTTGATCTTAGTGGTGTCGTTCGTGGGCATGCAGCAGCAGGAGATCGCTTATAAAAATCAGCCGTTTTTGGAGATTGTGATGAAGAATGAGGTAGAGATGATGAGCGATGTCGTCGTTACCGGTTATTATAGTGCCAACAAGAAAACTTATACAGGTTCTGCTACTCAGATCACTCAAGATCAGATTGCAAAAATCAGTAGTACGAATGTTTTCTCGGTCATCACCTCGATGGATCCTTCCTTTAAGTTAGTGAATAACAATCAGGCGGGTTCTAACCCCAATGTAATGCCTAAGTTTGAATTGCGGGGGGCTTCCAGTATTCCCGATGTCAGAAGTGAGTATGAGGGGGATCCGAATATGCCGGTGTTTATCGTGGATGGATTTGAGATGAGCGTGGAAAAAGTGTTCGACCTCGATCCGGGACGGATCGCAACTCTGACGATCCTGAAAGATGCTTCGGCTACCGCCATTTATGGTTCCCGGGCTTCGAACGGTGTTGTCGTGATCGAGACCCGGGCACCTGAACCCGGAAAGATCAATGTGGCTTATGCACTGAATCTGAGCCTGACGACACCTGATTTATCAGATTATGATTTACTGAATGCCCGCGAAAAACTGGACCTGGAGGTGGCAGCAGGATATTTTGGATATTTCGATGAGGCTTATAACCGGCGGTTGAAGAATATTCAGCAAGGTTACGATACTGACTGGCTGTCACAGCCATTGCAGAATGCAATATCCCATCAGCATTCCCTGACATTGGATGGAGGAAACGAAGCTTTTCGCTATGCTTTTCACCTGAATATGAACCCTTCGGATGGGGTAATGAAAAAATCCGGACGTGACCGTTATGCCATCGATGTGGATTTACAATACCGGTTGAAACAGTTCACCTTCCGGAACCAGTTGGCGTATGATTATGTGAAAGCTTTCAATTCACCTTATGGGAGCTTCAGTTCCTATACCCGATTGAATCCGTATTACCGCTATCGCGACGATCAGGGACAATATGTTTATATCATGGACGATCCGGGGGTGGATGTGTATAATCCCTTGTGGAATACTACTTTGAATAATAAAGATCAGTCGGTTTATAATCTTCTGACCGATCATTTCAGTATCGATTGGTGGGTAACAGACGCATTAAGGATAAAAGCTTCTGCTTCTGTGTCTGTGAGGAATGAGGAAGAAGAGGTATTTAAATCTCCCTTTCATACGGATTTTAAACGGGAGAAAGATATGGCCCGGCGGGGAACTTACGATGTTGTGAACTCTAAAAGCATCGGATATGAAGCTGTATTGGGTGTATCTTATACCAAAATGGTAAAGAAGAACTACGTTACTTTTAACGGTGGGTATAACGTTTCTTCTACGGATTTGCGTTCGCATGGATATAGTGTGTTGGGTTTTCCTGCGGATGAGTTGAATGATCCCGGGTTCGGATTGGACTATCATCCTGAAAAGAAACCGACCGGTAACAGTGAGTTGAGCCGAATGGCCGGATTTTTCGGGAATTTGAATTATACATATGACAATCGCTATTTCGCCGACTTTTCGGTTAGAGCAGATGCTTCTTCCAGGTTCGGAGCCGACAAACGCTGGGCTGTTTTCTGGTCGGCCGGCGTCGGATATAACTTGCATAATGAAGTATTTCTCAAAAAGCTGGAATGGGTCAGTTTACTTCGGCTCCGGGCTTCCTATGGGGTGACCGGAGGGCAGAATTTTAATCCTTATCAGGCGATGACGACTTATCGGTTTATTACCGACAAATGGTATGGCTACGGTAGCGGTGCCGAGATGCTGGCTTTAGGAAACGATGACCTGAAATGGCAGAGTACAGTACAGAAGAATTTCGGACTGGACCTGGGGATGTGGAAAGATCGGTTGACCTTGACTTTCAATTATTATCACAAACTGTCTGAAAATAGTCTTACCGATGTGACTCTGCCTCCTTCTTTGGGTTTTCCTTCTTATAAAGAAAATCTGGGGGAAGTGGTTAATGAAGGCTGGGAGTTTACTCTCCGGGGATTTGTCGTGAAAAAAGAAGATTTCAATATTATGTTGAGTGTTAACGGAGCCCAGAATAATAATAAATTGAAGAAAATCTCTAATTCACTGAAAGCTTTTAATGAAGAGCAAGACAAACAGGTAGAGAATAAAGTGATGGCCCGTTATGTCGAAGGCCAATCGCTGAATACAATTTGGGTGGTACGTTCATTGGGTATCGATCCTGCGAATGGGAAAGAATTGTTTTTAGATAAAAATGGCAAAAGAACCTATGATTGGAATGCAGATGACTATGTTGCCGAGGCAACGACCGATCCCCGGTTATACGGAAATCTGGGCTTGGGCATTTTTTACCGTGGTTTTTCTCTGAATACTTATGTGAATTATAGTTTAGGAGAGAAGGCATACAATCAAACTTTGGTAGATCGGGTGGAAAATGCTGATAAACATTATAATTGTGACCGGCGGGTGTTATATGACCGATGGCATAAGCCGGGGGACGAAACTTTTTTTAAAGATGTGAAAGATGCTTCGGTTACTCGTCCGACTTCCCGTTTTGTACAAAAGAATAATTATTTGAATATGACGTCCTTGAATGTTGCTTATGAATTTAATCCCCGGCTATTGGAACCACTTCGTATCAAGTATCTGAAATTGGCTTTCTACATGACTGATTTATTCCGGATATCGACTATGAAAGCTGAACGGGGATTGGATTATCCCTTTGCAAGGACATTTACAACTTCATTACAAATTCGTTTTTAAGAAAGGAGGATAAGATGAAAGGTAGAATATGGATATGGAATATATTGGCTTTGATTTGCCTGACAGCCTGTGATCGTTGGTTTGATGTGAATCCGCAGACGGAAGTCAAACAAAAGGAACTCTTTTCGACAGATCAGGGGTTCTATAATGCTTTGATGGGGGTATACCTGAATTTAAGTGATCCGGAATTGTATGGTGGGGAGTTACAGTTCGGATTAGTCGATGTGTTGGCACAGACTTATTCGATTTCGAATACGACGGGAGGAGGATCGGCCTATTTGTATGCGGTCAGTTATGATTGGAACAATTGTAAAACTTTGTTCGAACCTCTTTGGGAAAAAGCTTATACTCAGATTGCGAATTGTAATAATATACTGAAACATCTTGAAGGAAACCGGGGGCTTTTCCCGGAAGGAAATTATGAGATTGTAGAGGCTGAAGCCCGGGCTTTGCGGGCGATGTTACATTTAGATCTGCTGCGCTTGTTCGGTCCGTCACCGGCCGGAGGAATGAGTAAACCGGCTATTCCTTATGTCGATGCTGTGGTTACAGTTCCTTTTCCTCAATTGACCGTAGAAAAAACATTAGAGAGGATTATCGGTGATCTGGAAAGGGCTTTTGACTTGTTGAAAGTAAATGATCCTTATTTTACAGGGATTCCAGATGGAGAATTTGATTTTATGACAGCCAATGGTTTCAGGCAAAACCGGGAGTACCGGTTGAATTATTATGGGGTGTCGGCTTTATTGGCCAGGGCTTATCTCTATAAAGGCGATAAATCGAAAGCGTTGGAATATGCAACAAAGGTGATCGGGGCCGATTACCATTTTACGACCCAGGAAGAAATGAATGCGATGGGAGTCACGCTGTGTTATTCAGAAATTATTTCAGGGATTTATCTGAAAAATACCTTGTTGAAAAAACAAACGGAAAAATGGTTTTCTGAAAATGCCGGAAGTACGAAATTGAAAATCTCCTCGGCGGGAGTAGAAACCTTGTTCGAGGTCGCTTCTTTGGGATCTACCGATTTAAGGAAAAAGAACCAATTCGGAAGCCGGGAAAATGAAAACGAAGTGTTTCTGAATAAATATTTCACGGGTTCGCTTTTGCCGTTGATTCGTTTGAGTGAGGTGTATTATATCGCTGCAGAATGTGCTGAAGAGCCTGAAACCCGTTTCGGATATCTGAATGAGGTCAGAAGACATCGGTTTATCCCGATATTGGACTCCCGGGATCCTCAGATCGATTTGGAAAATGAGATTTATAAAGAATATGCGAAAGATTTTTTGGGAGAGGGACAGTTGTTCTTTTACATGAAAAGAAAAGGGATGACTTCGTTTACGGGGGTGAACGGAGTAGAAATCCGGGAGACCGGCGATCCGGTGTATCAGGTTCCTGTCCCGGATATGGAGAAAGAATTCGGTAATATTATTTAAATTCAGTGGCTTATGAAAAAGAAATTATATACGCTGTTGGTCCTGATACCGGTATTTGCTGCTTGTCGGGAGGACAAATTACAGGACTTCGAGGATCCTATCGGTTCTGTGTATTTTTATATCGATGAGAAGAAAGAAGTTGATGAGATCCTGTATTCGTTTATTTATTCCTTTGAGGATAAGGTTGTCGTGAACGTTCCGGTGAAATGTTCCGGTTTAGCAACCGAATATGAACGTCGTTTTCGGGTTGAAGTAGTCGATGATTTGACGACAGCTGTACCGGAGAAGCATTATTCTTTGCCCTCTGAAGCAATCTTTCCGGCTCATGCTTATGAAGCGGTTTTTCCGGTGACACTTTACAATCAGGATGCTGATTTACAGTCTAAAAGTTTTGTATTGGCTTTGAAGCTGGTTGAAAGTGCCGATTTCGAATTAGGCGACAAAGAGAGGCAGATTGTGAAGATTCTGTTTTCCAATCAGCTGGAAAAACCGGAATCCTGGCAGGATTGGATATTCGGAGAGTGGAGCCGGGTGAAACATAAGCGTCTGATTCAGATTGCCGGAAAAGATCTCCCCTCGGTGGATGAACTGAACAATGATTTCAATTTCTGGTATTATGGAGTGGGACAGGAGTTGAAGAATTTTTTTATTAAGAATTATCCTGTACTGGATGAGCATAATCAGGTGATAGAACCATGGTAAATCAATTAAAATCTGAAGCGATGAAATCAATCATTTATATCGGACTGTTGTTGTTGACTCTGACTTCCTGTCAGGAAGACAAAGGAAATTACACTTATCGGAACATCAACGAAATCTCTGTAACCGGGATTGCGGCTACCAAGACGGTGACACAATTCTCCATTTTGGGTATGTCGCCTGTTATAAACCAAACGATGCCTGTGTCGGCTGACGATTTGGAATATTTGTGGTATGTCGACCGGGGAAATGGAAAAATAGATACCCTGTCTCAAGAATTGAATATACAGACACCCGTAAATCTGTATCCCGATACATATGAAGCTTATTTTGTAGTGATTCAGAAATCGACAGGTATATTTACCAAAGTTCCTTTTAAATTGGTGGTAGAAAGTCAACTGGGACAGGGATTACTGGTTTTAAGTGATTTGAACGGATATGCGAATCTGGCTTATTGGGAACGATCGGGAGAAGTGGTACAGGATGTATACGAGAAAGTGAACCCGGGTTTACATCTGGGGAGGAACCCTTATCGGGTATGTTATATGTTTAAAGGATATTCGATTCCGGCTTTTGTGACGGTAATGTGTCATGACGAACAAGGCGGATGCGCTTTGAATCCGGTAGATTTTACGAAATTCAAGGATTATGCGGAACTGTTTTATCAGACTCCCGACCCATTACACCCCGACGGATACGGATATTCCAATTATTTTAATTATGACGAGACAGCTTTTGGAGACTTATACAATGATTTTATCATTAACAACGGACAGCTTCATGAGCGGTCGACTTATGTCGGTTGGTATCAGCCTGCCTATGCGGTAGATCAGGACTATCGGTTGAGCGAGTATACTTTTATGGGGATGATGCAGTATATCTTCTATGATAACGAGCATAGTCAGTTTTTGCAGAAAACAAGTTGGCCGCCCAATTCGTTCAGCGTAGTGGAAGTGCCGGAAGGGTATTTCCGCGATCTGTATCTGGTATATGCCGACCGTGGATTTGCCGGAACGGATTATCCACACTATTATTGTGTTTTTAAGGAAAAGACTACTTCTGACCATTACTTTGTCGAAGTGTTGATGTCCCCGTCCGGATTTAAACCCTTGAAGAAAGAGAAAATCGGTTTTGCGGTACAGGAAGATATGCCTTTTGCCGTTTCTTTTACCACTTCAGCGATATTTTATGGTGTGGGCAACGAGCTGTATTGTTATGATACCGGTAATGGAAGGTCTGTATCTTGTTATAATGAGTTTGGAAGTGGAGCTGAAATTACGGCCCTGTATTTGGTCCCTCAATATGGAGAAAGTTCCCAATATCCGGGAGAGACCGTATTATCGGCGGTAAAACTGTTTGTCGGAGTCAGTTTGCCTGGGCAGGAGCGTGAAGGAAGCGTCTTCGAATTTGAGGTAAATCTGGACAATACCCTGACTTTTATCCGGAAAAAAGAGCACATAGCGGGAAAAATCGTGTCTATGACCTGGAAGTATTAGGTCGGTAAGAGGTTGTCCCGAAGTTGCTTCGGGACAACCTTATTGCTTGCTGTATACTAATATTTTATCGATACGGGCACCGTCCATATCGACAATCTCGAATTCCAGTTCGTGCCAGGAAATTTTCTCGCCGGTATGGGGAATGTGTTCCAATAGATGCAGGATCAGGCCGCTGATGGTGTTATAATCGTATTCGGGATACAGGCATTCCATATCGATGTATTCCAAAAATTCGTAAAACGAGCATTGGCCGTCGACCAATAGCGAACCGTCGTCGCGGCGGATGATTTCGGGTTCGTCGTGGCTTTCGGTGATTTCTCCCAGCAATACGTCTACGATATCTTTTAGGGTGACGATACCCTGAATGCTACCGAATTCGTCGGTCACCAATCCGTATTTGATGTGATCGGATTTCAGGTGTTCCAGTGTATTGTACACGCTTTGATTCTCCGGGAAAAACTGAGCCGGGCGTAAAATATCGGCCAATTTGAAATCCGGTTCATCCAAATGGCTGAAAAGGTCTTTCAGGTACACCACTCCTTCGATATGGTCCAGTTCATCGTGGGCTACCGGGTACACGGTATACACGTTCTCCTTCACTTTATTCCGGATCGATTCGGCGGATTCGCCGATTTCCAGCCAAATGAGGTCACTGCGGTGGGTCATGATAGAACCGATTTTACGGTCGCCCAGGTTGAAAACTTTTTCTACAATGTCTTGTTCTACTTCCTGGATTTCACCGTCTTCAGTACCTTCCTGAATGATTGCTTTAATTTCTTCTTCGGTCACTTTATTTTCGGTAGAAGCATGAAGTCCGGTGAGCCGGATAACTGCTTGGGTACTGGCTGAAAGCAACCAGACGAAAGGAGAGGCGATTTTGGACAGTACTTCCATGGGCCGGGCGATCAACCGGGCGATTTTTTCCGGTGCATTCATACCCAGGTGTTTCGGTACCAGTTCTCCCAATATTAAGGTCAGATAGGTGACTAATATAACGATGATTCCTTTCGCTAAAGTGAGGCTATGGGCCTGGGGGATACCGATCGTTTCCAGCCAACGGGCCAGATCCCCGGCTAAAGCTTCTCCCGAATATAAACCGGTCAGAATACCGATCAGGGTGATCCCGATTTGTATCGTGGATAAAAAACGATCCGGCTCATTGGCCAGACGCAGGGCGGTTTTTGCAGTTTTACTTCCTTTTTTAGCTGCTGTCTCTAAACGACTTTTACGGGCAGATACCATGGCAATTTCCGACATGGATAAAATGCCGTTTAAAAAAATTAATCCTAAAATAATAACGATTTCCATAAATAATGTCTTATTCTGTTTCAAATATAACGGTATTTCATCAACTATCTGTTTTATTGACTTATTTTTAGATTTTTTTGAAGGTTATTATGAAGTTTTTTCCAAAGGAAAAAGATGGGATGAAACGGAAAAACTGAAACAGTATACCGGTATTGATTTGTCTGTAAAGAAAGATTGGATCGACAGAGTGAAAGAACAGATACTGCAAGCTTTGAGAGAGTGTGGGGCCTAAAAGTGGATTTGAAAGCGACAGAATAGAAACCGATGACAATTTAAAAATATTATGCCAGTGATATACATATTTACATTTATAAACGTAGAATTATTTTTTCTTTCTATTCCGATTCCGGATTTTATGTCCTCAGACCGGTTCGCCTGGACCGGTCCGCTAAGGTTTTCCGAACGCCTGACCGGTGGTGTTTGACGAACGAA
>ERZ780218.1914-NODE-1914-length-11146-cov-4.486070_pt1 | contig 11146 bp, 10 predicted proteins | sample MGYA00510975_ERZ780218 | MGnify/ENA primary metagenome ERZ780218 (study PRJEB29588, sample SAMEA2152063) | human gut metagenome | biome: human gut; feature: human-associated habitat; material: faeces | place: Denmark | collected 2008/2010 ...
GGCTGCCGTGGCGGTAGTGCATCGGCACGATCACGCGCGGCGCGATGGCATCCGCCACGCGCTTGGCGGTCTCCGCGTCGATGGTGTAGAAGCCGCCGACGGGAATCAGCAGCGCGTCGCAGCCGCGCAGCGACGCGATTTGCGCCTCGCTCAGTTCGTGGCCGAGGTCGCCGAGATGCACGACGCGCAGCCCCTCGGCGGCGAGGATGTGGATGGTGTTCGTTCCGCGCAGCGCGCCGCCCTGATCGTCGTGGAAGGCTTGGACGGTCTCCACCGTGAAGGGACTGTCCCAGCGCGGCGTGAGTTCCACCGCCTCCACAAAATCGTGGTCGCGGTGATGGTGCGAGCAGAGCACCTCGTTCGCGCTTGTATGCAGCGGTGGATAGCTCTCCACATAATACGGGTCGAGCACGACGCGATAGCCGCCGCTTTCGACGGCGAAGCAGGAATGGCCCAGCCAGGTGAGCTTCATAGGCGTTTTCTCCTTATCGGTTATTCTTTGCTTTTCGGCTCCTCATCCGCGGGGAGCTTGTTCTTCTTTTTGCCGAGCCTGCCGAGCGGCTTCTTTTTGCGCACCGCGCGCACGACGACCACGGCGAGCGCCGCCAGCACCGCCAGGAACACAAGGTTGTTCGCGATGCCGATGGCAAGGTCCTCAAGGAATACGCCTGTGTCGCGCAGACCGTTCGTGAAGGCTCGCGCGATGCGCGCGCCGAAGGTCAGCGGCGCGCCCTCGTTCTCATCGAGCTTGTAGGTCTCGCTGAGCGTCAGGCTCACGGTGGCGTAATCCACCAGCGCATCGTAGTGGCGCAGCGTGCCGGAGAGACTTTCGATCTCGTACTCCGTGTCGCTGATGGCGCTCTCAATGGTGATGATGTCCGCCATATTGTCCGCCTTCGAGAGCAGCTCCTGCAGCCGCTCGAGCTTGATCTGCGCGGTCTTGAGACGGGAGTCGGTGTCGTAGTATTCCTCGGTGATGTTCTCCGCCGAGGAGGACATATAGGTGACATGGCAGAGCGTGCCGACCTGAGCGCAGAAGCGCTCATACTCCTTCGCGGGCACGCGCACGGTGAATTCGCCGTAGCGGTAGCCGCTTGAGCGATTGCTCAGACTCTTGCTCTCAAAGTAGCCGCCGCAGGACTTTACCAGCTCGGTGATGGCGGACTCGCTCGTCGTGTAGTCCTGCGTCTGCACCTCGATGCTCGCGCGGTAGATCATCTTCGCGTCGCCCGGAGCGGTCATGCCGCCTGAGAGCGTCTGGCTTTCACCGCTGTCCCAATAGCCGTTCTCGGCGTCGGGCGTCGGGAGCTCCGGCTCGTCGTAGGCGAAGCTCTCGTCCGTTTTGGCGTAGCTTTGGTTGGTCATCATGTAGTCGCTGCCGGCGGCGCTGTCGCGCGGCGCCGACTTGCTGCCGCAGCCCGTGAGCAGGGCAAGCAGCATCAGCGTGCTGAGAAAAAGGGCAAGTGTTCTTTTCATCTTTCATCACCTCGATCTTTTATTTGGGGTCTCTGAAGGGTTTGACGCTGAAAACTGGAAAAAGTTCCCGTTTTTCCTATTTTTTCTCGGTTTCCAGCCGCGCAAAGGTCTCCAGCGCGGCGAGAATGCTGTGCTCCTCGCCCGCGGCGGCCGCGTCGGCGCCGGCGGCGTAGGAGCCGACGCCGTGGGAAATGCACTCCTTCCAGCGCACGACGTTGTTGAGCACGCTCGCGCATTTCATGCCGCGCAGCCGCCCGACGGTCAGCAGCGCCGCGGTCTCCATGTCGCTGCCGAGCACGCCCTTTTTCGACCAGTATTCGTTGATCTCCTCGATGTCGTCGATGTAAAAGCTCTCGTGGCTGCGGATGATGCCGAGGCGGTGGGCGAAGCCCTGCGCACGGATGCTCTCCGTCAGCGCGAGCAGCAGCTCCGTGTCCGGCACGGCGGGATAGCCCTCGCGCACATAGGCGCGAGAGGTGCCGTCGTCGCGCACCGCGCCGGCGGCGATGAGCAGCTCACCGGGAGCGATGTCTGTCTGTAAGGCTCCGCAGGAGCCGATGCGGATGGCGTGCGTCACGCCGATGTTATGCAGCTCCTCGACCGCGATGCCGGTCGAGACGCCGCCCATGCCCGTGGACATGGCCAGAATGCGCGCGCCGCGGTAGGCGCCGACAAGGCTGCGGTACTCGCGGTTCATGCCGAGGTCCTCGACCTCGCTCATGTGCGACGCGATGCGCTCGGCGCGCCTGGGGTCGCCGGGCAGGATGGCATAGCGGACGTTCAAGCTCTCGTCGAGCTGGATATGAGGCTGCTTCATATTCGTTTCTCCTCTCAGGGTATGGGATTCGGAAGGGGGTGCGCCGTCACCGCTCCAGCAGGAAGCGCGCGACGCTTTCCATCGCTGCGGCGGCCTTGCGCAGGGGGAACATCTGAAAGACGTGCCACATCCCCTCGCTCACCTCGAAGCGGCAGGGAACGCCCGCCCGCTCCAGCGCGTGACAGAGCATCTCGGCATCCGAATACAGGATCTCGTGATCGCCGGCCTGAATGAGCGTCGGCGGGAAGCCGGTAAGGTCGGCAAAGAGCGGCGAGAGATCGGGCGAGGCGTAGTCCCGCCCGCCGGCGTAGGCGGTGCGCACGGCCTCGATGTACTCCGGCGTGAGCATCGGGTCGCTCTCCGCCCGCTCGACGTAGGACGCGCCCGACATCGTCATGTCCGTCCACGGAGACATCAGCACCAGCGCCCCGGGCAGGCGGCGGCCCGCCGCCTTGAGACGATGGCACAGCACGAGCGCGAGGTTGCCGCCCGCGCTGTCGCCTGCGAGCACGACATCCCGCGCGCCGTAGCCCAGCAGCATGAGATGATCCCACGCGCGCAGCGCGTCCTCGACGGCGGCGGGGTAGGGATGCTCGGGCGCGAGACGGTATTCAAAGCTCAGCACGTCGTAGCCCGTGACGTGCGCGAGCTTGGACGCGAGCACGCGCGCGTAGCCGAGGTTGCCGCTCGTGTAGCCGCCGCCGTGGCAGTAGAGAATGGCGTGACGGCTGCCGTGAGGAGCCTTGAGCCGCATCCACGCGGCGTTCATGCCGCCGAGTGAAAATTCCTCATAGTCCATGCCGGCCATCGGCGCGGTCAGCCGGCCGAGGACCTCCTGACTGCGGCGCTGATGCTCCAGCTCCTCCTCGGTCATGGTCTCGGGCGCGCCCGCGCTGTGCAGCGCCTTGAGCGCGCGCATCAGCGGATCGAGGCGCGGGCTCTCGGCCTCGTTTTTCTTCTTTTTCAGCGGAAGGTTCAGCTTGTTTTCCATCGTTATCTCCTGCCTGTGATCAGTCTTTCTGCCTGTATAATATCATGTTTGCGTAAAAAAGAAAAGGAAAACCGTCATTTTTCTTGTGGTGTGCGCGCCGCTGTGCTACAATAAGCCATCCGAGGCGATGTTGCGCGGAAGGAGGAAACGACGATGGCGAGACCCGACAGCAAATGGTACAAGCTCGACAGCGCGGGCATTCTCTACTCCGCGCTGCAAAAGGAGGAATATTCCGCCATCTACCGCTTCTCCGCCCGGATGGAAAGGGAGGTCGATCCCGCCGCGCTCCAGCGCGCCATCGACCGCTGTATGCCGCGCTTCCCGAGCTTTGCCGTGCGCATCCGCAAGGGCCTGTTCTGGTACTATCTCGAGCCGAACCATGCGCCCGGACCGTTTTTGAAGGAGGACGTCTCCGACCCCTGCCAGCCCGTCCGCTTCCGCGAGGACAACGGCTGGCTCGTGCGCTTTTACTATTACCGCGAGCGCATCTCCGTCGAGGTCTTTCATGCGCTTTCCGACGGCGGCGGGGCCATCGTCTTTTTCCGCACGCTCCTTGCCGAATACCTGCGCCAGACCGGCGTGGACGTTCCCGCGGGAAACGGCGTGCTCGATCTGAACGAGCCGCCGCGCGAGGAGGAGCTGGAGGACGCCTACGCCCGCTATGCGGGCCGCCACGCCTTCGGCCTGCGCCGCCTGCCGAGGGCCTATCAGAATACCGGCACGCCGGAGCCGTTCTACACCTTCCATGTCACGATGGGCTTCGTGCCGCTCTCCCGCCTGCGCGAGCAGGTAAAGAAGCATAACGCCTCCATCACGGAGTACCTCTCCGCCGTGCTCATCCACGTCATTCTGGAAAAGCAGAAGCGCGAGAGACCCTACCGTGAGCGCCCCGTGGCGCTGGCGGTGCCGATCAACCTGCGCGCATGGTTCCCGAGCGAGACGCTGCGCAACTTCATCACCACCGTCCGCCCGTATATCGACCCGGCGCTCGGCGACTACACCTTCCCCGAGATCGTCTCGCAGGTGCGCCATTTTATGAAGCTGCACATCAACCGGCAGGAGCTGCAGGCGGCGTTTACCGGCAACGTCCGCTTTACGGAGAATTTTGCCCTGCGCCTCATTCCGGTCGTGCTCAAGAATCCGGTCATGGCGCTCAATTACCGTCTGCTCGGTGTGCGCCCCTATTCCTGCACCTACACCAACCCCGGCGCGTTCACCGTGCCGCCGGAGATGGCGGCGCACATCCGCGGGGCGGAGGTCATATTGGGTCAGGCGACCGTGCCGCGCTGCCACTGCGCCTCCATCAGCTACGGCGATACCATGGAGATCACCTTTGCCGGCACGCAGGCGGAGACGGACACCGAGCGCGACTTTTTCCGCTTCCTCGTGCGCGAGGGCATCCCCGTGCGCGTGGAGAGCAACCGCTGAAGAGCGGAGCGAAAGGACGAAAACGATATGTCATACTGTGTCAACTGCGGCGTGGAGCTGGATCCCGGCGCGGCGCGCTGCCCGCTTTGCGGCACGCCTGCCTGGAAGCCGGACCCCGACGCGCCGAGCTATTTTCCCACCAAGCCCGCCGAGGTGCCGCCCGCCTCGCGCCGTGCGGCGGCCGCGCTGCTCACGGCGATGCTCGCGTCGGTATCCCTGTGCTGCGGCGTGCTGAACCTGCTGCTGCCCACCGAGCGGCCCTGGTCGCTCTACGTCATCGGCGCGGCGGTGATGCTCTGGATTTGGTTCGTGCTGCCGATGCTCGCGCGGCGCATCCCCATCTTCTTCCGTCTGACGGCGGACGTCGCCGCGGTCGGTGTGTACGTCTTCCTCATCTCCATCGACCTGAGCGGCGGCGCATGGTTCCGCGGCCTCGCCCTGCCCATCCTCGGCTGGGCGTGCGTGCTGGTGTTCCTTTTGAGCTTTCTGCTGCGCGGCGGGCGGCGGTCGCGGCTCTCTGCGATCGCCATGTGCGTCGGCACCGTGGGCCTGATGGCGCTGGGCGTGGAATACTGCATGGACCGCTTTTTCCGCGCGGCGTGGCAGCCGACGTGGTCGCTCGTCGTGGTGGTCATCTGCATCGGGCTCATCATCCCGCTGCGCGTCGTGCGCCGCGTGCCCTCGCTGCGCGAGGAGGCCCGCCGACGCTTCAATATGTGAAAAAGGGAGGGCATGGCGCGCGCCATGCCTTCCCTTTTTTGGTGCCGGTGGTGGGACTCGAACCCACACGGAGTCGCCCCCGGCGGATTTTGAATCCGCTACGTCTACCATTCCATCACACCGGCGATAACAAAAGCTATTATAGAGGACGCTGCGTCGATTTGCAAGATAAATTTTTCCGGCAAAAAGCGCAAAAGGGGACTACCCTTTTTATGCGGCTTGTGCTATGCTATACTCTGTATCAGTAGATTATGCCCAAAGCGGGTCAAGGGAGGGGAAAGCATGGCGGACCACGGCAGAAAATTTGCCCGCGCGCTGGCGCTTGCGGCGCTTTGCCTGCTGCTCGGCGGCTGCGCGACGAACGTCTCGACCGACAAGCTCTATGCCTTGCCGAGCCTTCCGGCGGAATACGCCTCGCTCGAAGCGGAGATCAACGCCCTGCTCTCCGACGGCGCGGAGCACGCTGCGCCCATCTCGGGCAGTAACCTCCAGAGCGTGCAGATGGTCGATCTCGACGGCGACGGCGTAGAGGAGGCGGTGGCCTTCTTCCGCAAGGCGACGGACGAGCGGCCCGTGAAGATCTACTTCTTCCGCTCCAACGGCGACAGCTACGAGCAGATGGCCCTCATCGAGGGGACCGCCAGCTCGATCTACTCCATCACATACTATGACCTCGACGGCGACGGACGCCGCGAGATCCTTGTCGGCTTCAAGAGCGGCACGGAGCTGCAGGTGCTCGCCGTTTACACCCTGCGCGGCAGCGAGCCGCTCAACCTGCTCACCACCGCCTACCTCCGCTACGCCGTGAGCGATCTCAACGGCGACGGCCGGCAGGAGATGACGGTGCTCTACAGCGGCGAGGAGAACCGCTGCATGGCGGACTGCTACACCTGGGACGACCGCGAGCTGAGCTGCATCTCGACGCTCGAGCTGTCCTTCTCTGCGTCCGAGCTTTCGCGCGTGGCGGCGGGTGCTCTTTCGGATGGGCAGCAGGCGCTTTACGTCACCGGCGTGGCGGATAACAGCGTGGCGGCCTACGATATCCTGACCGTGAAAAACGGCGTTCTGCGCAATGTCACGCAGAACACCGCCTCCTCCGCCGTGGACGGCGGCTTCCGCTTCCTCTCGCTCTATCCGACCGACATCGACGGCAGCGGCGTGATCGAGATCCCCGAGCCGGTCCCCTTCCCGCCGCTCGATGAGGAGAGCGAGACCTACTACCGCATCCTCTGGCACGATTACGACAGCGCGGGAAAGAGCGAGGTCGTGTGCTGCACCTTCCACAACGCCGCCGACGGCTGGAGCCTGCTCCTGCCGGAGGCGTGGGACGAGCGGGTGTCGCTCCTGCGCGCCGGAACGCCCGATGAAAACGCGGTCCTTTTCTTCTGCCGCGGCAGCGACGGACAGCTGCAGCCGTTTCTGGAGATCTGCGCCCTCACGGGCAGCGCCCGTGAGGAGCACGCCCGGCGCGGCGACCGCTTTGTGCTCGCCCGACAGGTCGAGACCGTTTACACCGCCGAGCTCCTGCCCTGCGACGACTGGGACGGCGCGGTCGACGAGGAGACCGTGAAGAAGAGCTTCAGCCTGATCGTCGCCGAGTGGACGACGGGCGAAAACTGAGAAAGGAACCGAGATACGATGAAAAAAGTGTTGGTCCTGGAGGATGAGTCCAGCATCCGCAGCTTTATCGTCATCAATCTGATCCGCGCCGGCTACGAGGTCGTGGAGGCCGAGACGGGCGAGGAGGCGCTGGAAAAGCTCAGCGAGAATCCCGATGTGCGCGTCACGCTGCTCGACATCATGCTGCCGGGCATCGACGGCTTTGAGGTCTGCCGCCGCGTGCGCGCGGCCTACCCGCACATCGGCATCATCATGCTCACCGCCCGCTCGCAGGAGATGGACAAGGTCACGGGCCTGATGACCGGCGCGGACGACTATGTCACCAAGCCCTTTTCGCCCGCCGAGCTGACCGCGCGCGTGGACGCGCTGCTGCGCCGCGCGGGCGATGCGCCGCTCGTCAGCGCTGCGGTCGGAGAGATATCCCAGCCGCCGTTTCTGCTGAACATGACCGACCGCGTGGTGGAGAAAAACGGCAAGCGTCTCAAGCTCACGCAGCTCGAATATCAGATCATGAAGCTCTTCATGGAGAACCCCGACAAGGCGCTCACCCGCGAGGAGATCCTCGACACGGTCTGGGGCCGCGGCTACTTCGGCGAGGTGAAGATCGTGGACGTCAACATCCGCCGCCTGCGGCTGAAGATCGAGGACGACGCGCAGGAGCCGCGCTACATCGCCACCGTCTGGGGCACGGGCTACAAGTGGAGCACGGACTGAGCAGGCAGAAAAGATTTGAAGCAGAAAGGAAGTGACCGCCATGTCCGCAAAGCGCGGCTTGCGCATCCGCGGCCTGCGCCAGCGCTGGCTCGTGAATGCCGTGCTGCCCATCGTTCTGGTGGTCATCGCCATCGTCACGGTCTACACCCTCGGCGTGCGCCGGACCTACTACAGCGCCATGCGCTCGGGCCTTGAGACCCGCGCCCGCGTCGCCGCCGATAATTTTTCGAGCTACGGCCTCAAGAGCTACAGCGAGTATTTCCGCTACGCCTCCATCACGGCGGAGACCTTTGAGGAAAAGGACCGGCTTGAGCTTCAGTTCATCAACGTCAACGGCCGCGTGCAGGTGTCGAGCTACGGCCTGACCGCCGGCACGCAGCCGGGAACGAGCGATGTGACCGAGGCCGTCGCCACCGGAAAGCCGGCGAGCTTCGAGGGCCTTGACCCGCAGACGGGGGAGAGGATCCTCTCCGTCTCCGCACCGCTCCGGTTCAATGGCCGTGTGATCGGCGTGCTGCGCTACGTCACCGCGCTGCACGAGGCGGACCGCAGCGTGCTCGTCAGCATGGCGGTCGCCATCGGCGTTGCGCTGCTGTGCGTGTGTCTCGCCATCTTCTCCAACGCCATCTTCATCAACAATGTCGTCGAGCCGGTCGCCGTCGTGTCCGACGCCGCGCGGCGCATCTCCGCCGGCAGCTACGGCATCCTGATCGATAACCACTACCGCGACGAGCTCGGCGAGCTGGTGGACAACATCAACGATATGTCGCTCAAGATCTCGCAGTCCGAGAAGATCCAGCAGGAGTTCGTCTCCTCCGTCTCGCATGAGCTGCGCACGCCGCTCACCGCCATCAACGGCTGGGCGGAAACGCTCGCCCATCACGGGCTGGAGCGAGACACTCCTCTATGACGAGGCGCTGCAGGGCGACTCGCGCCGCGGCATTGAGATCATCTCCCGCGAGGCCGGACGGCTCACGGGCATGGTCGAGGAGCTGCTGGATTTCACCCGGATGCAGGACGGGCGCTTCACCCTGCGCGTGGAGGAGACCGACCTGCTCGCCGAGCTGGAGGACGCCATCTTCACCTACCGCGAGATCTTCAGCCGGGAGGGCATCGAGCTGCGCTACGAGTGCGCGGACGACCTGCCTCCCATCATCGCCGACGGTGAACGCATGAAGCAGGTCTTCTGCAACGTGCTCGACAACGCCGCCAAGCACGGCGGCAGCGGCAAGCGCATTGACGTGTCCGTGGCGGCTGAGAACGGCAGCATGGTCATCCGTGTGCGCGATTTCGGCCCCGGCATCCCGGTCGAGGAGCTGCCCTACGTCAAGCAGAAATTCTACAAGGGCTCGTCCAAGGCGCGCGGCAGCGGCATCGGCCTCGCCGTGTGCGACGAGATCATGCGTCTGCACAACGGCACGTTCGACATTGCCAACGCCTCGGGCGGCGGCGCGGTCGTGACCATGACGCTTCCTATGGAAAAATAAATTTTAGAACAGCTGTTGCAATTTTTCGAAAAGTATGATACCATCATTGCAAGGAGAAACCTACATGGCAGAGCAAAACCAGACAAAACCCAAATTCCGTACCTCCATCGGCGGTCAGGCGCTCATTGAGGGCATCCTCATGCGCGGACCGGAAAAGCAGGCTATCGTCGTCCGCTCCAAGGAGGGGCTGGTCGAGAAGGTCGAGGAGCTGAAGCTCATCCGCGACCGCTATCCCATTCTCGGCCTGCCCGTGCTGCGCGGCGCTGTGACCTTTGTGGACTCCATGGTCCGCGGCGTGAAGGCGCTGATGTACTCGGCGGACTTCTACCCCGAGGAGGAGGGCGAGCCGTCGAAGCTCGATCTGTGGCTGGAGAAGAAGCTCGGCAGCGAAAAGCTGCAGAAGCTCGTCGTGGCGCTGGCGGTCGTGCTGTCGCTGGGCCTGACCATCGGCCTTTTTATGATCCTGCCGACCTTCCTCGCGGGGCTGCTCGGAAAATTCATTCCGAATGTGGTCATACACAACCTCGTCGAGTCCGTCATCAAGCTGACCATCTTCTTCTGCTACCTGCTTCTATGCTCGAAGCAGAAGGACATCCAGCGCGTGTTCCAGTACCACGGCGCGGAGCATAAGACCATCTTCTGCTACGAGGCGGGCCTGCCGCTGACGGTGGAGAACTGCCGCATCCAGCCGCGCCACCATCCGCGCTGCGGCACGAGCTTTCTGTTCGTGGTGGTCGTGGTGTCCATCCTCGTTTCGAGCGTGGTGTTCAGCTTCGTCGACTGGCGCAATGTCTGGGTGCGCATTGGATTGCACCTGCTGCTGCTCGTGCCGGTCGTGGGCGTGACCTACGAGTTCAACCGCTATGTCGGCGGGCATGACAATCCCGTGACGAACGCGCTGGCAAAGCCGGGGCTGTGGCTTCAAAATTTCACCACCAACGAGCCGGACGACAGTATGCTCGAGGTCGCCATCCGCGCGATGGAGCTGGTCATTCCCGAGCAGAAGGGCAAGGACGAGTGGTAAATGGCGATCAAGTACAACGACCTCTATATGGACCTGCGCAGGCGCCTGCGCGAGGCGGGTGCGGAGGACGCGACGCAGGCGGCGCGCGAGCTGGTCTGCACCGCGTCGGGCAAAACGAAAAATGAGCTTCTGCGCGACGGGCTGCTCTACGCCTCGCCCGAGGTCGAGCGCTCGGCGTATTCCCTGTGCGCGCGGCACCTTGCTGGCGAGCCGGTGGCCTATCTTATCGGCGAGTGGGAGTTTTACGGCCTGACCCTGGATGTGACGCCCGACGTGCTCATCCCCCGGATGGACACCGAGGTGCTGGCCGAGCGGGCCATCCTGCTGGCCCGGGCCGCCGGGGAAGGTGCCCGGGTGCTGGATCTGTGCGCCGGCAGCGGCTGCGTGGGCCTGGCGGTGGCGGCCAATGTGCCCACCTGCCGGGTGGTGCTGGCCGACGTCAGCGAGGCGGCCCTGAAAATCTGCAAGGGGAATGTGCGCCGGAATGAGCTCAACGCCCGGGTCACCTGTGTTCAGGCCGATGCCCTGCAGAAGCCGGACGCCGCCCTGTGGGACTTTGACGTGATTGCCTGCAACCCGCCCTATATCCCCACCGGGGATCTGGCCGGGCTGGACGTGTCCGTCCGGGACTACGAGCCCCGCTCCGCCCTGGACGGCGGGGCCGACGGGCTGGACTTCTACCGGGCCATCAGTGAGAAGTGGAAGGCGGCGCTGGCTCCCGGCGGGCGGCTGTATTTTGAAGTAGGTATCGGTCAGGCGGATGCGGTGCTCCGTATCATGCGCGCCCAGGGCTTTGGAGACATTCAGGTGGTGAAGGACCACAACGACATCCCCCGCGTGGTAAAGGAGGCCTTCCACATCGCCTCTAC
>ERZ780218.1924-NODE-1924-length-11069-cov-4.054204_pt1 | contig 11069 bp, 8 predicted proteins | sample MGYA00510975_ERZ780218 | MGnify/ENA primary metagenome ERZ780218 (study PRJEB29588, sample SAMEA2152063) | human gut metagenome | biome: human gut; feature: human-associated habitat; material: faeces | place: Denmark | collected 2008/2010 ...
ATAAATTAAAAATTCCATATTTCCGTCGCCACCCTTGATTGGCGAAACAATCAAACCTTGTGTTTTGAATGAATATTTTTCAAAACATTTTGTGACATTTTCGACAATTTTTTTGTGCATAGTTTCATCTTTGACAACGCCCTTGTGTTTGCGTGCATAGTCAATTCCACACTCAAATTGCGGTTTTATAAGAGCGACAACTTGCACATTTTGAAAATCTTCAGAAAGTTTTGGAATAAGTTTTGTCAAGCTGACAAACGAAACATCAATGACCACAACTTGCACATCAGAAATTTTGTCTTTTGAAAGCGAAAGATAGTTTGTTTTTTCCATGTTGACAACTCTTGGGTCATTTTTCAATTTTTCCGCGAGTTGATTTTCGCCTGTGTCAACCGCATAAACCTTTTTTGCTCCCGCCTGCAAACAGACATCAGAAAAGCCACCAGTGGACGCACCAATGTCCAAAACAACTTTGTCTTTCAGGTCAATTTCAAAACTTTCCAGTGCCTTTTGGAGCTTAAATCCTCCACGCGAAACAAACTCAAACGGCAAGGTTTCAAAGGTGTCATTTTCGTCACATTCCAAAGACGGTTTTGTCGCCGTGACGCCGTTGACTTTCACCCTGCCAAGTTCCACCGCCTGCTTAGCTTTTTCGCGCGACGCATAAAGCTTTTTCTCAAACAAAATCACATCCAATCTTTTTTTCATTGAATGATTATAGCACAAAAAATAAAATATGACCAGCAAAACAAAATTATTCCAAAAAAGAAGAACACTTTTTTTGTTCTGACATAAATTGATAATGGAGGCAAACAATGAATTACTCAACAAGATACACGACAGGCTGCTGTCAAGATTTGCGTCCATTTAGCGGTTGCTGTTGTCCACCGCCTCAACCACCATGTTGCCCACCATGTCCCCCTCAATGTGGAAATTGCAACAGAGGCTGCGTTGATGAAACAAGCATTCTTTACTTTATGGTTGGATATTTGATTGCAAAAAACAACAGATAGTTACACAAAAGAAAAATCATAAATATAATCCTATTGCGAAAGAAAAAAATATCCATCAGACAGAGAGCCAACAATTTTGTTGGCTTTTTGTTTTAATGCATAAATATTTAGTATTTTGCATTTTTATTCGTGTAGAATACAATAAAAAAATGAACTTTATTTAAGTTCATTTTCCCAATTTTCAACAAATTTTTGACAAGTTTCAAATGCTTCGTCAAAAGTTTTTTCATCAGTCAAGTCGCAATCAGCAATTTTTAAAAGACTTATAGGGTCTTTGCTGCAACCAGAAGACAAAAACTTGAGATATTTTTTTGAAAAATCTTTTTCACTTAAAAGGGCTTTTGAAATTTTGATTGCGCAGATGAGGCCTGTTGCATATTTATACACATAAAAACTTGAAAAGAAGTGAGGTATTCTTGCCCATTCGAAGCGCATTTCACTGATTTGTTCAACATTTTTGCCATGATAAAAATTGTTTAAATCTTCATATGTTTCGCACAAAAGTTCTGCAGTCAGCGGTGTGCCTTTTTCATATTCAGCGTGTGCAAACGCCTCAAATTCGGCAAACATGGTCTGTCTGAAAATTGAAGAGCGCATCTGTTTCAAAAAGTGGTCATAAAAGAAAATCTTTTCTTTCTTCGTTTTGGCTTTTGCCATCAAAAACTCAAGAAGCAACATCTCGTTGACATTGCTTGCCACTTCAGCAACAAAAATGACATAATTTGATGTTTGAATTGGTTGATTTTTGTCAGAAAAATATGTGTGCATTGCATGGCCAAGTTCGTGAGCAAGCGTGAAAACACTTTCCAAATTTCCAACAAAATTTGTCAACACAACTGGTGTCGCACCATAAGTGCCCGTCGAAAACGCGCCGCTGTCTTTGTTTTTGTTTGGAAAAACATCAATCCAACGCTCTTCAACCGCTCTGTCAACAAGCGAAACATATTCTTCGCCCAAAACCGCGACAGCTTGCTTTATAAGTTCAATCGCTTCTTCATAGCTATATTTTTTGTCAAGCCCCTCAGCAACCGGCGCAAAAGTGTCATAAATGGCAAATTTGTCAAGTTTCAACATCTTTTGTTTTATGGCAAAATATCTCTGCAAAAGGTCGACGTTTTCTCTGACCTTTTTTATGAGCAGATTGTAAACTTCTTCGCTGGCTTCTTCGTTGAAAATTGAAGCTGAGAGTGCCGACTTGTGCTTTCTAAGCTTAGCAAAAACACAATCTTCTTTGACGTCATTGATATAGTTGCTTGCCAAGAAGTTGATATATTTCCCAAAAGTGCCGTTCATCTGTTTGAAGGCATTTTTTCGCAGCGTTCGGTCTTTGCTTTCGACATAAACCGAATATTTTGCTTGGTCAAAAGAATATTTTTTGCCATTTTCGTCTTCAATGTCATCAAACTTCAAATCGACGTCAGAAAATTTGTCAAAATTGTCAGAAAAACCGCCCAAAAATTCTCCCAAATGAGAAATCAAAAGCTCTTCTTTTTTGCTTAACGTATGTTTTTTGTCACGAATTATCGCTTCGAAAAACCTTTGGTAATTTTTAAATTTCGGATTTTTTTGCAAATTTTTGAGTTTTTCGAGTTTAAATTTGCTTATTTCAACATCAATAAAAGCGGTCGCCGTCGAAAATTTTGACGCAACCAAACTGCATTTTTCGGTCATTTCGTTGGAACGTCTGTCAGCATTGTCGCCGCTGAGCTTAAGTTGAGCATAAATGGCAACCAACGAAAATTCTTTTGATAAATTTGTTTCGAACTCCAAGCATTCCAACAGCGTTTTTTCGTCAGAAAGCTTGTTTTCATATTTTTTAAAATGCGAAATTTGTTCTTCAACCTTTTTCAGTCTTTCGTTGAAATCATCGTCGTTTTTGCAAAATTTAGTCAAATCCCATTTGTATTTTTCTTCAATTTCACTGCGATTTTTCATTCAAACTCCTATCTTGACAAATATTTTTCCAAATCAAATTTGTTCCAAGGTTTTTTTGTCGCGTCTGGGCAAGCCATAAACACCATTTTTTCTTTGGTCGTCGGATGAACAAAAGAAAGTTTCCCAGCCCAAAGCCCCAAATTTGAAGTTAAGCCTTTTTCTTTGCCATATTTGACATCTCCAACCAAAGGATATCCAATGTTTGACAGTTGTAAACGTATTTGATGGCTTCTTCCGGTCAAAATTTTCACTTCAAGCAAGCTTTCTTTGCCGTTGTCTTCCAAAACCTTATAAACAAGCTCGGCTTTTTTTGCGCCTTGCTCCGACATTGGAACAATTTTGACTATGTTTTCTTTTTCATCTTTCTTCAAATAATTGGTCAATTTTTGAGTTTTGATTTTGACAACTCCATTTGTTATGGCATAATAAACTTTTTCAACTTCGTGCGTTGAAAATTGTTCTGAAAGACGCTTTGCCGCCTTGGAATTTCTCGCAAAAACCATAATTCCGCCAGTTGGTCGGTCGAGCCTGTGAACAAGCCCAACAAAAGCATCGCCTGGCTTGTTATATTTTTCTTTGATATAAGCTTTGACCATTGAAAGCATATCCAAATTTTTGCTCTCATCTGGCATGGTCGGAACATTTTGCGGTTTTATGACCACAACAATTTGATTATCTTCATACAAAACTGTCAAATTTTCCATGTTTTCACTCCTGTTGCGCCACAAGGAAGAACCAAACCTTCGTTTGTCGGCAAACCAATTTCATCCGCTTCAACATTTTCTTGCCCGAAAGTGCTTTTCAAGATGTTGGCAATCACTGTCGGCTGAAGCCCAGTTGTATAAGAGTTTATCAGCACAAAAAGCGGTTTTTCGGACAGCACCTTTTTTGTAAGCTCCACAAAATCTGCCAGATTGTCTTCCAGTTTCCACATTTCGCCGTTTGGGCCGCGACCGTAACTTGGCGGGTCCATGATGATGGCGTCATATTTGTTTCCGCGACGAACTTCTCTCTCGATAAACTTTGCACAATCATCGACAATAAATCGGATGTTTGAGATGTTGTTGAGTTTGGCGTTTTCTTTGGCTCGCTCCACCATGCCTTTGCTTGCGTCAACGTGTGTGACACTTGCTCCTGCCTTTGCGCAAGCCACTGATGCGCCGCCTGTGTAAGCAAACAAATTCAAGACCTTGATTTCGCGTTTTGCCTTTTGAATATGTTCCATCATAAGCTTCCAGTTTGTCGCTTGTTCAGGAAAAATCCCTGTGTGTTTAAAGCCCATCGGCTTAACAACAAATTTCAACCCTTGCCAAGAGACAGTCCACTGCTCTGGAATTTTTTTGTTATAGTGCCAAAAGCCGCCGCCGTCTTTTCGCTCATAAAAAGCGTCAACATTTTTTCTCAAATCAAATTTTTTGTGCCAAATGACCTGTGGGTCCGGCCTAAGAAGCGTCACTCCCGCCCAATTCTCCAATTTTTCGCCGTCGCCAGTGGCAATCACAACATAATCTTTCCAGTTGTCTGCAATTCTCATACGTTTCCTTTCTTTTGAAGCTTAACTTTGATTGTTTTTTCGCCAACTTCGATTTCTTTGACGATTTTAGCATTTTTCAAATCGCTGGCAATGTCAACAATCAAAACTTCTTGTTTGATTTTTTCAGCAAAAATTTTCAAAACCTTTTTCAGCTTTTCGTCAGTGGTTTCAAAAGAAGCCACAATGCGGTCATCAATGGCAAAATCAGCTTCTTTTCTCAAAACTTGAAGCCCACGCACAAGCTCGCGATAAAGTCCTTCCATAAACAGTTCTTCGTCAATCGTGATGTCAAGCACAACAGTTATGCCGTTTTCGTGAGAGATAACAAACTCGCTCTTCGGTTTCTTTTCCAAATTGAAAAGGTCGCTGTTGAGGTTTTTGAAGCTTCCAATGTTAACTTTTCCTGCCTTGAAACCTTTGACTGCCTGTTTAATTTCTTCTTCAGAAAGCTCCGAAAGCGCAACTTTCAATTTTTGAACGTCGCCTTTCAAAACCGCGCCCGCTTTTTTGAAGTTGACCGACAAAAACTCGTCGTTGAACTTGCTGTCGTCTTTGACAGCTTCCAATGTTTTGACGTTGAGTTCGTCTTTGATGACATCCGCAAAAAGTTCCAGCGTCTTGACAGTTTCGTCGCCGCCTGAAACATACATCACGCGAAGTGGTTGTTTGACTTTGATTTGGTTTTCATTTCTCAAGCGTTGAGCTGAAGACATGATGCTTCGTGCAAGGTCAGCCTGTTTCAAAATGTCGGCAAAAGATTTTTCATAAATTTTTGTCGGGAAACCGCTGAGCATGATGCACTCTGCTTCGTCTTTTTCCACTTCTCTGACCAAATTTTGCCAAATATATTCGGTCACAAACGGAATAATCGGCGTCATCACTCTTATCAGCGACTTGATCGCATGATAAAGGCACCAATATGCTGTCAATTGGTCAGTTTTGTTTTCGCTCTTCCAAAATCTCTTTCGGTTTGCTCTGATATAAAAGTTTGAAATGTCGTCGACCAACTTTTCAAAGTCTTTGACAACCAAAAAGTTTTTGTCGTCCGCATAATTTTTGTCGCTGTCAGAGATAAATTTGTTTACGCTTTCAACAAGCCACTTGTCAGTTTCTGTCAACTGTTGTTCTGTCGGCTGGAAGTGAGCGATGTCAGGGTTGTCAATGCAAGCATAAGTGTTAAAGAAAGTATAAATGTTCCAGAACGCCAGAATTTTTCGTCTAGCTTCGTCTGTCAAATTGAAACCAAAGCGCATATCATTGCCAGGGCTTGACGAAGAGAAAAGATATCTGACAACATCTGCGCCCACCTTGTCAGCAACAATGTCGGCTTCGAGCGAATTTCCGCCGCTCTTATGAAACTCTCCGCCATGTTCATCTCTGACATATTGATAAGTCACAAGCTTTTTATATGGCGCCTTTCCAGTCAGCACAACGCTCATGATAAGAAGCGAATAGAACCAAAGTTTGATTTGTTCAATCATCTCGCAAACATAATCGCTTGGGAAGTTGTTTTTGAAAAAGGCTTTGTCGGTGAAATATTTTTTAGTAGAAAATGGAGTGATTCCAGCGTCGAGCCAAACGTCGCCGACATCTGGAATTCTTGAAACCACTTCTCCGCAATCGCATTTGATTTTGATGTCGTCAATCCAAGGTCTGTGAATGTTTGGCAACTTTTCCACAAGTTTTGGGTCAACCGCTCTTTTTTTCAGTTCTTCCAGCGAACCGATAACATGCACTTTGCCACATTTTTCACAAACATAAAATGGCAGTGGAAGTCCATAGAAGCGGCTTCGAGAGATGTTCCAGTCGCCCATGTTTTGAAGCCAATCTTGCATTCGCTTTTTGGCATAATCTGGCTTAAATTCAACATCTTCAATTGCCTTCAAAGCCATTGGTCTGATTTCGTCAATCTTGATAAACCAGCCCGAAACAAGCTTATAAACCAAATCGGTCTTGCAACGCCAGCAGAACGGATAGCTGTGTTTATATTTGTGAGCGTAGAGAAGTTTGCCGTCTTTTTTGAGTCTGTCGACAACAAGTTCAACCACATCAGTGGTCTTCTTGCCAGCAAGAAAACCAGTGTTTTCAAGCAAAACGCCCTGTTCGTTTATCGGGCAGATTTCTTTCAAACCCAAAGTTTTTCCAAGTTCAAAGTCTTCGGCACCGCAACCTGGCGCAATGTGAACAACGCAGCTTCCTTCCACCTTGTCAACTTCGTCCCAAGCCACAATCTTGTGAACAAAATTTTCTTCAGGAAGTTCTGGAAAACAAGTTTCATATTCCAAGCCAACAAGCTCAGAACCTTTAAATTCTTCCAAAATTTTGATGTCTTTTTGTTTCAAAACAGAAAGTCTGTCTTTGCCGAGAACGATGTTTTCGCCTTCAAAATTGACCTTGACATAGTCAAATTCTGGATTGACCGCCAAGGCGACATTTGCCGAAAGTGTCCAAGGAGTGGTTGTCCATGCGACAATCTTAAAATCTTTGCCTTTCACTGGAAGTTTGATGAAAACTGCGGTGTGTTCCACTTCATGATAAGACGACGACATTTCGTGTTCTGAAAGACTGGTTCCACAACGCGGACACCATGCCATAGGTCGATTTTTTCTTATTATCCAGCCGTGTTTGTCGCACTCTTTCAAAAAATGCCAAATTGAAGTGATGTTTTCGTCAGTGTTTGTGAAATAACTGTGCTCCCAATCCATCCACTGCCCCATTCGGATAGATTGATTTGTGATTTCGTTTGCAAAATATTGCACTCTTTCCATGCACTTGTTGGTGAATTTGTCAATTCCATATTTGACAATCTCAGGTTTTCCATTCAAACCCAACTCTTTTTCGACATTGACTTCCACCCAAAGCCCTTGACCGTCGAAACCGTTTTGATAGCCGCAGTCTTTGCCTTTAAGCGCATTGTAACGAATGGTCAAATCTTTGAGCGTTCTTCCCCAAAAGTGATGAATGCCGAGACGATTGTTTGCCGTCGCTGGCCCGTCCAAAAATTTGAACATCTCATGCCCTGCATTTTTTTCTTTAAGTTTGTGGAAGCAATCATTGTCTTTCCAAAATTTCAATATACCTTTTTCCAGCTTCACAAAATCTGGAACTGTCTGTTCTTTTTTCATGTTTGATCTCCTAATAACTTTCCAAAATCTTGTTCATTTTCAGCACATCAGACCCCGTCATAATGCCAAGTGGTTTTTCTTTTGCCCCGCCATTTTTTGTGACGAGAATGGCAAGCAATTTAGAATTTTGATGAAACAGCGAAAGCGCTTGTTCAACCGTGATGCTTTCATTGGCAAAAGCGTAATAATTGCTGTTTTCAATTTTTGAAAGCATATCTTCAATTTTGACGGCATCCAAAAATGTCTCTGCCTTGCCGCCAGTGATCAAAAACTTGCCAAGGCTGTCCAAAATTTTTTGCCCATTTGCAATGCCAATAATTTCGTTTTCGTTGTTAAAAACCGGCAAGTTTGAATAATTTGAAGACGCAATCAGCATGATAACTTCTCGCATTGACTTTGAAGAGTTGACTGTCAAAACATCTCTTCTTGCAACCGTGTCGAGTGCTCGTGGCGGAGTGGTCAAAAGCCTTTCAATCTTTTCAATTTTTTCGACAACTTCAATGTGTGGCTCTGCGATTATGTAATCATCATTGCCGTGAACAATGGCGTTTCTGAGCCTGCCATAACTTATCAAATCATCTTCAAATTTTCTCACAGTAAAATTCAAAGCAACAGCCTTTCTCACTGCTTCAGAAAAGCCCATGCTTCGATTGAAATTATATCTGGTCTTTATTGTGTAATCAATGTTGTTGAAAGAAGCCAAAAAGCGTTGTGCGTTTGTTTTTGTTTCCAAATTTCTGTCTAAATTTTCCGTTTCAAAATTGTCCATCATCTTCTCCGTTTAAAATTATATTTTTATAATACAATATTTTCACTTGAAATTGCAAACAAAATGAGAAGATAGCAATTTGCTTTTTAAGACGGAGAAAAATTCAACGACGAGTTAGAGCCGAAATAAACATCAGGAACATCTCCAACAATAACACTTTCAGCGACAAGAAGTTGAGTTTCGCTGTCAATTGTGGCTGTGTAAGCCGGCAAAACCATGCTGACACTTGCAAAAAGTCGAACATAAAGTGAGTGGTTTGTTTGATTTATGCCAGCGCTTGAAAAATGACTGGTAAAATTTGCCGTCATCGCGCCAATCGGAATGAGTTTTAGATTAATTTTTGGTCCCACACCCGCCAAAAAAGGCAGCCCAGTGAACGTTCCGAGCGCAACATCAATGCCAGTTTTGCCCATGTTATCCAAATTGACTTGTGCCACCTGATATATTTTTCTTGCCAAAATGTTCAATTTGTCTGTCTGAAGAGAAATCATTGTCACATCGCCGTTTGCGTCATATTGAACCGAAACCAAATCTTCATATGTTATGTTTTCTTGATTCAAAACATCATAAACCGCATCGCTTACGGCAGAGGTTGAAAGAGAATAAATCAAATGACTTGTCGCTTCGACAACCACAGGATTGACAACGCAAAAAACATACGCCAAAGACAGCGAAATAAAAAGGAAAAAAATGAAGAGCAAAATTAAAGCTTTCTTTTTCTTTCTTTTTCGATATTTTTTGCAATAATAATTCATATCAATTTATATATATGACATGAATTTTTGAATTTTGATTAAAATTTTAAAAATCAATATATTGTGTAGTATGCACTGCATATTACACAATCAAAAGTATTATGCAATCTATTTTTTTGTATGAGACTTAAATATCAACGCAAACAAAAAGGCAAAACCAATCGCCGCTGCAATGCCACCTGCTGTCGCCGTCAAACCGCCAGTAAAAACGCCAAGAAGCCCGCTTGTTTTGACTGCACTGATTGCACCTTTTGCAAGCGAAGCCCCAAAGCCTATGATTGGAACGTTTATCCCGGCTTTTGCAAAATCGGAGATATAATCAAAAATGCCAACAGCTTCCAAAAAGACACCAATCAAAACAAATGTCACCAAAATTCGAGCCGAAGTGATGTTGGTTGTGATGATGAGCAGTTCGCCCAACATACAAATGAGCCCACCTATCAAAAACACCCACAGATAATCTAAAAAAATCTCCATATGCTCTCCTTCAACTTTCTATCACAATCGCGTGGCAAACTCCAGGCACCGTGTCTCCTTGTTGACTTGAAGTGGTGCTTAAAAGTGCGCCAGTAGGCAAAAACAAAATCTTTTTGTAAACGCCATCACGCATTTTTGCCATGACATAAGAATTGAAAACCGTTGCACAACAACCTGCTCCAGAGCCACCACACAGCGTTTTTTGGTCTCGTCTGTAATACATCTGCCCGCAGTCGCCATAGTTTATCCCCAAAGTTATGCCTTCATCTTCCATCAAGTCAATCAAGATTTCGCTTCCAAGTTTTCCCAGGTCTCCCGTCAAAATCAAATCATAGTCATCTGGCGTTGTATTAGTGTTTTCAAAATGGCTCAAAAGCGTGTCGCGCGCAGCTGGAGCCATCGCCGCACCCATGTTGTTGACATCGTTAATCCCCCAGTCGACAACTTTTCCGAAAGTGACCATAGAAATTCTTGGACCTTCACCCTTGAGCGACAAAATGCAACTCCCTGCGCCTGTGACAGTCCATTGAGATGTCGGCGGACGTTGATTGCCAAGTTCCAAGGGAAAACGATATTGTCTTTCAGCCGTGGAAAAATGTGAACCAGTGCAACAAACAATGTGGTCAAAATAGCCGCCATCCACCAAGACCGAAGCAACCGCAACGCTTTCTGCCATGGTTGAACAAGCCCCATAAACTCCTAGAAACGGAAACTGAAAAGCGCGTGCAGCATAAGACGAGCTGATAATCTGATTGAGCAAGTCGCCCGAAATCATGATGTCGATGTCTTTCGGTTGAAGCTTTGCCTTTTCAATGACGTTCGTGATGGCACTTTCAATCATTTTTCGCTCAGCTTTTTCAAAAGTGTCTTGCCCAAAGCAATCATTTTTCATGACATAATCAAAATAAGATCCAAAATTTCCATTGCCTTCTTTTGGACCCACAATCGAATAAGACGCAATGATTTTCGGTTGCTTTTTAAGCTTTATGGTTTGCTCTCTTTGCATAACTTCTCCTTTAAAATAAAGAAATAATCCAATAAATCAGTCCAACAACCATGCTGGCAACAGTTCCAAACACAATCACCGGTCCAGCGATGGAAAACATCTTGACGCAAATGCCATAGACAATGCCTTCGCTTTTAAATTCGATTGAGGGGCTGGTTATGGAGTTTGAAAAACCTGTTATCGGCACAATAGAGCCGCCGCCAGCAAACTTTCCGATTTGGTCATAAACACCAATTCCCGTGAGCAGTGCCGCAATGAAAATCAAGATAATCAATGTGTAAGCCCAAGCAGATTGTTGAGAAAGCGAAGGAAAAATCAACATCAAAATGTCGTTTATTCCTTGCCCAAGCACGCAAATAAGCCCGCCCACCCAAAACGAATTGAAAAGTGTTGGCCAAGGTCTCGTTTTTGGAATTTTTGATTTGACATAGCGGTTGTAAGCTTCATTTCTTTTT
>ERZ780218.1927-NODE-1927-length-11051-cov-4.773645_pt1 | contig 11051 bp, 9 predicted proteins | sample MGYA00510975_ERZ780218 | MGnify/ENA primary metagenome ERZ780218 (study PRJEB29588, sample SAMEA2152063) | human gut metagenome | biome: human gut; feature: human-associated habitat; material: faeces | place: Denmark | collected 2008/2010 ...
GGTATACCGAAAAGGAACATCACAGGCAAATCGGTATCTGGTGATGTATGTGCTTGAGAACCATGACAGGCACATGGAGAATCGTCTGGGAATATCTGTAAGTAAAAAAGTTGGGAATAGTGTGGTACGCCACAGAGTCACCAGACTGATACGAGAGAGCTACCGCCTGAATGAAAGATCCTTCCGTCAGGGACTGGACATTGTAGTGGTCGCAAGACCAAATGCAAAGGACAAGTCCTATCAGGAGATTGAGAGTGCGCTTATGCATCTTGCAGGCAGAATGAAGATCCGCCGTGAGGCTGAGCTTCATGTGGAAGATTAAACGGTATTTGGGCAGTATTGTTGTTTCGGTAAAGGAGCGGCAATATTGAAACAGATTTGCAGGAGAAATTATCATGAGCAGATTTAGTCCAAGGAATATCATGATTCATATGATTCGTCTCTATCAGAAATATATATCGCCGATGAAGAGAACAAAATGTCCTTATATTCCCACATGTTCTCAATATGGTTTAGAAGCAATCGAAAAATATGGTGCATTAAAGGGTGGTCTTCTTGCGGTATGGAGGATACTTCGCTGTAATCCTTTTTCCCACGGAGGCTATGACCCTGTACCGTAAAGACAGGAATGTACTTGAAAATTGAATATTGATCGATCGAAGGAACCTCCTGTCATTTATGGATTCTAGGAGGAAATGAACTTGGAAATGATTTTAGCGACAAAGAGCAGCACTCCTATCATTGGTCAGCTTGCGACCGTTATGGGATGGATCATGGATGGTATTTACAGATTGCTGAATATCTTTGGAATTCAGAATATCGGTCTTTGTATTGTCATCTTCAGTATCCTTATTTATGCTCTTATGACCCCACTGCAGATCAAACAGCAGAAATTCTCTAAGCTGAGTGCAATCATGCAGCCGGAACTTCAGAAAATTCAAAAGAAGTACAAGGGAAAAAACAACGATACTGCTGCAATGCAGAAAATGCAGGAGGAAACACAGGCTGTATATCAGAAATACGGCGTATCTCCTACAGGAAGCTGTGTACAGCTTGCAATCCAGTTCCCTATTTTGATGGCCTTATATCAGGTAATTTATAAAATTCCGGCATATGTAGGAAGTGTAAGGGATATCCTTGCATCTGCAGTTACCAGTATTACAGGTGTAAACGGATATACAGATATCCTTCAGCAGTTTATCACAGATAATAAGATGACAAGAGTTCAGCTTATTATGGATGGAAGTAAAGCTACAAGTAATTCAGTCACAGACTTTTTGTATGCATTATCACCTTCCCAGTGGAAAACACTTGCTGAGACAAGCCAGTTTGCAGGATTTACTGATACGCTGAACAGCACTGCAAAAGAGATTTCACATGTGCAGAATTTCTTTGGTCTGAATATCGCTGATCAGCCACTGACTTATATTAAAGCAGCTTTTGTAGGTGGATCTGCTCTTCTTGCTATCGTTGCGATTCTTATCCCGATTCTTGCGTGGGCTACACAGATGATCAACTTAAAACTGATGCCTCAGGCAGCACAGCAGAGCGGCGATTCACAGCAGGATGCAATGATGAACTCCATGAAGACAATGAATATGGTAATGCCGTTGATGTCAGCAGTATTCTGTTTCACATTCCCTGTAGGTCTTGGTATTTACTGGGTAGCAAGTGCTGCAGTAAGAAGTGTGCAGCAGGTTGTTATCAATAAAAAGATGGATAAGATCCAGATTGAAGACCTGATCAGTGAGAATATGAAGAAGATGGAAAAGAAGCGTGAGAAAGCGGGACTTCCACCTCAGAAGATTACAAATCAGGCCCATCAGAGCGCCAAGAATATCAATAAGATTGAAAAAGGCAGCAGCAATACAAATGTTGAGACAAGAGCCAAGAAGGTTGAAGAAGCTTACAAAGACGCTGCGAATGCAAAACCTGGCAGCATTACTGCAAAGGCCAATCTGGTAAAAGCATTTGATGAGCGTAATAAGAAGAAGTAGTCAGGAACGGAGGGGTTGGCATGGAGGATTATATCCAGTTTTCAGCGAAAACAAAGAGTGAAGCAATTACAAAAGCATGTATCGAGCTTGGCGTATCCAGTGACCAGCTTGAGATTCAGGTAATAAGTGAAGGCAGCAACGGATTTTTCGGAATCGGAAGCAAGCCTGCAGTAATTAAGGTTCGTAAGATTGAGTCGGTTTCTGAGGAAGAAGAAATGAAGGAGATCGTAGAGACAGTGAAACTCGATTCCTTCAAAGAGGAAGCCCCGGTTCAGGAAGAAAAGAAAACGGAAGCTATAAAACCGGTAAAGAAAGAAATCAAAGAGCCGAAAGCTGTTTCTGAGAAACCAAGACAGCCAAAACCTGTAAAGGAAAGGGCTGCAAAAGAAAAACAGCCGAGAGAATTCAGAGAGCCAAAAGAGAAACAAGTCAGAGAAAAGACGACTAAACCGGTAAAGCCTGTTGAGATCCTTACAGATCCGGAAGAGATTAAAGAAGTAGAAAACAGAGCAAAGGTATTCCTTCGTGATGTATTTGCGTCCATGAATCTTGGAGAAGTAGAGATTACATCTGAATATAACACAACGGACGGAAGTCTGGAAGTTGACTTTGAAGGCGAAGATATGGGAATCCTTATCGGCAAGAGAGGCCAGACTCTGGATTCTCTTCAGTATCTGACGAGTCTTGTGGTAAATAAAGGTAAATCAAATTACATTCGTGTAAAACTTGATACAGAAGATTACCGCAAGAGAAGAAGAGAGACATTAGAGAATCTTGCAAAGAATATTGCATACAAGGTAAAGAGAACAAAACGTCCGGTTTCTTTAGAGCCGATGAATCCTTATGAGAGAAGAGTGATTCATTCTACCTTGCAGAATGATAAGTTTGTGACAACACACAGCGAAGGAGACGAACCTTATCGTCATGTTGTTGTAACATTAAAGAGACAGTAAACAGGTTTTCATCCGTGTGTGATGAATGACACAGAAAAATTCGTGGCGGATAAAGAAAACGTCCACGAATTTTTTTGTATATGGAAATGAGGTATTATGCGAACAGATACGATTGCTGCGATTGCAACAGCTATGTCAAGTTCAGGAATTGGTATAATAAGAATCAGTGGAGATGAGGCAGTCGGGATTGTCGACCGTATTTTTTCAATGAAAAACGGAAAAAAATTATCTGATATGCCGACACATACGATTCATTATGGTCATATCAAAGATGGGGATGAAGTGATCGATGAAGTTATGGTTGTACTGATGCGGGCACCAAAAAGTTACACCAAAGAGGATACCGTGGAAATTGACTGTCACGGTGGTGTGTATGTCATGAAACGGGTGCTTGAGACAGTAATCAAATATGGTGCGCGTCCGGCAGAGCCGGGAGAGTTTACAAAACGGGCATTTTTAAATGGACGGATCGATCTTGCACAGGCAGAGTCTGTCATAGATATTATTCATGCGAAAAATGAATTTGCATTAAAGAGTTCAGAACAACAGCTTTCCGGTTCACTTTCGGCTGCAGTAAGGAAAGTCCGTGAAAAATTGCTGCATGAGATCGCATTTATTGAGTCTGCATTAGATGACCCGGAGCACATCAGTTTAGATGGATATCCGGAAACACTTCATGGAATTGTGGAAGAAGCGCAGAAAGAGATTCAAAAGCTTCTTGCAAACAGTGACAATGGAAAAATTTTAAAAGAGGGTATTTCTACCGTCATTATTGGAAAACCGAATGCCGGAAAATCATCTCTTTTAAATACGCTCGTGGGAGAGGAGCGTGCTATCGTTACAGATATTGCTGGTACCACAAGGGATGTACTGGAAGAACAGATCAACTTAAATGGAATCATTTTAAATGTGATCGATACAGCGGGAATCCGTGAGACGGACGATGTTGTGGAAAAGATCGGCGTGGATCGTGCAAAAAAATATTTAAATGAGGCAGATCTGGCAATTTATGTTGTGGATACATCGACACAGTTGGATGAAAATGATTTTGAAATCATGGAACTCTTAAAGGACAGAAAAGCGATTGTTCTTTTGAATAAGTCAGATCTTACACCGGTTACCGACAGCGAATCGATCAGGAAACATCTGGATAAAAAAATGATTGCAATCTCTGCCAAAGAACAGACTGGCATTGAGGAACTTGAGGAGACAATCCGTGAGATGTTTTTCACTGGAGAGGTTACATTTAATGATGAGGTGTATATCACAAACATTCGCCATAAAACCGCTTTACAGGAAGCACGGAATAGTTTAAATTTAGTGGTGCAGAGTATCTTAGACGGAATGCCGGAAGATTTTTATTCCATTGATCTGATGAATGCGTATGAAGAACTGGGAAGTATCGTTGGTGAGGCAGTCGAAGATGATCTGGTGAATGAGATATTTAGTAAATTCTGTATGGGCAAATAGTTGTCGCCATTGGACGACAACTATTGGAAGAATGCAAAAGCGGCATTCTTCTGGCGTGTTGGAAAGAACTGTAAGAGAGGTAAAGCAGCATTCTTCCAGTGTGCTGGATTTGATTTAAGATAATTTAGAAAGAAGGATAAAAGATGCCTGCGATTGAAGAAAATTATGATGTGGTAGTTGTGGGTGCTGGGCATGCAGGATGTGAGGCGGCACTGGCATGTGCAAGGCTTGGACTGGAAACAATTATTTTTACGGTCAGCGTGGACAGTATTGCGATGATGCCTTGTAATCCGAATATTGGAGGAAGTTCAAAAGGCCATCTTGTAAGAGAAATCGATGCACTCGGCGGACAGATGGGTATCAACATTGACAAGACGTTTATACAGTCGAAGATGTTAAATAAGTCCAAGGGGCCGGCGGTACATTCTCTGCGTGCACAGGCAGATAAAGTGAATTACAGCATGGAAATGCGGAAAACGCTTCAGAACACAGAGCATCTTACAATCCGGCAGGCGGAAGTGGCGGAGATCATTACAGTTCCGGCAAATTCTGCTGATGGAGAAACAGCTGCTGTAGAAAAAAAAGATGGACAGATGGTTGAGATTAATGGTGAGCTTCAGAAAATTACCGGGGTAAAGACTGTTTCCGGTGGAGTTTATCATTGTAAGGCAGTTGTGCTCTGTACGGGAACTTATTTGAGAGCGCGTTGTCTGACCGGAGAGATGATTACTTATACCGGACCGAATGGTCTGATGGCAGCAAATCATCTCACGGATTCCTTGAAAGCACATGGAATCGAGATGTTCCGTTTTAAGACGGGAACACCTGCGAGAGTGGATAAGCGTTCTCTGGATTTTTCAAAAATGCAGGAGCAAAAAGGGGATGAGAGGGTAGTTCCGTTTTCTTTTACGACAAATCCGGAGGATGTGCAGATTGATCAGGTTTCCTGCTGGCTGACGTATACGAATCCAAAGACGCATGAGATCATCCGTGCAAATCTGGATCGTTCCCCGATTTATGCTGGAATTATTGAGGGAACCGGTCCGCGTTACTGCCCGTCGATTGAGGATAAAGTGGTAAAATTTGCAGACAAAGACCGTCATCAGATTTTTATTGAGCCGGAAGGAATCAATACCAATGAGATGTATGTCGGTGGTATGTCATCTTCTCTGCCGGAGGATGTGCAGCATGAGATGTACCGTACATTGCCTGGAATGGAGCATGTAAAAATTGTGCGAAATGCATATGCAATTGAGTATGACTGCATTAACCCAGACCAGCTTTATGCATCATTGGAATTTAAAAAGATTAAAGGACTTTTTTCCGGTGGACAGTTTAACGGAAGCAGCGGCTATGAGGAAGCAGCATGCCAGGGACTGATTGCAGGTATCAATGCGGCTATGAGCATTTTAGGAAAAGAACCACTGGTTTTAGACCGCTCGGAGGCTTATATTGGAGTGCTGATTGATGATCTTGTGACCAAAGAAAATCATGAGCCATACCGGATGATGACTTCGCGTGCGGAGTATCGTCTGCTGTTGAGACAGGATAATGCAGATCTGCGCCTGACGAAAAAAGGTTATGAAATTGGCCTGATTTCAAAAGAGCGTTATGACTGGGTATGTAAAAAGGAAGAACTGATTGCACAGGAAATCGAGCGAGTGGCGAAAGTAAAGATCGGCGCAAATAAAAAAGTACAGGAATTACTGGAAAGTTACGATAGTATTCCTCTGAACACCGGAACATTTTTAACAGAACTGATCCGCAGACCGGAACTGGATTATGATAAACTTGCACCGATTGATCCGGAGCGACCGGATCTTCCGGCAGAAGTTGCCGAGCAGGTAAACATCAGCATCAAATATGATGGCTACATTAAGCGTCAGATGAAACAGGTCGAGAGTTTTAAAAAACTGGAAAAGAAAAAGATTCCGGAAAACTTTAACTATGATGATGTACCGAGTCTGCGTATTGAGGCTCGTCAGAAATTAAAGACCTATTCACCGACTTCCATCGGACAGGCATCCCGTATTTCGGGAGTATCACCGGCGGATGTGTCAGTGTTACTTGTGTATATGGAGCAGATGAAATATCATGAGAAAGAGTCTGCAGAATGATAGAAAGACGAAACATATCTGTAACGGCAATGGTATTTTATAAAAGAAAAAAGTATATCGAGATATGAGTGTTGGATATGCATACTAAGAGAGAATGGAGATCAGAATGAGTTATAATCTGGAACAGTTTAAAGATGGATTAAAAGAACTTCAGATCGAGTTGAACGAGAAACAGATCAGTCAGTTCCTTAAGTACTATGAACTTCTGGTAGAAACGAATAAGGTAATGAATCTGACCGCCATCACGGAATTTGATGAGGTGGTAGAAAAACATTTTTTAGACAGTCTTTCTTTGTGCCGTGTATATGATCTAAAAATTGATGCTAAAATTTTAGATCTTGGAACCGGGGCAGGATTTCCGGGAATCCCACTTAAGATTGCATTTCCAAATTTAGAGTTAGTGCTTGCCGATTCCTTAAACAAAAGGATTAAGTTTTTAAACCAGGTGATTGATGAACTGGAACTGAAAGATATTACTGCCGTTCATGCAAGAGCAGAAGAACTGGGAAGAAATAAAGATTACAGAGAACAGTTTGATGTATGCGTTTCCCGCGCGGTTGCAAATCTTTCTTCACTCAGTGAATACTGCATCCCATTTGTGAAGGTTGGAGGAAAATTTATTTCCTATAAGTCCGGCAGTATTGAGGAAGAAGTAGCAGAGGCAAAAAAAGCTGTTTTCGTTCTGGGTGGAAAAGTGACGGATGTGTATAAATTTGATCTGTATGAGCAGAAACGATCTTTTGTTGTGATCGATAAGGAAAAACACACACCGAAAGCATATCCGAGGAAAGCCGGCACTCCGACAAAGGAGCCGTTACACTAAAATAATAAGGGTAAAAGAAAGACATTTTATAAAAAAATAAAGTGTCATAAATAGAAAAACATTTTGTAAGAAAATAAAGTGTCATAAATAGAAAAACACTTTGCGTGAAAGCATCGTGTTATCGATCAAAAAAGTGACTGTGAAAAATTCCGACAGTCACTTTTTTGTATATTCATGTATTATTTTTCTTCACGTTCGAAAAGCATACGAATCACTTCTGCCAATTTATCCGGTGCCTCTAACTGAGGAAGATGTTTTACATTGGAAATATAGGCAGTTTCAATCATGGAACTTTGCTTTGCATAGCTTGTTACGATCTGAACGGAATCTGGATTACTTCTGCTTTCCACAACATAGAAAGGGATGGAAAGTTTCTTGAGTGCATGTAAAATACAGTTATCCATGTACTGGCCTTCAATGCTTGCCATTAAATATTTTCCGTGGCTGCCATTCATGTGGGAAGCTTCGTAGTAAGCATCTAACATTTTAGAAGAGGCAAGCTGCGGTTTGTTAAAATATTCTGTATAAAATAATTTCTGGATATTTTTTTCATGTGTTTTTACATTGTAAATAAATGTTCCAAGAATAGGAACTTCCAGTAATGCCTTCTTTAAAGTAGAAGAGTTACTCGGTGTTCGGTTGAATTTTTCCGGCATTGGCGGATTGATCGCAATGATCTTATGGAACAGATGATTATTCATGTTTTCTGCCAACGTTACAAAGGAAATAGAAGAACCGGTTGCAATTACAGTCGGGGCATCTTTGATAACTTCTTTTACAAAATCTGTAATAAGCTGAACATATAAATAGTTGGTGTAGGTCAGATAAGGTTTCTCGGAACGTCCACAGCCTAAGAGGTCGATCGTATATACCGTATGCTGTTTTTCAAGTTTCTTTGCATAACGGCACCACTCATAAGAAGAACTGAGTGGACTAAGATCATGTATTAATAAAACAGGTGTCCCGGAACCACGTCTTGTGTAATATATTTTGCCATTCTTCCAATCAAAAAAATTACCATTTTCCGTCTTTAATATATTTTTCATTGAAGCTGTAAAATCAATGAAACGATTTACTAAATGGATGGTTCCGGCGGCAAATGCAGTTAACAGAAAAAAGTGTCTGATGTTTTTTTTCATACTTTTATTCATAAATGCCTCCATATCTGCCAAATAACAGGCGTTTTTTTATAATAATATTATAGCCGCTTTTGTCTTCTTATACAAATAAATTTTATATTTTATCTTTTCAATAATGTAAATTTAGTATAAAATAAAAATGGTCTATTATTTATGTAATATAAAACGTATGTTCGAAGGAAGTATATGATAAGTGAGTATTTAAAAAAATTTCAGTCGGAGCTGATGTCGAATAAAGAAGAGATTCATAAGTCAGTCGAGGCACTGGAATTGCAGATTAAGGAAAATAAGGCATTTATAAAGCTTTTAAAAGAGGAAAATGATTCAAATTATGAATCATTTAGTCCAAGGGATGTTAATCCGAAGGGCAGAGAACAGATCCAGCATTTAGAAGATCAGCAGAAGCTTTTACAGGAACAGTTAGATACCAGAAAAAAAGAATATGTATCCTGCATTGCAAAGTTGGACGAATTAAATGAGGCAATCGCTGAATTAGAACAGAAGATAAATGATAGTGATTCAGATATCAGTGATGATATATTGCGTCTCAAGTTATTGGAGACGCAGGAAAATGAGAGGCAGCGTATATCAAGGGAATTGCATGATTCAACCGTGCAGAATCTGACGAGTCTGGTTCATAAAACTGAATTATGCAGTAAGTTGATTGATATGGATAAAGTCCGGTGTAAACTGGAATTAAATATCATGTCTAAGACGCTGCGGGACATTATCAATGATACACGGAACATGATTTATAATTTGCGACCGATGTCATTTGATGATATTGGCCTGGAAGTTACCATTGAACGTGCATTAGAGAAGTTAGAGAGCAGTGAAACAAAAAAGATAAATTTTTCTGTAGTTGGTGAGTCATATAAAATTAATCCTGTTATTGGAATTACATTGTTAAGGATTATACAGGAGGCATGCAGCAACGCAATCCGCCATGCAGATTGTTCCATAATAAAAGTTGTATTAAATTATCAACCGGGAACAATCATACTTTCTATTGAAGATGATGGAAAGGGATTTGCATATGAAGAAACGGAGTGTAGTTGTAAAGCCGATAATTCAGGATTTGGTTTATCTATGATGAAAGAAAGGGTATACCTTTTATCTGGAAAAATAGACATTCATTCGAAAATAAATGTGGGGACGAAAATCCAGGTTGAAGTTCCGATTACCGAATAGGGAGGTACATAAAAGATGGCAGTAAAAGTTATGATAGCAGATGATCATTCAATGATTCGTGAAGGTTTAAAACAATTACTGGAGTTAGAAGGTGATTTTGAAGTTATTGCTGAAGCATGTGACGGAGTAGACTGTCTTGAAAAATTAAAAACAGTTGTACCAGATATTTTATTACTGGATATTAATATGCCAAATATGAATGGACTGGAAGTCCTTCAGAAAATGAAAGATATGAAAATGAAAGTCAAGGTGTTGGTATTAACGGTACACAATGAAGTAGAGTATCTTTTAAAGGCTGTTGATATTGGAGTAAATGGATATTTGTTAAAAGATTCTGAGTCTGCAGAATTGAAAAAAGCAATTTTAGCAGTTGTAAATGGAGAAGATTATATTCAGCCAAGTTTAATACCAGTTTTAAACTCCAAGATGCTTGACCGGGATAGTGATAGCAGTAAGATTGAAAGCCTTACCAGAAGAGAACTGGAAGTTTTAAAGATGCTTTCTTATGGAACTTATAATAAAGAAATTGCAGAGCATTTGAATATCAGCGAACGTACTGTGAAGAATCATGTTTCTAATATCTTTAAAAAAATCGGAGTAACAGATCGTACACAGGCAGCAGTATTTGCGATTCGCAATAACCTGATTACCATCTAAGAAATTGATTATAAATTAACGTAATGATTTGAAGTGTCGTTACAATGTTTCACGTGAAACATTGTAACGACACTTTTTTGATTCATGATAATAAAATGTTTGCAGAGCGTGCATTCTATTATTGAAAAATATACAAAGAATTGTATATTTTATTCCATTGTCTTAAAATAAGAAAATTGATAGCAATGAATTAAATCTAATAAATATTAAGAATGCTATGATCTTCCTGATGCAGATTATCTTGGAGTAATGTGAAGAACAATAATGATTAAGCTTTGACTCGATGCTTATTTGTGATTTAATTTATGAAAAAATATCACTGTAAATAAACGGGTAAACTAGGATTCACTAATTTTCTATCAAAGTTAAACAATGAATGTGGAATTTGTACCTCACAAAAAATTTACTGTAAATAGCACTGAATCAGGCTGATTGCCAGACTGACAAAATGGGCACAGGCAGCTTTTTATTTTATGTCTTTTTTATCAAAAATATTCTTATTTATAATAATAGATATGTTTATGGAATGTGGTGTAATGTGTCATCTAAAATAGGAGATTTACCTGCAAGGTATAGAATCTATTGATTATAAAATTCTATTCTGTAAATAAAAAAACAGGTAGTTAAAAGATGAACGAAAAATAATGATTTTGTGCTGAGCAGATTAGAACAGAGATAGAGTATAAAATGATAAATTATTATAT
>ERZ780218.1932-NODE-1932-length-11026-cov-2.454289_pt1 | contig 11026 bp, 10 predicted proteins | sample MGYA00510975_ERZ780218 | MGnify/ENA primary metagenome ERZ780218 (study PRJEB29588, sample SAMEA2152063) | human gut metagenome | biome: human gut; feature: human-associated habitat; material: faeces | place: Denmark | collected 2008/2010 ...
TTTGTCCATTAGCCGATCAGAATATCTGAGAAAACTACTACTTGAAAAGCAAATCAATCACCAAATTGAAGTTGTTGCAGACATGAACGATCTCAGAAAACTGGTCAGTGAATATGGAAAAATCGGATCGAATCTCAATCAGATTGCCAAGCATTTTAACAGCGGTGGCAGTCAGTCACGTGCTATAGAAAATGAAATCCATCAGTGCATCACTGACTTATTCCTACTGAGAAAAGAGGTACTGAAACTGGCAGGTGGTATGAATGGCAATCGTAAAACACATTAAAAGCAGAAATGCAAATTACTCGGCTGCTATCAATTATCTTCTGTTTGAACATGATGAAAAAACCGGGAAAAAGATTGTAGATGAATCCGGACGAAGCATCCTGCGAAAAGAGTTTTATATGGATGGACTGAACTGTGATCCGATGTCTTTTGACAAGGAATGCGAACTGACAAATGCTCATTTTCATAAGAATAAGAAACGTGAAGACATCAAAAGTCATCACTACATTATCAGCTACGATCCAGCCGATGTTACAGAAAACGGTCTTACCGGAAAGAGAGCACAGGCAATCAGCTTGGAACTTGCAAAGCAGATGTTTCCCGGATATCAGGCACTGGTAGTTACTCACACCGATGGCCACAATGAATCCGGAAATATCCATACTCACATCGTTATCAACAGTGTGCGAAAGACTGCAGTGGAAAGGCGGCCTTATATGGATAAACCACATGAGGAAGCCGCCGGTTACAAGCATCGTTCCACGGATAAATTCATGAACACTTTTAAGAAAACAGTCATGGATCGGTGCCAACAGGAAGGACTTCACCAGATAGATCTTCTTGCTCCGGCTGAAAGAAAAATCACTCAGAAAGAGTATATGGCACAGAAACACGGCCAGCAAACAATAGATGAGATCAATCGGAAAATTATCGAAGATGATCTCAAACCAACATCCACCGTATTCCTTACGCAGAAAGAATATTTGCGAAATGCGATTGATGAATGTGCTGCCACATCCAATAGTTTTGATGAATTCCAATCCAAACTTCTGGAACAATTTCAGATCTCTGTGATTGAGCATCGTGGCAGATACAGCTATCTTCATCCTGATCGACAGAAGCGGATTACTGAACGTTCACTGGGAACACGATATGGAAAAGAACACCTGGAACAGACCTTCTTACGCAAGGATCCATTGGCCATTTTCTACGTCAGGTCTCACCTGTGCCTAGTTGTAAATCTCCAGACAAATGTGAAAGCAATGCAGAGCCCGGCTTATGCTCATCGGGTAAAACTTTCTAACCTGCAGCAAATGGCAAATACCATTATCTATGTGCAGGAACATGGATTTGATACGCAGTCAGATTTGAAAAACACACTGCTTGCATCAAAGCAAGAACTAAAAGAAATGCAGACACAGGTTGCTCAGCATCGGTCCAATCTAAGGATCCTCAACGATCAGATCCGTTATACCGGACAGTACTATGCAAATAAGGAAGTTTATTCCCAATTTTCAAATGCAAAGTACAAAGGAAAGTACCGAAAAGAACATGCGAAGGAAATTCAGAAATATGAAGAAGCTAGAAATTGGCTGAGATCCTTTTATCAGGATGGAAAGATGACAAGCCTAAAAACTCTGACTTTACAAAAAGAAAAACTGCAACAGCAGATAGCTTCCGAAGAAGAAGCAATAAGCAGCTTGAAAGAAAAATTAAAAGATCTGGATACTGCCGATCAGAATGTTGATGCCATTCTTCAGATGCAGATTCTGGAACCAGTGAGATCAAAAACCAAAGATCTCGAACGATAACTATCACAAAACAAAGGAGGAACTATCACATGACACAAGAAGAATTTAATGTTGTATTTGAACTTCAGATGAGAAAATGTGCCGATATTCTGGCACATAAAAAGAAAGAATATACCGGTGACAATATTGACCGTCTCAGTGCATTCAAGATTGCTGCCGCTTTACAGAACTGTGATCCAAAAGCAGCACTGGCTGGTATGATGTCGAAACATGTCGTATCCCTTTACGATATGTGTTATTCCACTCTGTTACATTTTGACATGGAACAGTGGGATGAAAAAATCACAGACTGCATCAATTATCTGATCCTTTTAAAAGCTCTGGTAAAGGAGGAACAGGCCTATGGATCACATTGAAACAGCTATCTTAAACTGCTATGGAATCCGGGAAGCAGAACAGAATATGGTCTTTGCTGCCAGGCTCACACAACACGGTCATACGATCCAGAACATGGCAGATCTGATGGATCTTTACCATCAATCCTACAGTCAGAAGACCGTAGAAAACATTGCGGGGCTTCCACATCCAACCGTACAGAAATTCATGGTCATTACCGTGGCTGTTGTTGGTGCAAGCAGACGCTTCCTGGCACAGATCACAAGGCATCAGAACGAAGTAAAGTACATGAGTGCATCTCTGCAGTACAGCAATTATTCCGGTCATGCTGCATTTGCTATTCCATATGGAATCATGAAAGCAGATAAAGAAATCCAGGATATTTACAAGAAAAGCTGTCAGTCAGATCTGGATCATTATGCAGAGCTTTGTGCCTTAGGCATTGATCATGATTCAGCCGGATATGCCACACCTCAGGGACTTCGAAACGTACTGATTATCAGTGCGACACCTTACCAGTGGAAGCATATGATCGGCCAGAGAACCTGCAGAAGGAATACGGATGAAACCAGGATTGTGATGCTCTATATCTGGCAAAGATTGTACAAATTAAGCCCGATTCTTTTTGCACCAGATCTGACCGGTCCATTCTGTCAGAGAGGAAGCTGCATGGAAAAACAGATGTCCTGCCAGAATCCTATTTCAAAACTTTGGATGCCGTCAGATATCTTAAAAGCAGATTATCCATTGCTCATCAGAAGGGAGGTGAGCAGCTATAAAGATTAAACTGATTGACTTTGGTCTGAAAGCAGATCATCATCCCTTCCGGCCACATGAAAATGATGCCGGTGCTGATGTATTCATGCCTTATGATTGCGTATTAAAGCCGGGGGAGGTTGCAAGAATTCCGCTTGGATTCGGTCTCATCATCCCAGATGGATTTGCCGGATATGTCTTTCCACGAAGCAGCATGGCAGCAAAAGGACTGGTATGCGAACTTCCACCGATTGACTCCGGTTACCGTGGTGAGATCCATGCCATTATCAGCAATGTCAGCAACCAAATTCAGGAACTCACCAAAGGCTCCCGTGTAGGGCAGCTCGTAATTGCCCCGGTTGTTATTGCAGATTTTGTGACGGATCTGGGTGCGGAACGTGGTACAGGAGGATTCGGCAGCACAGGGCAATAAGAATACCGTTTGATATGCGCGCACAGTTTAAGTGTGCGTTTTTCTTACCCAAAATCTAAAAAAATGAAGGAGGCTATATGCAGATAGAGGAATTTAACCAATATGTGAAAGACCACATCAAAGAATACCTTCCCCCGGAATATGAGACTGCAAAGGTTTCTATCCAGGAAGTTACAAAAAGCAATGACCGTATGTTGAGCGGGCTTACCATTCTTCGAGAGGGCGAGAACTTTTCACCTACGGTCTATCTGGAACCTTTTGCGGAGCAGGTGGCACAGGGGCGCTCCTTGGAAGATACCCTGCGCGAGATTACAAAGATCCAGACCGTTCACCATGCACATGTACCGGTGAACATTTCCACTTTTATGGATTATGCTGAAACAGGTGGAACGGAGCGAACTATCCGCAGATACCTTTATGGAAGGGATCACGGAAATGTGCCGGGAACTGGTAAAAGAACATACTGCACCGGAGGAACGATTTGCCAAACTGTTCCCGGACGCTAAAGGAAAGCAGGATGCTGTCGGCACCTGTCCCCGCTGTGGTGCACCTGTGTATGAGGGCAAAAAGGGCTTTTTCTGTGATAACAGGGATTGTGCCTTTGCTCTCTGGAAAGACAATAAGTTCTTCACTTCCAAGAAGAAAACCATAACCAAATCCGTTGCGGTTGCTCTATTGAAATAGGGCTGCATTTCCATATCCGGGCTTTACAGCGAAAAGACTGGCAAAACCTATGACGCGGTAGTGGTGCTGGATGACACGGGTGACAAGTATGTGAATTTCAAGCTGGAATTTCCAGCAGCAAAAGGCAGGCGGAAATGAGCGGCCCGGCATCACGGGAACTGACACGATCTGAACGGGCAGCGATCCGGCGGCTGGTAAACAAATGTGCCAACTATGACAGCACGGATAAAATCTGCCTTCCGCTGGACTGCCCTTGCTATATGTTGAATAAATCCAAAGGTGAATGGGCTTATTCTATGTTTGACATGGAAAAGAAAGCACCAACAGAAGAGACAATCAAAAACAGCCCTCCCACCAGGAGTAGCTACGCTGGACCATTGATGCTGCACTGGCAGAAAAGCCGAAGGATTTTGAAGAATTTTTGCAAAAGCTGGAGGTGGCTGGTATTGAAGTCAACCGGGAACGAAAGCATCTGCGGCTCCGCACTTCACCGGAACACCGCTATACCCGGTGCGATACCTTGAAAGGCGATTATACCGAGCAGGCCATTCGGGAACGAATCGCAGGAACCAGGAAGGTCACACCTCGCCGTACCTCTTATAAGAAACCCGCACAAAAGATCGGTATGCTGGTGGATATTGAAGCGGCCCTCCGTGCCGGAAAAGGTCCTGGTTATGAACGTTGGGCGAAAGTATTCAATATTAAACAACTTTTTCAGGCGGTGCTTTATTTGAAAGAGCATGGTGATATGAATTATACGGAGTTAAAAGAAAAATCCGATAGCACCACCGCCAATTTCAATGCCGTGTCTGCACAGATCAAGGAGCTGGAAAGTAAGATGAATGCCAATGCAGAATTGCAAAAACAGATCGTGAACTACGCCAAGACAAGGGCGGTCTATGTGGAATATCGCAAGGCCGGGTACAGCAAAAAGTTTCGGTCAGCGCATGAGGCGGACATCCTTCTGCACCAGGCGGCGAAGAAATATTTTGACGAGCTGGGGATCACAAAGCTGCCTTCTGTCAAGGGTTTGCGGGAAGAATACGCTGCCCTGTTGGAGCAGAAGCGGAAAGCCTACTCTGCTTATAAGCAGGACAGAGACGATATGAAAGAGCTTCATAATGTGCGGGCAAATGTGGAGTATTTACTGGAAATTCGCACGGAACCGGAGTCCCAGCGTTCTACTGAAAAAGACCGGCATTAGCTTTCAGTCAGCGTTTGTTTTCAGCGTTCCAACGGAACGCGCAGCCATTGCCACCGGCAATGATCTCAGGGGTTTGGGGATATGTCACCAACAAGCATTAGCAGGAATTCCGGAAACGGGATTTCTGCTAAATACGCAATCTTACGTAAGATTGCATTGCTTGCCAGTAGTTTTAAGAGTCTTTGGCAGAGGATCTGTTTACAGTTGCCGCATTGATAAACCTTTGATAACTGCCTATAATAGAGTTATTATTTTGAACTGCTATAGCAGAGAAATGCGAAAAAATAAAATTTTTTGTCCGTTGTAACATTTCGCGGACATTTGCCTATTCTGCCGTTCTTTATCCTCACCGAGAACAACGACCTTGCCACGGAATATGAATACCGGTATGAGGGCATGAACGACTATATTACCGCCCCGGTCAATATCCCGGAGCTGATCCGGCGGGTACTGTTCTTTGTGGAATGAAGCTTTTTTATTCGGCGGCTTTGTTAAGCAAGGCCGCCATTTTTAATTCATTTATCTTCAATGTTTGTTCTGAATATCGTATAATGTAGGGGAACGGCTGTGGTTTCATAGAAAGTTGAGGAATTTTTGAGATTTACCATATATCATATAAAGAACGGAGGTGCATGATTTTGAATCCTAAATTACTGATCGTTGATGATGAACGCGGTATTGTTGATATGATACAGAGTTATTTTCAAACACAATATGATATTCTGACTGCTTATAGCGGACAAGAAGCGCTCAAAAAAGTAGCTTGCAAACCAGACTTAATTTTATTGGACATCAATATGCCGGGAATGGATGGTCTGACTGTATGCCAGCAGATACGGGAACACATAGCCTGTCCCATTCTTTTTTTAACCGCTCGTATTGAATCCAGCGATAAAATCATTGGATTTCAGGCCGGGGCGGATGATTATATCGTCAAGCCCTTTGATTTGGATGAATTGGGGGCGCGTATTGCCGCACATCTGCGCCGGGAGCAGCGACGCCAAAATAATTCGGCAGTACGCTTCTTTGGTGAATTGATACTGGATTATTCCGCCCGAACAGTTACAATCAATAATCTGAACATCCCGCTATCTAAGAGGGAGTTTGAGATTGTAGAACTTTTATCCCTCAATGCAGGACAGGTTTTTGACCGCGAGCGAATTTATGAGCTTGTGTGGGGCTTGGATGGGGACGGAAACAGCGATACAATTATGGAGCATATTCGGAAAATACGCGCTAAATTTGCAGCACATACATTGCACAATTACATTGAAACGGTTTGGGGGTGTGGTTATCGGTGGAACGCCTAAAAAATATGGGACTAAAGAAATCTTTCCTGCTATTATCCCTCTCCTGTTTGGCAGTGGCATTTCTCCTGCTTGGGACAGTTATCTTCCTTTGCCGAGGCATTGAAAACCATTATCCTTTAGGCGGTGTAGAAATTTTGTCGGATGGCTCTGTTGTACCTTTGCCATCTCCTACGGTGTCACAACAGCGTATTTTGGCTACCCTAAACATTGTGCAGACGGTTTCCTGTATTCTTTTTCCAGTAGGCGGATTGATTGTTTCAGTCTTTCTTTTTTATTATCTCAAATTGAAACAGCCTATTTCCTGCCTGCAAAATGGCATTATGCGGATTCAGAATAATGATCTGGATTTTTCGCTGCCGATTTTGTCTAACGATGAAATGGGACAACTATGTGCTGCCTTTGAAGAAATGCGGAGTGAACTTCTGAAATCGAATCGGCTATTGTGGCAACAGGCCGAGGAACGCAAACGGCTCAATGCCGCATTTTCCCATGATCTGCGTAACCCGATTACGGTATTAAAAGGAAGTGTAAAACTTTTGCGGCAAGGTATTCAGGACGAACAGACCATAGACCGGCTGGAAAGTTACACTTTACGGATTGAGCAGTATGTAGAAGCTATGAGCAGTGTTCAAAAGTTGGAACAACTCTCTGTTAAGCCAAAAGAAATCAGACTATCCGTTTTGCAGAGTGAATTGCAGGAAACAGCACGACTGTTGGCGCTATCCAAAAAAGTTTCTGTTTTAGTCCCATCAGGCGGAACTGTTTGTATAGATCACGGGCTATTTCTTACCGTAGCGGAAAATCTGATTGGAAATGCGGCGCGATTTGCAGAAAAAGCAATCTCTATTCAAATAACGCTGCAAAATGATTCTATGACCTTGAATATAGAAGATGATGGTGCTGGTTATCCGCTGTCTCTCGTGCAGAATGGGCCAAACCCTTTTGAAACGACAAGTAGTAATTCCTCACATTTCGGAATGGGGCTTTACAGCAGCAGAATTTTATGTGAAAAACATGGTGGCCGATTGATTTTGGAAAATAGGGTTGGGGGCGGTGCATCCGCAACTGCTATTTTTCATTTCGTGTAATCCTTGAGCGATTTTTGAGATTTATCATTTACACTCTCCTTATACCACAAATAAGGAGAGTGTTTTTTATGAATATTGAGGCAAAGAATTTATCAAAGATTTATGGTGACGGTGAAAACCGAGTGGTGGCTTTGGATCATGCGAATCTCGAAATTGTATCCAGCGATTTTATTTCTATTATGGGACCATCTGGAAGCGGAAAAAGTACCCTGCTTCATTTGCTTTCCGGCTTGGATAAGCCATCTTCCGGCTCGCTGACCTATGATGGTAAAGATATTTACAGTTACAGCGATAAGGAGTTGTCGGCATTCCGCCGGAAACGGATTGGATTTATTTTTCAGCAATTTAATCTGCTTCCGGTTCTGACGGCGAAAGAAAATATTATCATGCCTCTTTTGCTGGATAAACAAAAACCGGATGAAGCATACCTGAAACAGCTTACAGAACTACTTGGCATTCAGGGCCGATTGGAACATCTGCCCCATGAGTTATCCGGCGGCCAGCAGCAGCGTGTAGCCATTGCCCGCGCTTTGATTGCAAAGCCGGATGTAATTTTTGCTGATGAGCCTACGGGAAATCTGGACAGCAAAAGCGGCGGCGAAGTCATGGAACTGCTTCAAAATGTATGGAAAAAGATGGGGAAAGCTCTCGTTGTCATTACCCATGACAGCCGTATTGCACGAATGGCAGACCGGCAGTTTCAGATTGTAGATGGTGTGCTTACGGAGGTGACAGCGAAATGAAATCTTATCGTACATTAGCATTGAAAGAACTGCTGTCCCAAAAAGTCACTTCTATTCTTATTTTGATTGCCGTTGTGCTGTCTACTATGATGACAACCATTGTAGGACAATCCATTGGCGTACTTAGTGCAATGCGGGAACAGCAGGCCATCGCTATCGGAGGAAACCGATATGCCACTTTTTTGCAGATGAATGCAGATCAGCTTCACGCACTGGAACAGGATGAGCGTCTTTCCTATGTAGGGAAATCTATTTATATGGGAAGTTTAGAACTCTCCCCATCTCTTACCCTTGGTTTGATGGAATATTTGGATGACAATGCCGCTATCTATCCGTCCAGTACCAGTGTAGAAGAAGGTCGTCTGCCGGAAGCCCCGATGGAAATAGCTCTTTCGGAAGATATTCTGAAATATCTTGGCTTTGAGGGCGGTATTGGAGATAAGATTACACTTTCACTGCAAAAAAATCTTCGCCACAACATTGCGGACAGCTATTCCTATACAGCGGAATTTGTTCTTACAGGGATATTGAAAAATAACTACTTAGGATATACAAGTGGCACTGTTACGGGAGTTGTAGGGGAAGGAACTGCCGAACAACTTTTACCGGAATCTTATATTTATTACAATGTGGATATTCGGACTGCCGATAAAAAGAATTTTCAAGCAGTTGTCGATGACATCAATAAGGAATTGAACATCCATGAGCTTGATACCAGCTACAATATTGTATATTTGAACGCTTTGGGAATTTCCTATACTGCAAATTCCGAGGATGCCAATGATAAGGGATTCTCTTTTATGACAGTCGCAGGGATATTAGTGGGTACTTTGATTTTGCTGGCTGCTGGTCTTGTGATTTACAACATTCTGAAAATATCTGTATCAAAACGGATAAAGGGATATGGAACACTTCGGGCTATTGGAGGCGAAAAAGGACAGCTTTATCAGATCATTGTAATTGAAGTAATCCTATTATGCCTGATGGGGATTCCGATTGGTATGCTTCTTGGCTTCCTAAGTGCCAGAGGAATTTTAGAGGCAGCTACTGGCTTGGTTTCCCCTGAATTGTTCTTGGTTCAGGATGCTTCTGAATTGAAAACTCTAATAGCAGAGAACAGTTCTTTGAATGGAACCTTACTGGTTTTAAGCGGAGCAATCACTTTGGCGTTTGCGCTGTTTGCAGCATTGCCAGCAGCCAGATCAGCCGCAAGGGTATCCCCCATTATGGCGATGTCTGGAACAAATCTGAAAATTCGCCGCAGAAAGCGTAAAACAAAGAAAATCCATAATTTTGAAGCATACTATGCCCGTCTGAACTTAAAGAGAAATAAAGGCCGTACTGCAATTACAATTTTGTCCCTTGTTATGAGTATCACGGTTTTTATAGCGCTGCAAGGGTTTTCCTCTCTCCTGAACGCTGTAAGCGCACTGCAAGATAACCATTTAGGAGATTATCAGATCACAAATGAAAGTGTTGGATTTACCACAGATGATCTGAACACTTTGCGGAAAAATGAAGCTGTGCAAAGTGTAGCCGCCATACAATTTTCGCTTTACGAACAAAATGAAAATGGGCTGCTCGATGAAATCAGTCTTGAATTTCAACTGAAACCCGGTGAAACTTTTCAGGTTGTCGGATTGAACGATGAATATTGGGATTATTTTATGGGGGATCAATTACCAGAAGAACAGCTTGGACAACTGAAATCAGGGAACGCCTGTATAGTAAGGAATCCTATTCCCATGAGCTACGGCGAAGATGTTCTTGAATTTACAAATATAGAGGCCGGAGAAAACATCTGTGTTGCGGGAATGGAGCTGAATGTTTTGAAAACCTTGGATGGCTATGACGGTTATCTTGGTATTGGAAATGGCGGTTTCACAAATGGTGTTCAGGTGATCGTTGATGATGCTATCTATGAACGCCTGACGGGAAAAGATACCTATTCAGAGTTTTTGCCTACGCTGAACGAGGGCGCAGACAGGGAAATTTTTGATACATTTATCGAGGCATTTTGTGATAGGACGCCGGGGACAACATTCTTGTCGTATGAAGAAAGCGAACAGCAACTGAAAGAGAGCTTTGCACAGATTCAAATGCTGGCATGGGGGCTGATCCTTTTCGTTGGCCTGATCGGTATTCTTAATATCATCAATACCGTTTACACAAATATTCACACCAGAGTAACAGAAATCGGTATGCAGCGGGCCATTGGAATGAGCGCCGGTAGCCTTTATAAAACTTTTCTTTGGGAAGGTGCATATTACGGAGTCATTGCCTCTGTGATCGGAAGCGTACTGGGATATGTTTGTACGATCTTCATTGAGGCGGCCACGAGCGACACCATCCAGCTTGTTGCAATCCCTGTCATGCCCATTCTTGAAGCAACCCTCTTGGCAGTAGGAGCTTGCTTGCTGGCAACAGCAATTCCACTACGGAAAATTTCAAAAATGAGTATTGTGGATTCGATTGAAACGGTTGAGTAGAATACTATTTTTTGAAATATCCGAAAATTGTAACATTTCGCGGACATTTGGGTTTTACAATGACCTTATCAACAAAAGTGAGGAGGCGACGCAATGGAACTGACCCCGACCTTGATTTTGAATCTGGCGCTGCTGATCGTCCCGCCCGTTGCCCTTGTGCTGGTGT
>ERZ780218.1939-NODE-1939-length-10972-cov-5.040854_pt1 | contig 10972 bp, 8 predicted proteins | sample MGYA00510975_ERZ780218 | MGnify/ENA primary metagenome ERZ780218 (study PRJEB29588, sample SAMEA2152063) | human gut metagenome | biome: human gut; feature: human-associated habitat; material: faeces | place: Denmark | collected 2008/2010 ...
GGCAACATCGGCCGTCCGCTGCTCGCGGACGCGGAGCAGATGACGCCGGACGATCTTGCGGTGCTGGAGCTTTCGTCGTTCCAGCTGATGGATATGCCGTACTCGCCGCAGGTCGCTGTGCTGACGAACCTCGCCCCGAACCATCTGGACGTGCACCGCGACATGGCGGAGTACATCGCGTCCAAGGAAAATATTTACCTGCACCAGAGCGCGCGGGACACCGCCATCTTCAACGCCGACAACGCCATCACGCGCGGTCTGAGCGGCAAGGCGGTCGGACGTGCGCGTCTGTTCTCGCGGCAGGAGGAGGTCGCCGACGGCGCGTTCGTGCGCGGCGGTGCGATCTGGCTGCGCGATGCGGCAGGGGAGCGCGAGGTCCTGCCGCTGGCGGACATCCGCCTTCCCGGCTGGCACAATGTGGAAAACTATATGGCGGCGCTCCTTGCCGTGGACGGACTTGTGCGCGATGAGACCGTCCGCCGCGTCGCGCGGGAGTTTGCCGGTGTGGAGCATCGCATCGAGTTCGTGCGCGAGCTGCACGGCGTCCGCTATTACAACGATTCCATCGCCACCAGTCCCACGCGCACCATCGCAGGGCTGCGCGCCTTCCCGCACAAGGTCGTGCTGATCGCGGGCGGATATGACAAGCACATCCCCTTTGCACCCCTTGCGCCCGAGGTGGTCGAGCACGTCAAGACGCTCATCCTCTGCGGCGCGACAGCCGACGCCATCGAGCGCGCGGTGGTGGAGAGCGAAGCCTATGAGACCGCAGCGGAGCGGCCGCGGATCGTCCGCTGCAAGGACCTGCAGGAGGCGGTGGACGCCGCCTACTTCTGCGCCGAGAGCGGCGATGTGGTGACGCTCTCGCCCGCCTGCGCCGCCTTCGACTGCTACGCGAACTTTATGGAGCGCGGCAGGGCCTACAAGGAAATGGTGAAAAAGCTCGGCGAATAGGGAAAAGCCGTGGGCGCATAGATTCTCCCGAAAGGGGGAACGCCCATGCGCCGCTATATGCGCCGCGGCATGACGGGGCGGGAGAAACGCCGGCTGCTGCTTTTCCTTGTCTGCGCCGCGCTCATCGCGCTCACCGTCACCGCGATGACGCAGCTTCGGCCCATTCTCACGAGCCTTGCCACCGCGCGCGTCTCGAACGCCGTCACGCGCGTCGTGAACACCTCGGTGAACGAAACGCTCTACGACGCCGGTGTGGACTACGACCGCCTGATCTCGCTGGAAAAGGACAACGAGGGACACATCACGGCGGTCAAGAGCAACATGGCGGAGTTCAACCGATTGCAGTCCGCCGTGCTCGCGGACGTGCTGCAAAGGCTCTCGGAGGTCTCCACGCGCGAGCTGGCCATCCCGCTCGGGAGCCTGACCGGCTCGCCGCTGCTCGCGGGCCGCGGGCCGCTCCTGCACATCAAAATGCAGTCGGTCGGCTCGTCCTCGGCGCACTTTGAGAATGCCTTCACCTCCGCGGGCATCAACCAGACGCGCCACGAGATCCGGCTGGTGGTGGACGTGTATGTGAGCGTCCTGCTGCCGGGCTTTTCGACCGTCACCAAGGTCACCAACCGCTGCGCCGTCGCCGAGACGGTCATCGTCGGCTCCGTGCCGGATACCTACACCTACTTCGACACACGCGAGGATATGTCCTCCACCGCCGAAGACTTCATTATGAACAACGCCGGATAAAAGGGGAGTACGCCATGGACTACAAGGAACACATAAAGGAGCTGCGCGACACGCTCAACGCACACTCGTACCGCTACTATGTGCTCGACGAGCCGAGCATCAGCGACTATGAATACGATATGCTCCAGCGCGAGCTGGCCAATCTGGAGAAGGAGCACCCCGAGGAGATCACGCCGGACTCGCCCACGCAGCGCGTGGGCGGCATGGCGCTGACGAAGTTCGAGCCGGTGACGCACGCCGTCCCGCTCGAGAGCCTGCAGGACTCCTTCTCCGACGCCGAGGTCGTGGACTTCGACGAGAAGGTGCGCGAGCAGCTCGAGCACGTCGAATACAGCGTGGAGCCGAAGGTGGACGGTCTGTCCGTCGCGCTCGAGTACCGCGACGGCGTGTTCGTCCGCGGCGCCACGCGCGGCGATGGGCGCGTGGGCGAGGACGTGACGGAGAATCTGCGCACGATCCAGTCCATTCCCATGGTGCTGCCGGAGAAGCTGCCGCGCCTCATCGTGCGCGGCGAGGTCTACATGGCCAAAAAGGTCTTTGCCGCGCTCAACGCCGAGCGCGAGGAGAACGGGGAGCAGACCTTTGCCAATCCCCGCAACGCCGCCGCCGGCTCGCTGCGCCAGCTTGACCCGAGGATCGCGGCGAAGCGCCGGCTGGATATTGCCGTTTTCAACCTCCAGCTCGCCGAGGGACGGACCTTCACGACCCACGCCGAGACGCTTGCTTATCTGCGCACGCAGAAATTCAAGGTCATCGGCAACAAGGTGGTCGACAACGTGCAGGACGCGCTCGCGGAGATCCGCCGTCTCGGCGAGGAGCGCGCGGAGCTGCCCTACGATATGGACGGCGCTGTTGTAAAGCTAAATAGCCTTACAGACCGTGAAATTCTCGGCTCGACGAGCAAGGTGCCGCGCTGGGCCATCGCCTACAAGTACCCTCCCGAGGAGAAGGAGACCCGCGTGACGGGCATCGTCGTGCAGGTGGGGCGCACGGGCGTGCTGACGCCGAAGGCGGTCTTTGAGCCGGTGCATCTGGCCGGAACGACCGTCACGAACGCGACGCTCCACAACCAGGACTTCATCGACGAGAAGGACATCCGCGTCGGCGACGCCATCGTGGTGCGCAAGGCGGGCGAGATCATTCCCGAGGTCGTGCGCGTGCTGAAGGACAAGCGTCCCGACGGCACGCAGCCCTACCGTCTGCCGGACCGCTGTCCGGTCTGCGGCGCGCCGGTCTACCGCGCCGAGGGCGAGAGCGCCACGCGCTGCACGGGCGCGGAGTGTCCCGCGCAGCTGCTGCGCAACCTCACACACTTCACCTCGCGCGAGGCGATGGATATTGACGGCGTCGGCCCCGCGCTGCTCGAGCAGCTGGTGAACGCCGGGCTTGTCCGCAAGGCGTCCGACCTTTACAGTCTCGACGTGCAAACGCTTGCGCAGCTCGACCGTATGGGCCTCAAGAGCGCGCAGAACGCCGTCGCCGCCATTGAAAAATCCAAGCAGAATGACCTTTCAAGGCTCCTGTGTGCCCTCGGCATCCGCCAGATCGGCACGAAGGCCGCGCGTGTGCTCGCGCAGCGCTTCGGCTCGATGGACGCGCTGATGAACGCCACGGTCGAGGAGCTGACCGCCGTGGATGACATCGGCGAGATCACCGCGCAGTTCCTGCAGCGCTGGTTCGCGGACGGGCAGTCCCGCGACCTCATCGAAAGCCTGAAAAACGCAGGCGTCAACATGACCAGCACAGAAGCCCCGCAGGACCTGCGCTTTGCGGGCAAGACCTTTGTGCTCACCGGCTCGCTCACGCGCTTCACGCGCGACGAGGCCGAGGCGCTCATCGCTGACCACGGCGGCAAGGCCGCCGGCTCCGTCTCCAAAAAGACAAGCTATGTGGTCGCCGGAGAGGCCGCCGGAAGCAAGCTGCGCAAGGCGCAGGAGCTGGGCGTTCCGGTGCTCACGGAGGACGAATTTCTGGCGCTGCTCGGCGGCAAGGCCGAAGATGATCCGGAAAACGGCGAAAATGGCGGACAGCTCGGCCTGTTTTCCTGAAAAGGAGAGCATTTGATGAACATTCGCACGGCAGAGCGCCGCGATCTTTCCGCGATGCTCGACATTTACAACTACGAGGTGAAAAACGGCACGGCGACCTTCGACGTAGAGCCCCGCGCGGGCGCGGCGGGGGAGGCGTGGTTCGCCGCGCACAACACCGGCAACCATCCGCTGCTCGTGGCGGAGGAGGGCGGTAAGGTCCTCGGCTACGCCTCGCTCTCGCCCTACCGCGACTTCGACGCCTATCTGCAAACCGTTGAGCTTTCCGTTTACGTCGCGCCCGAGAGCCGCGGCCGCGGCATTGCGAGCGCGCTGATGGAGGCCGTTCTCCGTCTGGCGCGCGAGGACGCGGACACGCACACGGTCGTTTCCGTCATCGCGGGCGGCAACGCGGCGAGCGTCCGCCTGCATGAGAAATTCGGCTTCACCTACTCCGGCACCCTGCATGAGGTGGGGCTGAAATTCGGCCGCTACCTCGATATCGTCAACTACGAGCTGCGCGTGGGCTAAGCAAAACGCGCCCGAAAAAAACATCGAAAGATCCGGAACTTTTTTCTGCTTTCCTTCGTCTATTCGTACAGGGCCGCGGCACGCGGTCAAAAGAACGATCTATCAAGGAGAACCATTCGCATGAAACGAACGCTTTCCCTCATTCTCATCCTCACGATGCTGCTGTCTCTCGCCGCCTGCGGCAGCAAGGACGCCGCGCCGACCGACGACGGCAACGCGCCTTCGCAGGAGCAGGGCGGCGGAGAGGAGCAGTCCGGCGGAACGACCGGGACGCCCGACGAGCCGGAGCAGCCCGAGCAGACGCAGCCAACAGAGCAGGAGCCGACGGACAACAGCAAGCCCGAGCAGGAGCCTGCCGGGGAGCCGGAAAAGGAGCCTGCCAAGCAGCCCGAGCAGAAGCCCGAGCCCAAGCCGGCTGAAAAGCCTGCGGAGGGAACGAGCGCAGAGCCGCCGGTCGAGACGCCCAAGCCCGAGACCCCGGCAGAGGACAAGCCCGCCGCGGCTGTCGACGACGCGCTGACGATCCTCAACGCGATCTGGAATACATACAGCGATGAAGAAAAGTTCCCTGCCGCCGGAGGGGATTCCGAGCACGCCGTAGACGGCGCGCCCGGCAGCTTCGACGCGAGCAACGCCGACAGCCTCAGCTATCTGCTCACCTTCCCGGCGGACGACGCTTCGCTCATCGACAGCGCCGCCTCGCTCGTTCACATGATGAATCTGAACACCTTTACCTGCGGCGCGTTCCATGTCGCCGACGCGAACAACGTCGCCAGGCTCGCGGACGACCTGCGCACGACCATTCAGGCCAAGCGCTGGATGTGCGGCTTTCCGGATAAACTGGTCATCGTCACGGTCGGGCAGAGCGTGCTCTCCGTGTACGGAAACGAGGAGCTGGTCAACACCTTCCGCGATAAGCTCCTGGCGAGCTATTCCGCCGCTGCCGCCGTCTATGACGAGGTCATCAACGCATAAAACAGCAGAGAAGAAAAGAGGGATGCCGCGCATTCCTCTTTTCTTTTTGCCGCTTGCGAGCGGGCCGGTTTTCGTATAAAATATGGTCAGAGCACATCGCCGCACGGAGGAAGCGCCATGCCGAAGCCAAAGTGGAAGCTGAACACCATCTACATATCCGAGCGGCTGCAGGAGAGCCTGCGGCCGATCTCCCGCTGCGCGCTGACCACCGTGGTCGCCCCGATGGGCTACGGAAAGACCACCGCGGTGAACTGGTATCTGGAGGAGCGCGCAAAGGCTGGGCCGCTGCGCGTCGTCCGCATCAGCGTGTATTCTGACAATCTTGCGATCTTCTGGCGGAGCGCGCAGGACGCCTTTGCCCGCGCGGGCATCGACCTGCTGCGGGAGTATGCCTGTCCCACGGACGCCGCCGGCGGCGGGCTGCTGGCGGACGATCTCTGCCATGAGCTGGCGGGGGAAACGCCCTGCTATCTGTTCATCGACGATTTTCACCTGCTCACAGACCAACGCGTGACCGCCTTTCTCTGTATGCTTGCGGGCCGCCTGCCCGCCAACGTCCACCTGATCATCGCCAGCCGCGACCGCTTTCTGCCCGCCGCAGAGATCGTCCGGCTGGGGGCGAGGGTCTACCGGCTCGGCACAGAGCAGCTGCGGCTGAACCATACGGAGCTGGCCGTTTACGCGCACCGCTGCGGCACGGAGCTTTCCGACGCGCAGGCGGAATCGCTGCTCTACTCCAGCGAGGGCTGGTTCTCCGCCGTCTACCTGAACCTGCGGACGCTCTCCGAGCATGGGGCGCTGCCCGAACGCGATTCCGATATTTTCACCATGTTCACCGCCGCCATGATCGAGCCTCTGCCGCAGCGGCAGCAGGAATTTCTCGCGGTGATGGGTCTTGCCGACGAATTTACCGCGGAAATGGCGCGCTTTGTCACCGGGGACGCCGACGCGGAGGAGCTGCTCGCCGTGCTGACCGCGCAGAACGCCTTTGTCAAGCGTCTGCCGGACGGCGTGACCTACCGCTTCCACCACATGATGAAGGAATGTGCGGAGCGCACCTTCCGGACGCTGGACGCGGAGACGCAGCGGCGCTGCCGGGAGCGCTACGGCGCATGGTACGAGGGGCGAGGGCAGTATCTTCACGCCATGGCGGCCTACCGGCGCTGCGGGGACTACGACGCGCTGCTGCGCGTGGTGCAGGAGGATGCGGGCATCCTGCTCGCGTCGCTGCCCCCGTCGGAGGTGCCGGCCGCTCTCGACGAATGTCCCGCCGATGCTCTGAAGGCGCACCCGTTCGCGCTTCTGGTGCTGATGCGCAGTATGTTCAACTGGCGCAATATCCCGAAAATGCTGGAGCTCAAGGCGCTCCTGCTCGCCGCACTGGAGGAGCATCCCGAGCTGCCCGCGGAGGAGCGCGGCAACCTGCTGGGCGAATGCGACCTTATCATGAGCTTTCTCTGCTATAACGACATCAGCGCCATGAGCCGTCTGCACCGCAGTGCCAGCGCGCAGATGTCCCGTCCCGCCATCAGCATCCGCTCGGGCGGCGGCTGGACCTTCGGCTCGCCGTCCGTGCTGATGATGTTCTACCGAGCCCCGGGCGAGCTTGCGGGCGAGCTTGCCGAGATGGCCGAATGTATGCCGCACTACTATAAGATCACCAACGGTCACGGTCAGGGCGCGGAGACCATCATGCGCGCCGAGGCCGCCTTTGTGCAGGGACGCTTCACCGACGCGCACATCGCGCTGGAGAGCGCCTATGCGCAGATTGAGGGCAACGGGCAGGAGAATATGGCGCTCTGCTGCGACTTCCTCGCGCAGCGCCTCTCCCGGTACACGGAGGTCGGGCCGCACCGCAGCTTTGCCGAGCGCCGCACGGAGCTGCTGCGGCACCACAACGCCTCGTGGCTCAACCTCTGGAACGCCGTCAGCGCCTACTGCCACGCTCTGCGGGGCGAGGCCGAACTAATTCCGGAGGTCTTTGCCGAGCACCGCATCGCCTCGGTCAGCATCCTCGCGCCGGGCCGGCCGATGATCGAGATGATCGAAAATCAGGTGTATCTTGCCCAGGGCGCTTACGCCAAGGTGATCGGCCGCAGCGAAGGTCTGCTCGCCCTGTGCGAGGGGATGCACTATGCGCTCGTCGCGCTGCACGTTCGCCTTCAGACCGCGTCGGCCTATGAGCGGCTGGGCAAGCGCAGGGAAGCCGAGACGCTGCTGGCGCAGGCGCTTGCCGACGCCGCACCGGACGGCATCGTGATGCCGTTTGCGGAGAATTACCGCTATCTCAAGCCGCTGCTTGCCGCAGGACCGCAGACCGCGCTCACGGCGCGTGTGCTCGCGCTGGGCGAGGCAGGGGAGCGGCGGCAGAGCGGGACAGTCCGCCCCGCAGCGTTCACCGTGCTGACGGAGCGGGAATATGCGCTGGTGGGCCTGATGGCACAGCGGCTGACGAACCGGGAGATCGCGGAAAAGCTGTTTCTCTCCGAGGGCAGCGTCAAGCAATATGTAAACCAGATCTATTCCAAGCTCCACATCGAGGGCGACCAGCGCACAAAGCGCAGGCGGCTCGCGGAGCTGCTCGCGCATAAGTCCTGACATCGGGAGGACGTCCGCAGGGACGCCCTCCCATTCCTTTATCGGTCGAAGCTGGGGTTGACGAAGTAGACGTTCTTCTCGTCGAGCTTTTCCTTGGCAAGCCGCAGCCCCTCGCCGAAACGCTGGAAGTGCACGATCTCGCGCGCACGCAGGAACTTGATGACGTCGTTGACGTCGGGATCGTCGGAAAGGCGCAGGATGTTATCGTAGGTCACGCGCGCCTTCTGCTCGGCGGCGAGGTCCTCGGTGAGGTCGGCGATGGTATCGCCCGTGACCTGCATCGTCGCCGCCGACCACGGATAGCCGGAGGCGAACTGCGGGAACACGCCGGTCGTGTGGTCGACGAAATAGGTATCGAAGCCGGCCTCTTTGATCTGATCTACCGTGAGGTTTCGCGTGAGCTGGTGGACGATGGTGCCGACCATCTCAAGATGCCCCAGCTCCTCCGTGCCGATATCGGTCAGCAGGCCCTTGAGCTCGGGGTAGGGCATTGAGTAGCGCTGGCTCAGATACCGCAGCGAAGCGCCGAGCTCACCGTCCGGGCCGCCGTACTGGCTGATGATCGCCGCGGCGAGCTTCGGGTTGGGGTTGGCGATCTTCACCGGATACTGCAATTTCTTTTCATAAACAAACATCAGTCGTTCCCTCCCAGATCCCACGGCCACGGATTATCGAGCCACTTATAGCTGCCCGGCGTCAGGTCGGTCTGAAGCAGCGGGCCGTACTTCTCCTGATACTTCTCCCGTCCCTCGCGCGCGAGCTTGATATACGACCAGTAGAGCGCCAGCACCTCCTGATCGTCGCGGTGCGTGGTGAGGTACAATCCCAGCTCGTCGATGGCGAAGTCAAGCGCCATCAGCTCGCTGAGCGCCGTGTTGGCGGCGGGGAAGCGGGTCTCCATGTCGGCGTGGAAGGGCAGGTTCAAGCCGGGGAACAGCGTGCCGGCCTGCAGGGCGTCCTGCTGGGAATAGCGTGCGGGGTTGTCGCACTGCACGGGAACATAGGGAAAGGCCAGCGGCGCACAGCTGCCCGGCAGACGGCCCTCCGTCGTGCCGCAGATCTTCACCGCCGTATCGTTCTTTTCCAAATGGGTCTCCTCCTTCTTGGCATTGAGCATTGCGCTCATACCAGTATACGCCGCGGCAAAAAAGAGGAAACAGGGCTTTTCTTTCCGCCCGATGTCTGCTACAATATGTCCATGGAAGAATAGAAAAAAGTCCCCGCGCATAGCGTTGCACGGGGTGAGGAAATTGATCGTTCTTCTGCGTAAAAAAATTTTGATGCTCGCAGCGCTGCTCCTTTTCGGTGTGCTCCTGCTGTGTGGAACATTCGTGCGAGGTGCGCTGCCTGTCTTTCGCCCATCTGGCGTGCCGGAGCGGTCGGTGATCGTCATTGACGCGGGACACGGCGGGGAGGACGGCGGTGCCGTCGCGGCGGACGGCACGGTGGAAAGCGGCATCAACCTTGCCATTGCACAGGATCTTGACGCGCTGCTGCGCTTTCTTGGCTGTGAGACAAGGATGACCCGCACGGAGGATGCCGCCATCTATTCCGACGGCGCGAGAACACTGCGGGAGAAGAAGGCCTCCGACCTTAAAAACCGTGTTGCGCTGGTGAATGAAACGCCGAACGCCGTGCTTTTGAGCATCCACCAGAACAGCCTTCCGGCCTCGCGGCGCGTCCACGGCGCGCAGGCGTTCCACGCCCGCACGGAGGGCAGCGAGGCGCTCGCCGAGAGCGTACAGGTCGCGCTCAACGCGGCGGTGAACCCGGGAAACGAGAAAAGCCGGAAGGTCATTGACAAAAGCGTTTATCTGATGAAAAATATCAGCTGTCCTGCGGTGCTGGTCGAGTGCGGCTTCCTCTCCAATGCGGAGGAGACCGCGAGGCTGCGGCAGGCGGACTATCAGCGCAAGCTGGCTGTGACCGTCGCCGCCGGCTTTCTCGCGGGACTCGCCGGTGGGCAAGCGGCAGCATAAGAAACAGAAAAGGGGAGACCCCATGAAGGCAAAAACCGTATTTTACTGCACCGAGTGCGGCAACGAGACCGCAAAGTGGGCGGGGCGCTGCCCTGCCTGCGGCGCATGGAATTCCATCGTGGAGCAGGCCGCGCCGAAGGCGTCGGCGGCAGGGAAGGGGCGCACCAAGGCGCTCGCGCGCAGCAAGGCGCATCCGATTGCCGAGCTGCAGACCGAGCAGGAGCTGCGCTTTTCGACCGGTATGGGCGAGCTGGACCGTGTGCTCGGCGGGGGAGCCGTCAAGGGCTCGCTGGTGCTCGTCGGCGGCGCGCCGGGCATCGGCAAATCGACGCTGATGCTGCAGATCTGCAGTCAGCTCTGCCGCTTTGCCAAGGTCCTGTATGTATCCGGCGAGGAATCGCCGCACCAGCTCAAGATGCGCGCCGAGCGGCTGAAGGTCGCGAACGGGAACCTTTATGTGCTCTCGGAGACCTGTCTCGGCGACGTGCTCGAATGTGTCAGCGAGGAAGCGCCGGACATTCTGATCGTGGACTCCATCCAGACGCTCTACAACGAGGAGCTGGATTCGCCCGCGGGCAGCGTCAGTCAGGTCAAGGACTGCACGATGACGCTCATGCAGCTCGCCAAGGGGCAGGGCATCACGGTATTTGTGATCGGTCACGTCAACAAGGAGGGCTCCATTGCCGGTCCCAAGGTGCTCGAGCACATGGTGGACTGCGTGCTCTATTTCGAGGGCGACCAGCACATGACCTACCGCATCCTCCGCGCGGCGAAGAACCGCTTCGGCGCGACAAATGAGATCGGCGTCTTCGAGATGGAAAACGACGGTCTCATTGAGGTCGAAAATCCCTCGGAAATGCTGCTCTCCGGCCGTCCTGCCGACGCGCCCGGCACCTGTGTGACCTGCGTGATGGAGGGCGCGCGGCCCGTGCTCGCGGAGATCCAGGCGCTGCTGGCAAGCTCGTCGTACCCGACGCCGCGGCGCACGAGCAACGGCTTTGACTACAACCGCGCGGCGATGCTGCTGGCGGTGCTGGAAAAGCGCGGGCAGCTCAAGGTGTCGCAGTGCGACGCGTATCTGAACATCATCGGCGGCCTGGACCAGTACACGGACGGCGACCTCGTGATAAACGGCCGCTCGACCAAGGAGTACAAGGACAGGGACTG
>ERZ780218.1946-NODE-1946-length-10927-cov-5.002024_pt1 | contig 10927 bp, 8 predicted proteins | sample MGYA00510975_ERZ780218 | MGnify/ENA primary metagenome ERZ780218 (study PRJEB29588, sample SAMEA2152063) | human gut metagenome | biome: human gut; feature: human-associated habitat; material: faeces | place: Denmark | collected 2008/2010 ...
CACTGAACAGCCAGTTTTTCCGGCCAACAGTGAATGGTCTGATTGCATTCTCGCTGAGTTATTCATATATGAAGATAACTCAGCTTATCCTCAGTTTATTTTTATCCTCATCTTTTGCCAAAATTAACTTAAATATCAGGGTAATTCAACAAAAAGATGAGGATAAATAAATTATCTCAGACCAAACAATCGGGCCAGTTCATCTTCATTATCAGGCCACATCGCTTCTTCCACCTCAACTGTGGTTGTACTGTTATCCATGGCAGTTCTAATCATCTCCAATGATGGTCTTGCATAGATACGTGTTGTTTGAGTTGATGAGTGTCCAAGTATTCTGGAAACCAGCTCAAGATCGACAGTACTCTGATATAAATCTGTCGCTCTGGTTCGCCGGAACATATGCGGATGAACTTTTTGAGGTAGGTCTGGATGTTTGTTTCGAATCATATCTGCATATTTATTGATTATGCGTTCTACATTGCTGGGAGACATCTGATGTGGCTGCCCGTGTATGATTGTGTAAAACAGGTAATCCATTGTCAGAATAGACTCCTCATGGTAATACCTCACGTATCGTTTTATGTGAGCAACAGTGTTATCTGAAATTGATACGATGCGCTCCTTATCTCCCTTGCCATGGATTCTCAGGTAAGGGGTGGATTTCTGCAGATTAACATCTGAGATTTTCAGATTCAAAAGTTCACTGAGCCGGATGGCAGAATCATATAGGATAACCATGATTGTAGTGTCTCGTATTCCGATTTTTGAATGTTCCGGTGCTGAAAGGAGCGATTTTAAACAATCCTCGGAAATGACTTCCTTAACCTTCTCAGGATTTTTCAGAAAAGGTACATGTGAAACTGCCAATGCAGTCTGCTGATAATCAATGTTTTCATCTGCTACATACCACAGGTAAGCTTTGATAGCGGCAAGCCTTTGGTTGCAGGTGGCTTTTTCATAACCTTCCTGCAGAAGGTATTCCATGAAGCTAAGCATGAAATCACGTGTACAGTCCTCGAATGAAAATCTTTTCAGAGATATTCCCTGATGAGTAACATATCTCCGGAAGACAGTAAGTGCATCACGGTAAGTTTTTACAGTGTAAGGACTTCGGCTGCATTGTTTTGCCAGATAGATATCCAGAAAATCCCGTGTTCTGGAAAAGAATAGATGATCATAATCAGTCTTTTTCATATCGCACCTCCGGGATTACCCTTGATGAAATCTTATCTTTTCTGCGTATAGTTTCAAAAATCTCCTGTACCTGATGGTAATAGTAATACGTCTCAACCGGTCCTTTATGTCCCAGATATCGGCTGAGATATGGCATCATTACTTTCAAATCAGTATCGGATTTCATCCATAGATTCATTCGTTTTGTAACATATGCATGACGAAGACTATGTACCGTCGGCTTTTTGTCTGTTTGTTTTGAAAGTTCCGTTGCATTCCAGAATTCATTAAACTTACGATCCACCGAAGTTTTCGGGATGTGTTGTTCCGGATATTTTCCTGGAAAGAACCACTCACTTGTAGGACATAGAGAAACTAACCACGCCTTGTACTGACTGCAAAGTTCCCGCACATCTTCTGAAAGACAGACTGCACGGTCTTTGTCTCCTTTTGAATGGATGATGGTAATAACTCCATGAACGGTGTCAACGTTCTTGATTTTCAAGGAACAGGCTTCATTATTGCGTAAACCGCAACAATAAATTACCCGAAAAAGTACTTTATATTCTGTCGCCATTCGCTTAAACGAATTAACAGTTGAGTGCGGATTATAACGGTCAAGCTGCTCAAAAAATGCAAGTATGTCAGTATCTTCCATAAGGTAAGGGACATTCTTTTCTGCTTTTGGAAGGACGCTGGGGATGTAACTTATAATTCCAAGCGTATTCAGGTAAACCGAAAATCCCCGTAACGCCTGTAAACGATTATTCTGTGTGACTTTTGTTTCTGAAGCCGATATAGAAGCCCATTCTTGATACAGTTTTTTTGAAATAGAAACTTCCTGTATCTTATTATCTAAACAGTACTGGTCAAACCTGTACAGCCAATAGGCCGGGTTGTCAAACATAAAGCCTGAATTACGGCGTTCAGAAATATACTGTGTTATCAATTCAGAAAAGCAACTGTTGTATTTGTAGACTTTATGCATGAAAAGCGCCTCCCTTCCAGGAGATACCTGTCTCCTCTAAAGATAGAGGGCATAAGCGCATACGCTCATCATCTAAAGACAGATATTTATGAACGGTACTGTCTGTCGAATGTCCCAGTGAATCGGAAATAAGTTCAACTTTTGCATTTCCCATCAGGAGCCCTGTAGCAAAAGTCCTTCTTGTAACATGAAAGCCTTTGTTTTCGGATTTTCTATCTGGAAGAAAGCGAATGAGTGCTGCTCTGCAGACATTCCGTTCCAGTTTATTATAGGGAGCTTCATGCAGAATGAATACGTATGGGCTTGAACTTACTGGTCTTGCACTGCTCAGATATCGAAAGAGCACATTTCCGGTTCGCACCGGCATGGGCATTTCAAGTAACTTTCCGGTTTTCTGCTGGATAATGGTAATACTTCTCTTTTTCCAGTTGATATCCTGAAAACGGATAGATACAATGTCCGAAGCCCGGAATCCCATAGTAAGCCCTATGCATACGATTGCATAATCACGTAATGCTTTGGGCGACAGCGTCTGGATATCAACTGACCATAAGCTGCGGATTTCATCCTGTGTCAGTATTTCAACAATACGCTCTCTGGGTGCAGATTGCACGGAAAGCGCCTTGTATAAAAATGGACTCACAACAAGCTTCTCGTCATAAAGATAAAGAAGAAAGTTTCTGATTCTACAGTTATAAGCGGCTTTTCCTTCCGCAGTTTTATGCATATCCTGTTCATTGAATTTATGCAGGACCTGGGGCGTGATATCTGAAAACCTATTAATACCGATGGCACATAGGAACCGGCAAAATCTGAAGTTACTGGAACGGTGCATGGCAATCGTAGATTTTTTCCAGCCTTCCCTTTTTAGGAGTTCAAGATACTGCCTTAAGGGAACAGAACACCAGTCTGGTAGTGATTCTAAAGTATCGGCTGTGGCTGGATCACCTGTAAATCCAGTATAAATTTCCCCTGTTGAGAGGAAAATCCAGAACTGACAGAGAGTGCGTCTGGCCTGTTTCCAGTTTGTACCAAGGAGCGGTTTGACCTGTTCAAACCATTTCCAAAGAATAACCTCATTTATTCCAAGATGATGCATGTCAAGAAAGATATAGAGTAAGGATAAAATATGACGACTGTACTTCATGACACTTAAACCATACTTTTTCGTACTGAGAGATTCAAGAAAACGGTCTATTTCACTCAAAGTAATCTTTTGCTGGTTCTCCGCACCTGTAATGATACTGTTATCGTTAAGACTAACAATCTGAGGAATCATCAACTTATTCAAGGTCATTGCCAATCCGTCACTACACAATCCTTTCGAAGAACAGTAGCGTAAAAATACACGGATCTGATCTTCATAAACGTCTTTTGACTTTAAAGAACGATGATAATCATCAGCATGAAAATCTAACAATAGCTCGTAGTTTAACTGCGAGATACTGGTAATTGCGCGTTTCTGGAAATAGTATAAAAATCTTGAACAGGAAATCCTGTACCGGCCATCTCCATATACATGTTGGTCATTATTAATAAAATCATCCAGTTCTTCTTGCAGTTCTGGAATAAGCATCGTATAGGCTGATGCATGTGGGCCAAGATGATCTGGCGAAACAGTACCAGATATGTAGACATCTTCCAGCTGATAAATACAGAGCCTTCTGCTCGTATACATCCTGTAAGTCCAAGCATTTTGGTTGTTTTCCAACCATGCCAAGGACTCTGATAAAGTATACGATGTATGAGTACTGGCGAGATATCTTCGGAGTTCCTTATAGCAAATGCGATGAGCACTTATGACAGATGCACTATAGCCATTTGTTTTCAGAAATTCCATAACAAGATTTACATGAATATCGTATTGATCCATAAAGAACCACCTCCTATATTTGATGGTTTTATTATGGAATATTTTTCTCGTTTTTGTTATCCCCATTTTAGGATATGAATTACCAGCTGTTAAACTACTTTCGGCAAAAGATGAGGATAAAAATAAACTGAGGATAAGCTAAGTTATTCATATATGAAGATAACTCAGCGAACGATGTATAAAAAATTTCGCGGTTGGGAGACGCAACTGGCTTTTTGCCAAAAGTATCAAAGGAGCTGATGCTAGTGCGATTGTTTACAGCATTACGGAAACGGCGATCCTGCATGGTCTCCGTCCATATAATTATCTGGCTTATGTAATGGAAAAAATATCCCAGGCTCCAGAATTTGGAGACAATTCTTATCTCAATGATCTCTTGCCCTGGTCGCCAGCTCTGCCAGATAATCTGAAATCCAATATCGTCAGGAAATAAGCTGAACTGCACTCTTCTTTTTACAGAAGGGTGCAGTTCTTTGTCAACATACGGATTATTACCCACTTACAGTTCTTTGTCAACATACGGATTATTACCCACTTACATTCCTTTCTTTTTGATGATATTGTTCAGACGAATAATAACTAGCTCCTGCAAACTCATGGTACATACTCCTTTTTTATTTTTGATCCTATCATACTGCCGAATAAAAAAAAAGCCTGTATATGAAACTTTTTCAGCCGAAGGAAGAAAAGCCATGTCATGCTTATCAGAAAATATAGATGCTCATTCTTCTGCGCCATTAAGTGGTACAGACTCAGACCCTTCAAAAGTGACAGACTCATTGGAGTTTTAGCGGTTTTCTGACAGATTTTTTAATTTATTTTTCTGTATAGCATAATGATACCGGTGTTCTACTGTTTCTGTTTCCATAACAAATGTCTTCTGATACATCTGTTTTCCGGACTGTATTCTACGACAGTTCCTAGCATACTCTCAGTATCTGCTCTAGTCATCATAGAAGTTCTGATTCCAGGATAACTGCAGTCTGGAATGACTCTGCTTTCTATTTTGCCAAGTTGCGTTTCCACTTCTACTAACGGTATTTCCTTTCCCTGACCGATATCCTAAAGATAGTTTCTGCGTTCCTTTTCAGACAGAATCGATTTCATATGGTCAGAATCTCTGTATTCGCAGTCCAGAAATTCCCTACCCAAAATCATTCTAAAATAAAGAAGCTGAAAATTCTTCAGAATCCCCAACTTCTCATTACATATTTTCTATTTTTCTAAAAACTGCACATCAAGAATAATGTTTTCATCCACTCCGCATGCTGTTTTAATACTATTTGAATCTATAGCGGATATAAATCAAGTGAAAAATCGCTCGAAAAAAACCGCTGCCCCTCCAATTCAACTTGATTTGGTATAATACATGGCTTCAAAACTCTCTGAATCCATTTTTTTCTTATTTTCTAATAGTTCTTTATGCTTATCACGAGGAATCGGAAGTCCATTTCCCAGAATAAAACCACGAAAATGTTTAATTGAAGCCCCTCGGATGTTTATTTCAATACATTTCGTAAGTGCAGGATGAAGTATAAATAGGGTTTCATCATTGGGGAATATCTCGGCTTCATTACGGTAATATGTAATATCTCTAGATGCAATAAAAATTTGTTCACTGTCTTTATTGATACTTGAATTATATGATGCACGCCCTAATAATCCAATTTGATATAGCATTGAAAACGGATGTAGTTCACAGTTAGAAATCTCACACTTTTTATCACATTCAGGATAATTATTAACTTTTTTACAAATATCTGCCAAATCTTCCATAAAAAGCAAGTTTTTATCTATTTTCTGAATAAAATTCTTAAAATTATCTGGATTTGCCCAATAATTTCGCAATAAAATCTGCTTATCATTATAATAGGTTCGATTACCAGATACGCAGGTTCCAGCTGTGATAAATAAAAGATTAGCTGCTGTAGTCTCAATAATCCTCTTAACTAATTCAGCACGTTCTTCTTGGCTTTTCATTTGTTTTATTTCAGGAATTCTTAACGCGAGAGCATCACCTATATATTGTATCTCTCTTGCTCGGTCAAAAGAATGACGATATATACACTCAAATAATGACTCATCTTTGCCAGTCACATGAGGATGACATAATCTGCTTATTCCAACAAATGCTTCCGCATAATTACCTTTTTCAATTAGATTAGGATTAAATAAATAATCCGAATGCTGGATTTTTATAGTATTGTTAAATATTTCCTCTTGTTCATTTTTAGAATAGTGCAAAACTTCCGTATGTGCCTTAATTTTAGGCGCATTGGCCCCCAAAAGATTCTCCTCCGCATTAAATGCCTCTTGCCGAATCGCATAATAAACTTGTATCTTTGACGAAAAGTCAAGTCTGATACTATCTACTGCAATAACAAGAGCTAACTGAAGATGTTGCCATTGACTTATATGCTCATACCGCTTTCCATACTTTGAACCATAAATACGCAATTCTTCTCCAGCATATTGACTTGAAAACTTTTCACATCCAAAACAACAACCTCTGCATTGCTCCAAGCAATACCTACGTCCCTTGTTTTTTTCTTCGCAGTCATCATATTTTGTGTCTTTATAACAATTATTACATTCAGGAATTTCAGCGCCTGGCTGTAATATCGATTGATCAACTTTATCTATAAAAACTACTACAGGATATTCTATATTTTCAATTCGCTTATTTAATACTTGCTTACAGACAGCTCTCAATACAGTGTAACTCTTTAGAATTGTGGAACGCCAGTTATTATCAAGTAAAATTCCATTTATTATTTCATTTAAACGATCATGCAACTCATTTTTTTCTAATATATAAACTATATTGCTTGGCAAATTTCCTCTTAAAACCATAGTTGTTATATCTTTTCTACTGATATGGCTCTCTATACAATTTATAACTAAACACAATATCGAGACTTTCCATAATCCAGCAAGTTGTTTTATATCCGCCTTTTCAAGAAGCGTTGGGTCATCAAAACGAACTGATTCTGTTCCCCATTCATTATCTTTGGATAATTTGTGGTACTGTGGAATAGCAAACTTATTCATATCCCTCCGCATTTTCTGAAGAAGATAGGTCTTTCCCACCCCTTTTGCTGATCTAATCCCCCAAATATAGCTATCTGGATCCATAAAAGCACCACTACTTGCTGTAGGTGTAAAACTTTCAAAGCCAGACTGTTCTTCGGTTGCTAATTCTGCATCTGGAAGCCAAAGACGTACTGGGGATTTAATTACACTACTTTCACTTCTGAGTTTCCTATCTACGCTATTAAAATCTGAGGATGTTCTCTTTTCTTTCAAGTTCATATATTCTTTATTAACTATATCCTCATCCGATTCATCATAAATGATTGCCTCGAATTGCCTACATAGTGCCTTAAGGAAAAGTTCTTTGTCTAATTCACTTATGTCTGTCAAAAAATTTTCCGCTATCCTATGCAAGGACTTTTCATTGATGCGATCTTTAAAATATGCAACGAACTTCTCTTCATTTATTTTCAACGGAAAGCTTTCTTTCATCTCTGTGGAAAACTTCCTTCTTCCCGAAAATAATGAACGAGCAGTCCAATATCCCTCTTCATTTTTCTTCATATTTTTGGGGAAAAATTCGCTACCACAAGCAAAAAATAATTCCCCAATAAATTTATGCTGACTATCAATTCGTTTTATTACCCCACCAGCAATATAAAATTTCTGATAAAATGTTAAATTTTCCATGATGATTGGATTCCTTTCTCCAATTTTATCTTGTCACATTTTCGTCCTATTGGCATACATTTGTACTACCGTTGTCCATATTGACGAATATAATCGCCTATGAAAAAATAATATTAATCCATATTTCTTTAAAGCCAACATTATGTTGACAACATATATTACCACATCATGGAGACAAATAATAAACAGTAATTACTAACGTGGTTTTAAAGAAATAAAAAACCAACGGAAAAGGAGGCGGTTCAATTGAGTAAAATGACCACGGAGGACACTCCACCATTCCACTTGAGGGGATTGCTGGTTTATCCTTTACATCCATATGCAGAAATCCCCATAAATATCACGAGTAAGCCATATTTGCTCAAAATTATAGCTATATCATAAGGGAAAGTGGTGAAAGTATATATGAAAAGGCTAAAATGAATGCAAATCCATTTGAGTCTATTCGATATACCAAACAAATAGCAGACTCTTCCTCCTACAGATATGTCTGCTATCTGAAATCAAATCTCGCAACTATCACACGGGTTCTCTTTTGTAGTTATTATAGCACATTCAGAGAATCCTTTCAATGAAAGGAGATGTATTTTATGTTACATAGCATTATAAATAAAACGAATAAAATCGATTTAATTAGCTTGCTGTCTGGTTCACTTATTTTAGCAATTGGCATCAACCTGTTTATTGCACCGCACAACCTTGCTTTTGGCGGAGTCACAGGAATGACTATCATTATTCAGAGTTTAATAGGACTTCCTATTTCTATATCAAACTTGCTTCTAAGTGCGGTCGTAATCCTTATAGGATGGCTTGAACTTGGACACGAATTCATGCTCAAAACCATAATACCAACTGCAATTTTACCGCTATTTCTGTTTTTGACAGCGTCACTTTCACAACTTACAACAAGTTTGGAAATTTCAGCAATAATAGGAGCAGTAACTGTTGGTATTGGTGTCAGTCTAACCATGCATGCGGGAGGTTCAACAGCAGGACCTGATACTATAGGTCTTGTGTTAAAAAAACGCTTTCATATCCCAATTACAGTAACAATGCTTGTAATCGATATAACGATTATCTCATGTGGATATCGTGTTTACGGTTTAACGACCGCAGTATGGTCCATTGGCGTAGCGATCTTAATGAACATAACCGTAAAATTCGCACGAGATATCTTATCTAAAAAAGTAGTTTTTCGATATTGGTGCAAATCTAAGACTAACAAAGTAACTGTATCAAAAGGTTAATAGGCTAACAAGCTGATACTGTCTTGGATATATAAGACAGTATCAGCAAATTCACGAAAGGAGAGTGTATTATGAGTATGAAAATGAATGGAATGGTTGGGACACTCGGAAAAGATTCAAATGACGTGACCTGTAGTGTTTTGGCTGCAAGAAGTTTAGACGGAGACTTTACAATTGCAGGTTTTAGTGAATTTGAACTTGCTGCTGAATCTCTATTAAACGATAATATTGATGCGATGGTAGTTCCCGGTGCATATCCTCATATTTCTAAATTCATAATGAATGAGCAATTTGCTGTATTGGATGTATTTACATATATAATACCACCACTCGTATTTGCTTCAAAATATACGGTAACTAAAGATAAATATGAGATATTATATAATCACCCAGCAACAAATCCCTTACTCAAAGATATTTGTAATACAAAGTGGTGCGAACAACAAAATGTAAGTTCAAACACAGTTGCATGTTTAAAGGTACTTGAGAGCGACCATGTTTCTTGCGCTATCACAAATGCTATGTGTGCTGAAAGATATGGTCTCTCAATACATCAGGTTATCAGAGCTGGTATAAAAATGCCCTTTGTAATTTTTAAGAAAAAAACTAATGGAGGATATAATTATGAAAATTAGTATAGTAGTCAACAAATCATTAAATTCTGGCCAAAAAGCAAATGTTTCTGCGATAATCATGGGACAACTTGGACATGACATAACAGGAATATACACTAACACCATAACTGATTCCTCCGGTGTAGAACATGCAGGTATATCCGTTAATGTTGTTATTCTTGATGGTGGAAGCGGGCAATTACTTTCATTAATTGAATCCGCTCGGAAGAACAAAGTTACATGCATCGCATTTTCTGTCATAGGCCAGATGTTAAGCAATAATTATACAGAATATCAGCAAAAAATAACTGTCTCTGATACAGAAAGCACAAAAATCATAGGAGTTGGCTTATGTGGAGATGATGAAGTTGTTAAGAGCCTTACAAAAAAATTTAGTTTGGCCAAATAGCTCTAGAAAGTCTCCCTGTGATTATCTTAATATTTCAAATGGCGCCATAATATTTTAAAGCAAACTAAAATATCCTCTTAGATCGATACATGATGTCCTAAGAGGATATTTTTATATATTGATATATATAGAGAGAGAAAGCATCGTTTCCCAATAATTCACTCAATAGAAAACTATAATAGCATAGCTACTCTCCTAACACTTTATTAGATTATTGTATTATTACAGCGAATCATCTCCAATGTCGGAATATTATACATTCCTATTGCCTCTATTCAACAATACCAACTATGAAACAAAATGCAATTTCCTAGTAGATGTAAACTTATTCTATTTAAGTAGTTGAAGCGGGAAACTCATTTAAGTTTTCGACTTCATCAGCTAACACATTGTATGATTAAAGATAATACTGTATATAAAAAATTTCTCGTTATCAGTCCCTCCATACATCATCTTTTTATTCATTTCAATCCACGGGTCAATATAAATCAAATAAAAAATTACACGAGTAAAGTCACTTGTCCGCCCAATCCAGAATATTATTTTAAGTTCACGCAATCCACGTAATCCACAAGATATGGTACAAGCAACACTAAGCAAGCACAAATAGTAGTATTTTTACTCCCCTTATTCTCCTAAGAGACAAAATATTCCACTGCGTTCTCGGGGAACATCTCCTTGAACTCTCCGTATAACTGAGCCGCTAACGTCTTATTATGAGCGATGACAAGTGTCGGCTTCTGTAATTGCTGAATCACATTTGCCATCGTAAAAGTCTTTCCAGAACCCGTAACCCCTAGTAAAGTCTGGCATTGATTGCCTTCCTTGAAACCTTTTACCAACTGCTCGATCGCCTGCGGCTGGTCTCCAGTTGGCTTATATGGGGCTTTCAAAATGAAT
>ERZ780218.1947-NODE-1947-length-10901-cov-4.605938_pt1 | contig 10901 bp, 6 predicted proteins | sample MGYA00510975_ERZ780218 | MGnify/ENA primary metagenome ERZ780218 (study PRJEB29588, sample SAMEA2152063) | human gut metagenome | biome: human gut; feature: human-associated habitat; material: faeces | place: Denmark | collected 2008/2010 ...
AGCCTTAATCTTTTTTTGTTTCCAAAATTTTGTTTCGCAGTTTTGTTTTTATTCTTGACAGACAGTTGTCGATGCTTTTGCCGGAAATGTTTAAATTTTTTGAAATCTCTTTATAAGAAAAGCCTTTGAGATAAAGTTGCAAAACTTTGAGTTCCATTTCGGAAAGGCTATCTTTGATTTTTTGTTTTAAAGCGGCAAATTCTTCTTTGTTGATTGCATTTTCCGCTGGGGTGGTGGAAAGAACAAGTTCGATAGGCAAAAAATCCAAGCTTTCAGAGTTTTTTCCTGTTGTAAAACTTTGCAGTGAAACGGCAGAAGAAAGCGGGCGATTTTTGTTGGCGTTTGCGCGTTTTATGGCGGTTTGAATTTGGTGTTTTATGCAAATTATGGCAAAAGTTTTGAAAGTTGTTTCTCTGTGCCCCAGATAGCCCTTTATGGCTTTGTAAAGCCCGATCATGCCTTCTTGAATCAAATCTTCAATGTCTCCACCGACGATAAAATATCCACGGCTGATTTTGGTTACCAAATCTTTGTATCTCAAAAAAAGCTCATTTTCAGCTTTGTCATCGCCGTTTTTGATTTTTTCCACCAATTCTTCGTCGGTTGCGTTTTTAAGATCTTTCAAATTTTGTTTCCTTTTAATTTTCTCTTTGTCGCAAAATTTCATAGATAACAAGTGCACTTGCAACACTGGCATTCAGAGAATTTACACTTCCTTTGAGCGGGAGAGTGACAATTGCGTCGCAATAAGCTTTCAACGATTGTCTGATGCCATTGCCTTCACTGCCAACAACAATTCCGATTGGTCCCGTAAGTTTTTGTTTATAGATGTTTTCTCCGCCAGTTTCTGCGGCGTAAATCCACAAACCATTTTCTTTGAGTTTGTCAATGGCTTCTTTCAAATTTGTCACTCTGGCAATCAAAACATTTGAAATTGCACCAGCACTTGTGCGCACAACGGTTTCGTTCACTTGGCAAGCTCGCACTTTTGGAATGATAATTCCGTCCACGCCAGCGCATTCGCACGTTCTGATGATTGCGCCAAGGTTGTGCGGGTCCTCAATTCCGTCAAGCAACACCACAAAAGGCGGAGTGCCTTTTTCTTTTGATTTGTTTAAGATGTCGTCAATTTCGCAATATTGAAAGTCGACCGTTTCGGCGATGTAACCTTGATGATGACCGGTTGCGCTGATGTTGTCCATTGCCTTTTTCGGCATAAATTCCACACGCAGTTTGTTTTTCTTTGCCAGTGAAATAACATCGTCTTTTCGGCTGGCATAATTTTTGTCGACGATGATTTTGTTTATTGTGACATCGTTTTTGATTGCTTCAATAACTTGATTTTTGCCTTCTATTTTCATAAAATTTCCTTTTATTCTGACATTGAAAGAGCCAAAATTTCTTCCAAACGAGCATTTTGCTTTGTCAAGAAAAGCCAACCAACAAGTGCTTCAAACGCGGTTGCTTTTTTGTAAGTTTCTTCATCAAAATTTTTGGCAGTGTGTTTGCTTTTGCTGTTTCTTGCCTTTCTGACAATCTCTTTTTCTTCTTCAGAAAGCTTTTCAAGCAAATTGTCGAGAGTTTCTTTTTGCTTTTTGGCGTTGCAAAATTTTTTGGCAAGGTTGTGATAGTTGTTTGGTTTGTTAAGCTGCCCGCTTAAAACTTCTTTGCGAACGTACGCGGTGTGAATGGCATCTCCCAAAAAAGCCAATGCCAAGGGAGAAAGTTGTTCGATTTTTGTCATCAAAACTCCTTTAATTGTTGAAGCGGAACAAAATCACGTCGCCGTCTTGAACGACATAATCTTTTCCTTCCATGCGAACTTTGCCTTTTTCTTTGGCTTTCAAAAAACTTCCTGCTTCGACAATGTCGTTGTAAGAGACGACTTCGGCTTTTATGAAGCCCTTTTCAAAGTCGGAATGGATTTTTCCAGCGGCGGCAGGGGCTTTTGTGCCTTTGACAATCGTCCACGCGCGCACTTCTTTTTCGCCAGCGGTCAGATAACTTTGCAAACCCAAAAGGTCATAGCTTGCTGTTATCAATTTCTCCAGCCCGCTTTCTTTGATGCCAAGTTCTTCTTTAAACAAATCGCGCTCGTCTTTTTCCAGCCCGACAATTTCTTCTTCAATTTTGGCAGAAAGCACAACCACTTTGGCATTTTCTTTTGCCGCAATTTCTTTCACTTGCAAAACAAATTTGTTGTCTGGTTTTCCAATTTCATCTTCGCTTATGTTCGCCACATAGATGACCGGTTTGGCTGTCAAAAGTGCAAAATTTTTGAGCAGTTTTTGTTCTTCTTCAGAATATTCCAAAGTTCGAGCTTGCCCACCGACTTCCAGCGCTTCTTTGATTTTTGTCAGCATGTTGACAGTCAAAATCAAAGATTTGTCGCCAGTTGTTTTGACAAGTTTCGAATTTTTCTCCAAAATTTTGTTCACTTGTTCAAGGTCGGAAAGAGCAAGTTCCATTTCAATGGTTTCAATGTCGCGTTTTGGGTCAATTGAACCGCTCACGTGAATGATTTTTTCGTTTTCAAAACATCGAACCACATGCACAATTGCGTCAACTTCGCGGATGTGGCTCAGGAATTTGTTTCCCAGTCCTTCGCCATGGCTTGCACCAGCCACAAGACCGGCGATGTCAACAAACTCGATGCTTGCTGGAGTGATTTTTTGAGTGTGATACATTTCTCCCAAAACTTGAAGGCGTTTGTCTGGAACGTCCACAATGCCGATGTTTGGCTCAATTGTGCAAAAAGGATAGTTGGCACTTTCGGCGCCAGCTTCTGTGATTGCGTTAAAAAGCGAACTCTTGCCGACATTTGGCAAGCCTACAATTCCTATTTTCATGTTTTCTCCAAATTTTTAGCTTATCTGTTTCTTCCTTCTGGTCTGGATTTTGGCGATTTTTTTGATTTGCTGATTGGAGCATAATCATTTTGGCTATATTGGTCAAGGTCTTTTGTCGAAACTGAAAGGTCGTCCATCGGAACGCTCTGCGTTTTAGGTGGCAGAGAATAGTTCACCATTCCGTTTTTATCCGGCTTTTGTTCTTCTTCAGGTTTTTCTTTAACAGCTTTTGAAGTTTCAGATTTGGTTTCAGTTTCTTTTTCAGATTTTTCTTCTTTTTCAACTTCTGCTGAAGGCTTTTCAAAGCTCAACGGTGTGTCGTCGACAGTGATTTCAATTTCAGGTTGAGATTTTTCTTGTTCTTCAATTTGTTGTTTTTCTTCAGACTCTTCTTCGTTTGGTGCAGAAGAAGTTTCTCTGGCAACAAGCGAGTCGTTGTCATCAATTGAATAATCTTCAAAAGCAGGGGCTTTGTTTCTGGCAATTGTTTGCTCAACATCAGCAAGAGCTTTTTCATTTTCTTCGATTTCAGCTCTTATTTGTGCCAAAGTTTCGTTTCTTTCTTTGATTGTTTCTTCTGTTGACTTCACAGTTGAAAAATAATTTGAAATTGGTCCGACCAATTTTCCAAAATTGCCATATTTTTTGCGCAATGCTGAAAGTTCTTCGGTTTCTTCGGCGGTGAGATTTCCGCTGAGCTCTCTTTGCAACAGATAGGTCATTTTTTGTTTGTCTTCAGGCGTTGCAAACACTTCTGTTTCAAGCAATTTTTTGTTGTTGTTTTCAATGCTTTGTCTCTGTGCGTTTTGCTTTTCTTTCAAAATGTTTGCTTCTTTGCTGAACTGATTTTCTGCATCTGCAAGGCGTTTGTTGTTTTCGACAATGGTCTTTTCCATCAAAGTTTTTTGCCTTGCAGTCAGTTTTTCTATTTTTTTGCGTTTTTGTTCTGGAGAAAGAGAGTCGTCTTTTTCAATCAACTGCTTTTCGTTTTCAAGGTCTTTGAATTCTCCAATCAAATTGTTCAAATGTTGAGTTTTTGGTGGAAGATTTTTAGCATTTTTAAGAATATTCATGTTTTCGCGTTCTTTTTGAAGTGCCTTGATGTTTTCCATTTTTTTCTTAATTTCTGCGTTGTATCTATCCTCGTCTTTCAATGTGTCAATTGAGGACAATTTCCAAGGAGCAATGTCGGTGACGATTGCCAAAGCGGCAAAAACGATTGCCAAAGTCTGAACAAACGGCAAGAACACTGAAATCATCACGCTGAGTCCAGCGAGAACAATGAAAGCGTTTCTCAAACCATGTTTCTTTTCTTCTTTTGCTGCAAATTTTTTGAATTTTCCATTTGCAAATTTCAATGGTTTTGAAAGAACAGATTTTAAAGTCTTTTTAGGTGCGCCTTGGCGAGCTAGTTTGTCTCTGTATCTTTCCACTTGTCTGTCAATTTTTGCTCTGTTTGAAATGTCAGATTGTCTGTCTGAATTGTCTGACGAAGCAGGAGGTGGAGCACTTTGTGTTGAAACATTTTGTGCGGTTGTTTGTGGCTGAGCATCTTGGTCAGAAGGTTGTTCGCTTTGTGTTGTGACAGGTGGCACATAAACAAACCCACTTGGGTCAAGAGACAGTTTTTGTGGTTTCGTCTGTTTCAATTCTGAAGCAGGCTGTTGAGCAGATGGTGTGCTGATGATCCTTTCTGTTTGTTCTGGCTTGGCTTGCGGCGTTGCAACTCTTTCAGGCTCTGCTTGCGGCGCAACAACGGCATCTTGAATTTCGTTTTCGTGCCCTGCAAGTTCGGCTTCTGAAATAGGAACAGCTTTGACATCATATTCAGGCTCAACAGGAACGGCTTCCACGTCATAGTCAGGTGTTTCTGTTTCAAGCGGAACCGCTTCCATCTCTGGTTCAACTTCTTGCATATTCCCAAGGTCAGAAACATCATCATCAATTGCTTCAGCTTCAATTGGCTCTTGTTGTGGCTGTTGATAGTTTTGATAAAATTCTTCTCTGCCAAAATCTGATTGTTGTGGAGCTTCAGGAATGATAGCCGTTTCTTCGTGTTGTTCTTCTGGTTCTGAAACAATCACAGATGTAGGCTCAGTTTTTTCAATTTTTGGCTCAGATTTTTTGGTTTCTTCGACTTTTTGTTCTTCTTTTTCTCTGTTTTCGATGTTTCTGTCGATTTCGTCAAAAATTGCTCCAGCCCAAATGTCACCAGGCTCTGGTTTTTCTCTGAAAACATATTTTCCGGTTTTGTCTTTATACATACGTTTGTAAACAAAGCCTTTGTCTTCTTCTTGTTTGTTTTCAGAGATTTCAACTTCGATTGGAGCTGGTTCTGTCACATTTCTAGCAGGTGGTGTGCCTTGGTGGAACTCCCAGCCGTCATCTTCAATTTGCTTTTGACTTTCATTTGCTTTTTGAGCGGTTTTCGGCATAACTTCTTTGGCAGAAGATGGTTCAATTTGAGAAGCGGTTGCTTCAGTTTCTTTTGCCTTTGCCAAAGCTTCGTTTTCCGCTTGTGCCTCTTTTGTGTAAGGCATGTCAATGATTGCGCGACGTGCTTCTTCTGCCTTTCTTCGCACTTCATCAATCGATTTTTGAGCTGTTGGGCTCAAAGTTGACACATCAACAGTCGGTTCGGCTTCAAAAACTTCATGAAATTCTGGAGCTCTTGGTCTTTTGTCTTGTCTTGGTTCAATGTCTGTTGGAGTTTGGAAAAATTCTTCCTTTCCATAGTCAGGATCTTGCGAATAAGTTTCTTCTGCAGTCGGTTGTGTTGTCAGAGCGGTTTCGTTTTCAACAACATCTGTCTGCTCTGGCACAACCATTGTCTGTTCAGGTTCGACTTTTTCAGGTCCTTGTTCAACAACAGGCTCTTCAACTTTTTCTTTTTCAACAGATTTTTCTTCCGCAAAAGCGCTTTCTTTCGAAAGGTCTGAAGGGCGAGAGTTCCAGTGAGCAGGGCGATAGGTCTGTTCAATTTCGTCTTGTGATTGGCTGACAACTTCACTTTCCAAATCAGCTTGTTCTGTCGCTTCATAATCCACTGACGGCATGGTTGCTTCTTCGGTCACAGCTTCTGTTTCGGTCAAAGTGGTCATGTTGTTTGTGTCGAGCGCTCTTTTGCCGCGTTGAAGCTCAGCTTTAAAATCTTTGTCGCTCTTGCTTTCTGTGACTTCAGTCTGTTGGTTTGTTGCGTCAACAAAGGCATTTTGCGTTTCAGGATTTTCAGCCGTGTATTCAAAAGAAGAACTTGTGGTGTCAGTTTTGACGTCTTCGGTTTTGACATCTTCATTCACCAAATAATTTTCGGTGTAAAATGGTGTGCCAGTCTTTTTTGTCTGTTCATTTTTGATTTTTTCTGCGGTTGCTGCAGCGGATTTCAAAGCTTTTTCTGCTTCTTTCTGAGCGGTTTGTTGCTCTTTTTGAGCTTGAATTTGGTTTTGTTCGATTGATTTTTCAATCTTTTCTTTTCTGACGCCAAAAGCTCGCTCAGTTTGATTTCTCTTTGTCTGAGCATCTCTTTCAATGTCGGCACGTCTTGCTTCAAAATCGGCTTGTGTCATGCCATTTTTTTCAATTTCAGCCCTTTTTGCTTCAAAATCAGCTTGAACTGCTTCTCTTTGTTCAGCAAAAGACTTCTCAACAGATTCAAATTCAGTTTGCGCGTCGGTCTTTTTCTGTTCGGCTTCGTCTTGAATTTTTTGTCTGTCGTCAGCAATCAAATTTTCAATGTTTTCGGTTTGAGCTTTGGCGTTTGCTTCAATTTCGCCCATTTTTTCGTTGAACTTTGCAAGCGTCATGCCGTCTTTTTCAATTTCCGCTTTTTTGGCTTGAAACTCAGCTTCGGCGTCGTTTTTTTGTTTGGCAAAGTCTTTCAACGCGTCTTCATAGGATTGATTTGCTTTTTCAATTTCTTCTTCGGCGTCTTTTTCGGCTTTTTCAATTGCAGCTTTCTTTGCTTCTTCGTCAGGTTCGGCTTCAGCATTTTCAAGCGCTTCTTTCTTTGCCTGTTCAATTTCAGCAAGGCGGTTGTCTTTTGCTTCTTGGGCGATTTTGCGAGCTTCTTCAAGCGCTTTTTCAATTTCTTCAAACTTGTCGTCTCTTGCTTTCACGTTGTCATTGAGTGCCTTTGTTGTTTCGGCATATTTTTCTCGCGTTTCATCCAGCAAGCGATTTTTTTCAGCTTCAATTTCAGAAAGTTTGTCTGCTTTCAAACTTTCAATTTTTGTTTCAACTTCAGCTTCGGCATCTTGAACTTTTTTGTCTCTTTCTTCTTGAGCGGCTTTGATTGCTTCAGCGGAAGTTTTTTCAATTTCGGCAAGTTTGTCGTCTCTTTCTTTTTCGGCAGCAGAAAGGCTGGCGATTGTCTCGTCGAGTTGGTTTTGAGCGTCTTGAAGCAAGCGATTTTTCTCTTCATCAATTTCAGCAAGGCTGTCATTTCGCTCTTTTTCGGCTTGTTCGAGTTCGTCTTTCTGGTCTTTTGCGGCGTCTTGAGTGTTGGCGGAATTTTCCACCATTTCTCTTGCCTTTTGAAGTTGCTCCAAAATTGAGTTCATCTGATAATTTTGTGAGCTTCCATTTTCAAAACTTGTGGTGGAACTTTCTGTTGTGCCAAAGTTTGCACTTGCATCATTTTCTGTGGCGGTGCCAGTGGAAGTGGAAGCATTTATCAGCCCTTCTTTAGCTTCGTTGAGTTGTGCAAGCAAGTCCAAAGTGGTTTGGTTTGCGTCGTTAGAATAATCAACTGAAAATTCAGTTGAGCTTGTGTTTTCATTTTGCAGGGAATTATCTTTGTTTTCGACATTTTTATCTTTATTTTCTTCAGCCATGGAAACCCCCTTTAAGTTTATTAAATTCTAACATACAAAGCGCCTTTTGTCAATTCTTTTCTAAAAAGAAACTAATTTGTTTATTTATATATAAATTTGCCGACAGATTTTTTTGAGGTCGGAATTATAGCAAGAAAAACTTGTTTTTTTTTATTATTTTTGCTATTATTGAGATAATTATTGCAAAATGGGGTGGATTTTATGGGACTTTTTGGAAACGAAAACAAATCAAAAGTGAAAAAACTTAAAAAAATTGCTGACAAGGTGGTGGCGTTGGAAGACAAATATAAAGCTTTTTCTGACGAGCAACTTCGCGATTGCACCGAAGAATTTAAAAAGCGCTATCAGGCGGGCGAAAGCTTGAACGACCTTCTTCCAGAAGCTTATGCGGTGGTCAGAGAAGCATCTGACAGAGTTTTGAAAATGCGCCATTTTTATGTTCAGATTTTGGGCGGAATTGCACTCCATCAAGGGCGTATTGCTGAAATGGCAACCGGTGAAGGAAAAACTTTGGTGGCAACGCTGCCTGCTTATCTCAATGCGCTGACAGGTTTGGGCGTGCATGTGGTCACTGTCAACGAATATTTGGCAAAGCGTGACGCTGAGTGGATGGGAAAAGTCTACAAATTTTTGGGCTTGACGGTTGGCGTGGTCGTTTCGGGAATGGACGAAAAATCAAAACGTGCGGCTTACAACAGTGACATAACTTACTGTACAAACAACGAAGTCGGGTTTGATTATCTTCGAGACAACATGGCACATGTTAAAGAACAACGCGTTCAGCGTGGCCATAACTTTGCCATTGTAGACGAAGTGGATTCCATTTTGATTGACGAAGCCAGAACACCACTCATCATTTCTGGTCGCGGCATGAAATCGAGCGACAACTATGTCAAAGCGCAGCGTTTTGCAAAGACGTTAAAGCCTGAAGATTATGAAAAAGATGAGAAAACAAAAGCCATAAATTTGACTGACAGCGGCGTGACCAAAGCGGAAAGATTTTATGGAACTTCCAATCTTTCAGATATTGACAATTTGGAGCTAAACCATTATATCAACAACGCACTTAAAGCAAATTTTGTTATGTTTAGAGACGAAAACTACATCGTCAAAGACGGCGAAGTTGTCATTGTTGACGAATTTACCGGGCGTCTGATGCCGGGCAGAAGATATAGCGACGGGCTTCATCAGGCAATTGAAGCCAAAGAAGGTGTGCAAATCAAAGACGAAAACAAAACTTTGGCGACGATCACTTTCCAAAATTATTTCAGAATTTACAAAAAACTTTCCGGCATGACAGGAACTGCCAAAACGGAAGAAGCAGAATTTCAGTCGATTTACAAACTTGATGTTGTGACAATTCCGCCAAACAGACCAAACATAAGAATTGACGAGCCAGATATCATTTTTACGACCGAAAACGGAAAAATTAAGGCGATTGTTGAAGAAATCAAACGCCGTCACGAACTTGGTCAGCCTATTCTTATCGGCACAATCACAATTGAAAAGAGTGAAGTTCTGTCAAAGGCGCTCAAAGAAAACAAAATCAAACACACCGTTTTGAACGCAAAAAATCACGAACAAGAAAGCCAAATTGTTGCACAAGCGGGCAGAAAAGGCGCAGTGACGATTGCCACAAACATGGCAGGTCGTGGAACAGACATTTTGCTGGGCGGAAATCCAGAATTTATGGCAAAAAAGAAAATGCAAGACGAGAATTTTTCTGAAGAACAAATTTCTTATGCCACCGCTTTCAACACTATTGACGACGACGAGATGAACAAAGCTCGAGCCAGATACAACGAGCTTTACAACGATTTTAAAAAGACGACGGACGCAGAAAAAGAAGAAGTTAAAGCTGTCGGTGGACTTCACATCATTGGCACCGAACGCCACGAATCAAGGCGTATTGACAATCAGCTCAGAGGTCGTGCTTCTCGTCAGGGCGACCCAGGTTCCAGCGTGTTTTTCTTGTCGCTTGAAGATGATTTAATTCGTCGTTTTGGCGGAGATAGACTGAAAAAAATTGCGATGTTTTTCAAGCTTGAAGAAGACACTCCAATTCAACTTAAAATTTTGTCTCGCCAAATCGAAAGTGCGCAGAAAAAAATCGAAATGCAAAACTTTGCCGCAAGAAAAACTGTGCTTCAGTTTGACGATGTTATGAACGCTCAAAGAGAAGTGATTTACAGCGAAAGAAACAAGGTTTTGGACGGTCTTGACGTTCATGACCAAATCATGAAGATGTTTCCAGGGGTCATTTCAAAAGTCTGCGACAAGTGTGTGGATGAAGACAAGCCTTATTTCGAATGGGATTTTGAAAAAATCAACACCGAACTTGAACGTGGCTTGCTTGAAAAAGGAAAAAATTTGGTCACCGAAGAATTTTGTGAAGGTTTTGACCGTGAAGACTTGGAAGCCGCTGTTTTGAAGCTTGTTGAAAAGCGCTACAACGAAAGAATGGTGGAAGCAGGAAAGTTTGGCATCAATTTTGAGTTTATTGAACGCTTCGTGCTTTTGAGAGTGGTTGATTCAAACTGGATGAACCATATTGATGATATGCAAACAATGAAAAACGAAATTGTTGCCCGTGGTTTTGGAAATCAAGACCCTGTGCTGGCTTACAAAAAAGAAGCTTACGAAATGTTTGACGACATGATTGAAAAAATCAGAGAAACCACTTGCATTGTGCTTTTAAACACAAGTGTTGAAGTCAAGAAAAAAGAACCTGAAAACAAACCGCAAACAACTGAAGCAAAGACCTATGACCCTATGAAAAAACCTGTGACAAACGAGAAACAGAAAACTGTTGTAAACACCACAAAAAAGGTGGGCAGAAACGACCCTTGCCCTTGCGGAAGCGGAAAGAAATATAAGAATTGCTGCGGGAAGTGAAAAACTGCGTTGTTAGCTCATTTTCGGGCTTTGCCCGAAAAGTATCGCCTTGACGCTTGTTTTTCACTTTCGCGCCAGACGAAAATCGCACTACGTTGGCGACTTTGCGCGGGCTCTATTGCTAAGCGGAAGCGTCGAAGATTTGAGTGGTTGCTTTTGGGTTTTCACTTTTGCGCCTAACGAAAATCGCAGAAATTAAAGGGCTCCCGAAAATGCTTGCCATTTTTGGGAAAAAGGAACAAACAAACGACAGATGAGCCTTTGCGAGCAGCAAAGCAAATGTTAAGTGCAGTTTGTGACGCGGCGATTTTGCGCGTGGACAGAG
>ERZ780218.1961-NODE-1961-length-10825-cov-6.317549_pt1 | contig 10825 bp, 8 predicted proteins | sample MGYA00510975_ERZ780218 | MGnify/ENA primary metagenome ERZ780218 (study PRJEB29588, sample SAMEA2152063) | human gut metagenome | biome: human gut; feature: human-associated habitat; material: faeces | place: Denmark | collected 2008/2010 ...
TGTTAAGCCTGTAGCTAGCGTTCATCCTGAGCCAGGATCAAACTCTTCATTGTAAAAGTATTGTTGATTTACTATTAGACGATTGACAATTTACAACTGAAATTACCAAAAGACAATAGCAAAGTCGTTGCTCTGTTCAGGATACCGTTATTTATTGACCTTATTTCAAATACCTATATATATAAGTATTGACGGTTCTAATTTCTCAAAACATTTTATTGTTTTGGACTTGTACTACTTGTATTGTTTATCAATTTTTCAAAGAACGCTTCGTTTTTTTAAATCGCTTCGTTTCAAAAGCGGGTGCAAAGGTAAAGGACTTTTTTATAACTACCAAATGTTTCTGGAAGTTTTTTTTAGTTTTTTTTTCCGAGGATTATCTAACAGCTCTCTTGCGAAAGGAGAAAAACCTGCAAAGAAAAAAACGCCTTCTATTTGCGAATCGGACTGCAAAGATAAGAACTTTTAAACATTGAAACCAAATCTTTTTGGAAGTTTTTTTTGTTTAATAACTTAGCCGGCAATCCGCGCTTTCAATCATGTCAAGCTTAATAACTTAGCTCCTCTGGCTAAGCGGATGCAAAAGTAGACCTTTTTACAATATAAGCAAAATATATCAGGAATTATTTTGGAATAAAAAGAAATCTTTTTTGTAAGACGCTGATTTGCAAAGGTGTTGTAAAACATAAAAAAAGAAACAGGGAAAGAAAGAGAAAAAGAGGAACACATTATAATATATACGCGCATGCGTATACGCGTGCGAGAGAAAAAAAAGAAGAAGGATAAATTAAGGAAGAGGAAAAAGGAGATACTTAAGATGAAATGGGAGAGATTTTGACAAAACAGGAAGAAAGAGGCAGGGAGAGAGAAAGGGGATGTAAAATATTGGAAACAAGCGGAGAGAGACTTGTAGAGAAACAGGCAGATCATCGTAGAGAAACGGGGCGATCTCCGTAGAGAAACGGGGCGTTTCTCGTAGAGGAAAAAACAAAAAGATAATTGATTGAAAACCAGATAATTACAAAACACAAGATTGTACACTTATTTTATTAAGAAACAAGAGGAAAGGGAGGAAAACAAAAAGAAAAACAAAGGAATAAATATCCACAAACAAGGAGCTAATATATTCCCCATTAAATGTATACGAAAGACCTCAAACAAAGAAACAACTCAAAGAGATTTCTTCATAGTTAACCGATTCTCACCACCCAGGCGCTGATAGGAAACTTCATTTATAATACAACGAATGAGCAAAATACTAAATCCACCAATAGAACGTTCTTCAATCAAAAGTGGCAAATCAACATCAGCCACCACAGTAGAATCAAAAAAAAGATCCTTTATCTGTTATTTCTCCAATATCGAAAAAATGTCTCCGAGTGAATACATGGAAATGCTTCAAAAAAAAGTAAATTAGTTTCCATTTAACAAATAAGTATTTTTGTTATTGTTAAATCAAATACATCCGAAAACAAAATTCTTTAACCCCTGTTACTTAAGCAACTTAATATTTATAACCTAAACTTAAAATTATGGCTAAAGAAAGTGTGAAAATCCTGTAAGGTTTGAATTGGCCAGATGCAAGTATGACACACCAACCGAGTTTGATTCAGTTAGTTTACTAAATCAGAATGTAGCCTCAGAACGTTGTGCCATCCTTCGTTATCAGGAAATTGCTAACTTTACCAATGGTAAAGATTATACTACATGTGATATCGCCAAGCATATTTTAGCTGAGGAGGAAGACCATGAACAGGATTTGCAGGATTATCTGAACGACATTGCCAAAATGAAAGAATCTTTTCTGAAGAAATAATAAGTAGTAGTTTCTTTAAGAGTGGGAAGAGGGAGTTATTCTGTAAAAGGAATAGTCCCTCTTTTTTCTATAAGTAATACATCACAATATAAATGATTATTGGCCAGGGTATTATTGAACCGCTGAACGCAGATTTTCGCAAAAGGGATATTGCTTTCAAATATAATGCAACAATCTAATTCGCAAAAATCTGCGATCATTTGCGTTTTAATAAATTCATATTTATAGAGTATACTAATTTTGAATCAGTACTTATCACTTACAGAATATATAAGAGAGAGAGAACTGGATTATATAATATCAACATCACATTTAAAAGCGGAAGAATCACCCGAAAACAACATTAATTTCTTTTATATCTGTGACAAAACAAAAAACTATGCGACTTATGGGATAAATATCAACTCAATTATTTATCTTTGTTAGCTTTAAGATGAGCTAGCATAAAAAACAATAAATACAATGAAAGATTTCTTTAAATTTACGCTTGCCACAGTTACAGGTATCATACTGTCAAGCATTGTTCTGTTTTTCATCGGTATTATGGTGATTTTCGGAATTGTTTCTTCTTCCGATACAGAAACAGTAGTGAAGAAAAACTCAGTAATGATGCTCGACCTAAATGGTATATTGGTAGAACGTACTCAGGAAAGTCTGGAAAATGTACTCTCCATGCTCACAGGAGACAATTCAAATGTCTATGGTCTCGATGATATCCTTGCTTCCATTAAAAAAGCAAAAGAGAACGAAAATATCAAAGGAATCTACATTCAGGCTTCTGCATTAGGCTCTCCATATGCTTCTTTACAGGCTATTCGCAATGCATTGACCGACTTTAAAGAGAGCGGAAAATTTATCGTAGCTTATAGCGATGGATATACACAAGGACTTTATTACCTGTCCAGCGTAGCTGATAAAGTAATCCTGAATCCCAAAGGTATGATTGAATGGAGAGGAATTGCCTCCGCCCCAATATTCTACAAAGACTTATTGCAAAAGGTAGGCATCGAAATGCAAATATTCAAGGTAGGCACTTACAAATCGGCTGTCGAACCGTTTATCGCAACTGAAATGAGCCCGGCCAACCGTGAGCAAGTAACTGAATTTATCGGTTCTATCTGGGGACAGGTTGTGAGTGGTGTATCTGACTCTCGTAATATATCACCAGACTCACTGAATGCTTATGCAGACCGTATGCTGATGTTTTATCCCGCCGAAGAAAGTGTAAAATGCGGTCTGGCAGATACACTTATTTATAAAAATAATGTACGTGACTATCTCAAGCAACTTGCCAATGTTGATAAAGACGACCGTCTGCCGATATTAGGACTCGATGATATGATCAACGTAAAAAAGAATGTTCCTAAAGATAAAAGCGGTGATATTGTAGCTGTCTACTATGCATCAGGAGAGATCACAGACCAGTCAGGTTCAGCCGCTTCCGAAGATGGCATTGTAGGTAACAAAGTGATCCGCGACTTACGTAAGCTTAAGGACGATAAAGATGTAAAAGCAGTTGTATTACGCGTAAATTCTCCAGGTGGTAGTGCTTTTGCTTCCGAACAAATATGGCATGCTGTAAAAGAGTTGAAAGCAGAAAAGCCGGTTATCGTTTCAATGGGTGATTATGCTGCATCAGGTGGTTACTATATTTCTTGTGTAGCCGACACAATAGTTGCCGAACCCACCACCCTGACCGGTTCTATCGGAATTTTTGGTATGGTTCCCAATGTGAAGGAACTTGCTGATAAAGTAGGGATAACTTATGATGTAGTAAAAACCAATAAATTTGCCGACTTCGGAAACCTCATGCGTCCTTTCAATAATGACGAAAAAGCACTCATGCAAATGATGATAACCGAAGGGTATGATACATTCCTTACCCGCTGTGCCGAAGGCCGTCATATGACAAAAGAGGCAATTGGAAAGATTGCCGAAGGCCGTGTATGGACAGGTGAGACAGCAAAAAAGCTTGGTCTTGTTGACGAACTAGGTGGTATAGACAAGGCGCTCGACATCGCTGTAAAGAAAGCTAATCTCAATGGTTATACCGTTGTTTCTTATCCGGAAAAGAAAGATTTCCTTTCTACTCTGCTTGATACGAAACCAACCAATTACGTGGAATCACAATTGATGAAAAGCAAACTGGGTGATTATTATAAAGACTTCAGTCTACTGAAAAATTTAAGTGAACGCTCTATGATACAAGCCCGTGTTCCGTTTGAACTGAATATTAAGTAAATCATTCTGCATGGAAGAAAGCTTTATCAAGATACATAAATGGCTCTACCCTCTTTCGTTCCTTTATGGAGCAGGAGTAGCCTTACGAAACAAACTCTTTGACTGGGGATACCTCCGGTCAAAGAGTTTTGACGTTCCTGTCATCTGCATCGGCAACATTGCCGTAGGAGGAACAGGTAAAACGCCACATACCGAATATCTGATAAAGTTACTTCACCGTGAATACCAGGTTGCCGTATTAAGCCGGGGTTATAAACGTCGTACAAAGGGATATATACTATCTACTCCTGAAAGTAATGTACGCAGTATCGGAGATGAACCATTTCAGATAAAATCTAAATTTCCCGATATACGGGTAGCTGTGGATGAAGATCGTTGTCATGGCATTGAACAGCTCTGCACATTGGACAATCCCCCTGTAGAAGTTGTTTTGCTTGATGATGCTTTCCAACACCGTTATGTTAAGGCAGGATTCAATATTTTATTGACGGATTATCACCGTCTGTTTTGCGACGATGCATTATTACCAGCAGGCCGTCTACGCGAATCTATTCAAGGGAAAAACCGGGCACAAATAGTTATCGTTACCAAGTGCCCACCTGACATCAAACCCATTGATTTCAATATCATTGCTAAAAGGTTGAACCTATTCCCATACCAGATGTTGTTCTTCTCGTCATTTCGTTACGGAAATCTACAACCGGTATTTCCGGAGGTAGCGGGAAAAGCGGAGCAAAAATTATCTTCCCTGCAAACAGATACACAGGTGTTGCTCCTTACCGGTATTGCCTCACCTGTTACTATCATTCAGGAATTGGAAAGATATACATCGCATATCGATTTGCTGTCATTTGATGACCATCATCATTTTAATCAGCATGATATGCAACTCATTAAACAGCGGTTTGACAAGCTGAAAGGTGAACAACGGTTGATTATCACCACAGAAAAAGATGCTACCCGGTTGGTACATCATCCCATATTAGATGCGGAGTTAAAAAGACATATTTATGCGCTCCCCATTGAAGTAGAGATATTACAAAATCAACAAGATATTTTTAACCAACACATTATTGGCTATGTTAGAGAAAATACAAGAAACAGCAGCTTTCCTAAAAGGAAAGATGCATACAAGTCCTGAGACAGCAATCATATTGGGTACCGGACTTGGTAGTTTGGCAAATGAAATCACTGAGAAGTATGAGATAAAGTACGAAGATATTCCCAATTTCCCTGTGTCTACTGTTGAAGGGCATAGCGGAAAGTTAATCTTTGGCAAATTGGGTAACAAAGATATCATGGCAATGCAAGGTCGCTTTCATTACTACGAAGGCTACTCCATGCAGGAAGTAACTTTCCCCGTACGTGTAATGCGTGAGTTAGGAATTAAAACACTGTTTGTATCCAATGCCAGTGGTGGTACTAATCCCGCTTTTGAAATCGGTGATCTGATGATCATCACAGATCATATCAACTATTTCCCCGAACATCCGCTTCGTGGCAAGAATATTCCGTATGGTCCCCGTTTCCCGGATATGAGCGAAGCATATGATAAAGAGCTTATCCGTAAAGCCAATGAAATAGCTAAAGAAAAAGGTATCAAAGTGCAACATGGTATATACATCGGTACACAAGGACCTACCTTTGAAACCCCCGCAGAGTACAAACTGTTCCATATTCTCGGAGCTGATGCTGTAGGTATGTCTACCGTTCCTGAAGTAATTGTAGCTAACCATTGTGGTATCAAAGTATTTGGAATTTCAGTTGTAACTGACCTGGGGGTAGAAGGAAAGATTGTAGAAGTATCGCATGAAGAAGTTCAGAAAGCAGCAGATGCAGCTCAACCGAAAATGACAACTATCATGCGTGAGCTTATCAACCGCGCTTAATACCAAAGTCACTTCAATCATAAATTGTAACAACTTCCAGTGTTTATGACCCAATAATGGTTATAAACACTGGAAATAAATCGTAAATTATAAATATATCGATGCGAACAGAAATAGCAACCTTGGGTGAGTTTGGTTTAATCAAACATCTCACTGAAGGTATTGAACTAAAAAATGAATCAAGCAAATATGGAGTAGGCGATGATGCCGCTGTCCTCTCCTATCCTTCAGATAAGCAGGTATTGGTCACCACCGATCTGCTTATGGAAGGCGTACATTTTGACCTTACCTACGTACCTCTCAAACATCTCGGATACAAATCTGCTATCGTAAACTTCTCCGATATCTATGCAATGAACGGAACTCCGAAACAGATAACCGTGTCCCTCGCCCTCTCCAAGCGTTTCAGCGTAGAAGATATGGATGAGTTTTATGCCGGACTTCGCCTGGCATGCCAACAATATCATGTAGACATTGTGGGTGGTGATACTACTTCTTCACTGACAGGGCTGGCTATCAGTATCACTTGTATCGGAGAAGCAGACAAAGATAAAATAGTCTATCGGAACGGTGCCAAAGAAACAGATCTCATCTGTGTCAGTGGCGACCTTGGTGGCGCCTATATGGGTTTACAATTGCTGGAACGTGAAAAAACAGTTTTTAAAGGTGAACAAGATGTTCAACCGGACTTTTCCGGTAAAGAATATCTGCTTGAACGTCAGCTTAAGCCTGAAGCCCGCAAAGATATTATCGAAAAGCTATCTGCTGCCAACATTGTTCCAACTTCTATGATGGATATCTCCGATGGGTTATCTTCCGAATTGCTACACATTTGTACTCAAAGTAACACCGGATGCCGTGTCTATGAAGAACATATCCCTATTGATTATCAAACGGCCGTTATGGCAGAAGAATTTAATATGAACCTCACTACTTGTGCCATGAATGGTGGCGAGGATTATGAACTACTTTTCACTGTTCCTATTGCAGACCATGAAAAGATTTCAGAAATGGAAGGTATACGATTAATAGGACATATTACTAAACCTGAACTTGGCTGTGCACTAATAACCCGAGACGGACAGGAGTTTGAGCTAAAGGCACAAGGCTGGAATCCATTGCAGGAAAAGTAATAAAAAACATTCAGTGGATATTTATTTAATTCCAAATTAATATTATTAGTTGAATATCAAACAAGTAAAATATCTTTAATAATAAAATTTACCCCGCCATAGTTATTTCTGGTGGGGTAATTTTTTTAAAATAAGCTTCTTCGAAAGAGTCTTCTATAATAACTCACCTTTATTTCACAGAATTCTTTTATCCTCTAACTCCCATAAATTTGAAAGGTAACGCTATCTTAAACTCTTTAGCCGTATTCCCATGATACATTTCTCCATTAGCAATAGACAATTTAAGTACAGGAGCTCCTTCTGAGAAATCCAAATCCCGCAAATCCACCCAAAAAGTATTTGGAGTCAGACTTGACTCAAAAAAATATCTCAGACTTTTACTTTCCGAAACAGTCCTCCATTGTGTAGTAGAAATTTCAGGACTTTCAGGAGTTGATATACCGTAAGGCACAGAGACATTACGGACGACACTAAATACACTGGCAACGGCTATCCTTTCATCATCAGTTTTCGGTAATGCATTAATATAAAAACTGGCTCTGGCAAAACGATCAGCTGCGCGATTCGTTCCGGGCAAAAAGCTCAAACCTCCTATCGTTTTCCAATATTCATTTAGTGCCAGCTGTTTGTCATAAGTAGGAGAATTAGTCATTACTTTATAATCTTTATTATGATATACAGTAAGTCTTCCACCTACATACTCAAAGATAGCACAATCACCCACAGCATCGGATATAGATAAGTGCAATGTTGCTAAACGAGACCCATCCGGCATCATATCTGATACCACCTGAAAGGTATCCTCGTCAGTATAAGAAACGGCCTCTTCAACTGTTGCAAAATTATCCAGCATATATTGTACCCACGCCGTTATAGCAAGTCCCGGTTTATTTTTATCTCTTAAGGGATATTTTGTTTCAGGTAGCCAAAGTAAATTGGCAACTAACCCTTTCTCATTCATTCCATCCGTACTGGCAATTTCAAAAGCAGAGGTCACTACACTTCCATATCTCGACGTCCACTTCAACGAATTTTCTCCAGCTTCTCCACTACGCATCATTCCTCTTGGAAATGCCCAAAGATTACTATGCATTTCTGTTTTCCAGTCCATAGAGCGACCGGTTGCTACCATCCCATTTGTTCCTGAATAAACTACTCTTGTACACATAATTTTTTTTATTAATGATTCATATATTGGCTATTAATACACATCAAATACATATTATAAAACATAACCATCATTCGTAATAAGAACAAAAAAGTTTATCAACAAACATTAGAATTAAGTTATTGAATTCTAATATTCTCTCAGTAAATATGTAAAAAAACGAAAGACTAAAAAGCAATTTCTCTTTTCTAAAAGAAAAATAAATAAAAAAATCAGAATATTTTTTCTAACTCTGTTGTTATATAATTAAGTATTCAGAAAATAATGATTATGATATTGAGTAACCTTTCAATTATATTTGCATCTTCTTTTATGAATTTGTTCCCACGAACAAATCCATATAGAAACAGTTTTGCCATTAATAGCTTTCCGAACGAGCTGAATGATTACCTGCAAAAAACGGCTATTCCAAAATTAATCATCAACTATATTTTGATCGAATTAAGCACTTTAGTACTCGGCCATTTGTTTTTTACAATTCCTGTAACTTGTTTTTCTTAAAAATATCATAATCCATTTCAAAAATATATAATCAAAGAAAGTAGAAAATATGAAAAAATTTATTACATTTTTACTATTATCATTTCTCACACTTATCCTTGTGTTAATAGTAAGAACCTTTACCTATCAATTTAAGAAAATAGAGAAAACCGGAGATAATGAAGTAGTGCTTACTGCTCCTTCAGAAAAAGCCATACGTCGTTTTGCCGGTGGAATACGTATTCCAACCATCAGCAATGAATTCTATGAAGAAACCAATTTCGGCCCCTTCGAAGAATTCATGAGATATCTGTCCGATTCTTATCCTGAAGTATATAAAGTAATGGACACAGATACTATTAATACATATGGAATGATCTTTCATTGGAAGGGAAAGAACAGTACTTTAAAACCTGTTTTATTCTTATCACATTACGATGTTGTTCCAGTAATTGGTTATGATCAATCTATTACAACTGATACTATTTTTCAATTGAATGACAAACCGTTACCTCCAATTCAGTCTTATGCTACAAAATGGGATTATCCACCATTTTCAGGAGCTGTAATAAATGGCCGTATCTATGGACGTGGAACGCTCGATATGAAATGTATGCTCTTTTCATTAATGGAAGGAGCTGATAATTTAATTGCTGAAGGTTTTCAGCCAGAAAGAGATATCTGGTTTGCTTTCGGACATGATGAAGAAGTAAGTGGACGTCAAGGAGCTGTAAAAATAGCAGAGTATTTCAAAAATAAAGAACTGAATTTTGACGCTATTTATGACGAAGGGGGTATTATTGCTGCTCCAAGTTCAGCTATAGAGTCTATTAAAGTTCCATTAGGATTAGTTGGTACTGGAGAAAAGGGTTTCCTGACTTTACGTCTTACAATAAAAGGAATGGGAGGACATTCTTCTATGCCTCCTGAAAAAAGTTCGTTAATCTATGCAGCAGAAATCATTGAAAAGCTGAACAATAATCAATTTCCTGCACAAATTATTTCCCCTATCGCAGCATTTTTTGATAACGTCGGAAATGAAATGGGATTCTTTTCTCGTATGACAATAGCAAATCAATGGTTACTCAGACCATTATTACTGAGTACAATGGAAAAATCTCCTGCATCCAATGCATTGGTTCGTACGACTACAGCTATAACCATGGCCAAAGGTAGTGATGCTGCAAATGTTTTAGCGTCTGAAGCAGAAGTAACAGTAAACTTCCGCATCTTACCAGGAGATTCAGTTTCTGGTGTCATAGAACATGTGAAAAAGTTATGTGAAGGTTACGATATCGATTTAAAAGTAATTTCTCAACGTGCCCCCTCAAATATTTCTCCGGAAAATGTAAGAGGTTTCGAAATTATAAAAGAAAAAGTAAATAAGATCTACCCCGAAGCAATAGTAACTTCTTATATAACAATCGGAGGTACAGATTCTTATAAATATCAGGCAGTAAGCAAGGACATTTACCGTTTCATGCCTATATGTCTAAACCAGTACGAACAACGTACAATACATAATGAGAACGAATATATATCATTAGAGAATTTTGGAAAAATACAATGGTATTTTAAGGAGTTACTAAAAACTTATTAGGCATTGATTCTTATAGCCAGAAAGAAATTCTACACTAGTAAATAAAAGGCTATCTTAAAATTGAATTTTGGGATAGCCTTCCCTCTTATGGATAATGTTATAAAAGACAATGAATATTACTTTTCTTCTATAAACATAGTGACATTACAATATCTTATATATAAATGAATTATCCAATGATTTATCTCCCTTATACATATATCAGTAGCATCTCATTAGGAGACTATAGAAAAATATAGTTACCGTTCCGATAACCTACAACACAACAAGTAATATACTCAATGAATAAGCCATAAACCAAATATTCTTTTCAATAAAATGAAATATTTTCATCAAATAGATAATTGATAATAAACACTGTAGCTATTTATCAGTGTTTTTTATTTCTCCTTCTCTTGCAAGATAAAAAAACTTTCGCTACCTTTGCAATCGCAAATAAGAAAGGTGCCATAGCTCAGTTGGTAGAGCAAAGGACTGAAAATCCTTGTGTCCCCGGTT
>ERZ780218.1963-NODE-1963-length-10817-cov-2.153131_pt1 | contig 10817 bp, 6 predicted proteins | sample MGYA00510975_ERZ780218 | MGnify/ENA primary metagenome ERZ780218 (study PRJEB29588, sample SAMEA2152063) | human gut metagenome | biome: human gut; feature: human-associated habitat; material: faeces | place: Denmark | collected 2008/2010 ...
TGTTTTTATCTTTCAGAATGTTCAGTATTTCTTCCTTTTTGCACATACTTTTTTCAATACCCGGACGGAGATTATCATAAATCAGTTTGCTGGTGACGCCCGGAATCGGTGCTTCACGTGCCGGATAGATGTCTACCAGAATCACTTCGTCGAGTAGCGACAGGCTATCGGCAAAATCTTGATAGAAGTCGCGGGTGCGGGTATAGAGATGCGGCTGGAAGATGGCTGTGATCTTCTTGTCCTTGTAAAGTTCGCGCATAGACAACACGCTCTGTTTGATTTCAGAGGGGTGGTGGGCATAATCACTCAAAAAGACGATACGGTCGTTCTTGATCTTGAAGTCGAACCGGCGGTCTACTCCGCGGAAACTTGCCATGCCTCTTTTTATTTCTTCATCGGTCACCCCGTTAAGGTGTGCCAATGCCATGGCGGCTACGCCGTTTTCTATGTTGATGCTAACCGGAATTCCCAGTTGAATATCGTTGATACGGGTGTCCGGGGCAACAAAGTCGATGAATATTTCTCCGTTTCCGATGCGGATGTTTTCTGCGTGGAAGTCACCCTCGTCGCGTGAGTAAGTATAGACACGAACGCCCGGCTGCACTTTCGGTTGCAGGGAGATGCCTTTGCGGATAATCAGTGCGCCACCCGGTTGGATAAGCGTGGTATAATGCTCGAAACTTTCCAGGTAGGCTTGTTCTGTGCCGTAGATGTCCAAATGATCGGGGTCGGTAGATGTAATTACGGTCATATAGGGCGACAGCCAGTGGAAAGAACGGTCGAACTCATCTGCTTCAATCACCGTGTAAGGGCTTGTTTGAGAGAGTAGCAGGTTGGTGCCGTAGTTCTTCGAGATTCCTCCGAGAAAAGCGGTACATTCCACGTGCGATTGATGGAGCAAATGGGCTGTCATCGTCGATGTGGTTGTTTTACCGTGAGTGCCTGCCACGCACAGACCTTTGCTCGAATGGGTAATTGTTCCCAATACTTGGGCGCGTTTCTGTATTTCGAATCCGTTGTTGCGGAAATAAACGATTTCTTCATGTTCCTGCGGAACGGCGGGCGTGTATATGACTAACGTGCTTTCCTTGTCTTTGCAGGCTTCGGGAATCAGGTCGACGTTTTCTTCATAATGTATTTGTGCACCTTCAGCGATCAGGGTTTCAGTCAATGGAGTAGGGGTACGGTCATATCCGGCCACTACCTTGCCTTTGAAGAGGAAGTAGCGTACAAGTGCACTCATACCGATGCCACCGGCACCTACGAAATAGACTGATTTTATCGTTTCTATATTCATTTCTTCTGTTTTTTATTTTAGTACGGATTACGTCGTTTGATCCCGGAGCTATACCGCTACTTCAACCTGTGTGTAATCCGATAATCTATTTATCTGTTTTTTGCTTCTGTTTATCAGCTCTTTGCTTCCGCCAGTTTGATAACCTCCTGTGCGATGATTCTCGCAGAATCGGGCAAAGCCAGCTTGGCGATATTCTCTGTCAGTTCTTTCAGTTTCTGTTCGTCATTGACGGTGGATAATGCTACATCCATCAAGGTTGTTTCCGCTTCACTGTCTTTGACGTAGATAGCTGCCTGTTTATTCACCAATGCTAAGGCATTCTTAGTCTGATGGTCTTCCGCTACATTGGGAGAAGGCACTAAGATAACAGGTTTATGTAACAGGCAGAACTCTGAAATAGAACCTGCCCCTGCACGGGAAATCACAAGATCGGCTGCTGCGTATGCGGCTGCCATGTCTTTGATGAAATCCGTTACATATAAGTTCGGAAGTGTACCTGCAGCTTTCACGGCTTCTTTCACTTGCGGGTAGTAGTATTTGCCCGTTTGCCAGATGAATTGCACGTCCGTATTTTCTTTGATGGTTGCCAGTCCGGCTGTCAGCGTATTGTTGATGGTACGTGCACCTAGACTGCCGCCTACAATCAGAATCGTTTTTTTGCCGGGCTGTAAGTTGAAGGAGCGCAATGCTTCTTCTTTAGACGGCATATCCTTTGTCAGGTTTTGGCGGACAGGATTCCCCGTCATAATAATCTTGTCGGCAGGGAAGAACTTTTCCATTCCGTCATAAGCTACACAAATCACTTTTGCTTTCTGTGCCAGGAGCTTATTGGTCACTCCGGCATAAGAGTTTTGTTCCTGGATTAATGTCGGTACTCCCATCATTCCGGCAGTCTTCAATGTAGGTCCGCTTGCATATCCGCCTACGCCTACCGCCACTTGTGGGCGGAAGTCCTTGATAACTTTGCGTGCTTTCCACTGGCTGCGCATCAGTTTAATCAATACAGATACATTTTTCCATAAACGTTTGCGGTCGAATCCGGCAATCGGAAGCCCGATAATACGGTAGCCTGCATCGGGAACCCGTTGCATTTCCATACGTCCTTCAGCACCTACAAAGAGAATTTCTGCGTCGGGGCGTAGCTCTATTATAGCGTTTGCGATAGAGACGGCAGGAAAGATATGTCCTCCTGTTCCTCCACCACTGATAATAATTCTAAGTTCTTTTTCCATCCTAATTCTTTTTTCTATCCGTTGTTCAACGTTTTTCGTTCACCACTCACCGTTCATCACTTACCGTTTATCAATATCATGCTCATCTTCAAACTTGGCATCGCTGTTCAGAATCTGTGCTGTCGGTTCGGCGGCAGTCTGTGCCTCGGAACTTGCAGCTGCATCTGCCTCTAATTGCAGTTGGATCTGTGCATCGTGCGCTTTTTGTTCTTCCAGATGGGCGGTATATCGGCTTACACTTAATATCATACCGATATAAGCGCAGTTGATTAACGTACTTGTACCTCCTTTGCTGACCAAAGGCAGGGGCTGGCCGGTGACGGGGAATAATCCGACGGCAACCATCATATTCAGTATTGCTTGCGACACCAGTAGCAACGCAATGCCCATAACGAGAAAGGCGGGGAAGGTTCGCTCGCATTTCTGGGCGATTCGTCCGGCTCGCATCAGCAGCCATAGATAGAGGAACACCACAAATATTCCTCCGATCAATCCCATCTCTTCAATCACAATCGCAAAGATAAAATCGGAGAATGCCTGACTAAGGAAGTCACGTTGTATCGAGTTTCCCGGACCTTTGCCGACTACGTGGCTGGTAGCAATGGCGATGCGTGCATGCGCCACCTGTGCATCTTTGTCAATATCAAATTTGGCAGCCGGCACTTCCTCCTTCTCAAAGAAGCCGGAAACACGATTCTGCCACGTTTCGAAACGGTGAAGTCCCGGAGTGTTATGCAGCGTTTTGGCGGGAATAGCCATCAGTATACCTACGGCAACACCGCCCACAAGTGCCAATATTCCCAACATTCCAAATAGCTTTTTTGCTGACACCCGGCCGATAAACATCATCATGCATACTACTCCGAAAAGCAGCATTGCTGTCGAAAGGTTTTCCGGTGCGATAAGCAGGAATACCAGTCCGGTGAGGATCATGATATATTTGAAGGCGTTCGGGTTGGCTCCGTATTCGTCCTGCCTTTTGGACAGGATGAATGAGACGGCAATGATAACCGCCATCTTTGCCAATTCCGAAGGCTGGAACTGTAATCCCATAAAGGTCATCCAACGGGCTGCCCCGTTGACACGGTCCCCTGTGATGATACCCATCAGCGTGACAAATGCCAATAGAACCAGGGAAATCGGATACAGAAAGACCGGAAATACCTGGAACCATTTGTAGGGAACATTATGCAGAAACACTACTACCACAGCACCTACCATCAGGATGATGGAGTGTTGTGTAATCGGTCCCCAATGGTCGCCACTTTTGTAAGTCAGTGTCGACGCTGCCGAGAACACCTCGATAATAGAGATGAGGCAGAGACAGAGGAAGATAATCCAGATTACCTTGTCACCTTTGAATATGTTCTTTAATAAATCCAATCTTATAGCAATTAAAAATTAATAATTAGAAATTATAGGGCGCGGACACATTCCTTAAACTGGTCGCCACGGTCTTCATAGCTCTTGAAGAGGTCGAAAGAGGCGCAGCAAGGGCTCAATAATACCGTTTCACCTTTCTTTGCCAGTTTGTAGGCTGCTTCTACGGCGTCCTTCATTCCGGTTTGTACGTCTGCTACGGGCAGGCCGAAACGGTCGAAGAATTCGTGAAGTTTTTCGTTATGAAGTCCCAGATATACCAGTGCCGAACACTTTTCGCGTACCAGGTCTTCAATTTCAGTATAGTCGTTGCCTTTGTCTTTACCACCGAGGATCAATACCGTTTTGGTAGTCATGCTTTGCAGGGCATACCAGCAGGAGTTGACATTCGTTGCTTTAGAGTCGTTGATGAAATCAATTCCGCGGACACGTGCCACCGCTTCCGTCTCCTTTGGCTAATTCTCTGTCCAAGCTATACAAACCTATCGCTGCGCGATACAATCCGTCAGGGGAGGTGGTCAGATAATCAGTAGTAATATCTGTTTTTGATTTGAGGTTCAGGAAATCTTCACAAGAAGACAATAGCGTAATGGAAGATACTGCCAAAGCTGCTATATATAATTTATTTTTCATATTCTGCGGGATTTTATTAGAATGAAACATTAATTCCAAATACATACTGTTTTGATTCAGGATATGCACCCGGTGTCAACTCCGGACTATAAGACAAAAAATCTGTAAATGTCAGAAGATTGGTTGCTGTAGCATATACTCTTAATTTCTGTAGCTGGAGTTTCTTTATCCAAGTTGTCGGGAAAGTATATCCCAGCTGCAAGGTGCGTAAGCGGATATAAGAAGCATCCTGAATTGCCAGGGAACCATGATAAGTGACATTTGTGTTATGACTAGGTCGCGGAAATTCGTTTGAAGGGTTGAATGGAGTCCAGTAATTTACCTTCACGCCGTTTAGTTTTCCCTGTAAAGAACCACCGCTATTGGATTCGGAGAGATAGCCATTTCTGATTTTACGACCGGACACACCATACCAATCCATATAGAAATCAAAACCTTTCCATTTGAGAGTTGTATTTAGGGAGAGTGTGAAGTCCGGATCTCTGGAGATAGGTGTACGGTCATCTGCATTTATTTTTCCATCGCCATTTACATCTTTTATCTTTACAGATCCCGGAGCGACATTATCTTCGCGTGTCAAGGCTTTATCAGCTATACCATCGCCATCGGTATCAATTGTCGGTTTCAATGTATATTCCAATTTGCCATAAGCATTTCGTTTGATATCGAAATCTTCATACTGATAGATACCGTCCGGTAAATAGTCATAATAAACATGTATAGGTTTACCTACAAACCAACTATTACCCGGTTGGCTCAACGGTTTACCGTTTTCATCGACCTGATTGTCAATCTTTACTATTTCATTAGCATACTGACTGAAATTAGCTCCTAAACTCCATGTGAAATTCTTTGTACGGAAGACGTCGCCGTTGATACTGATATCAATACCATGTGATTTGGTTTCTCCCAAATTATCAAGCATCTGTTCATATCCTAAGACGGAGTTTATTTCACGCTTAACGATCAAGTCTGTCGTTCGGGTATTATAGTATTCAATTGTACCTGACAAACGATTGTTGAAGAAGCCAAAATCAAGACCTATATTGGCTGTGCGTGATTGTTCCCACTTTAAATTAGGGTTTGAAAGCTCTTTTCCGGGAAGATAACCCATGTATGAGTTGTCACCGAATTCATAGCGTTCTTGATCAGTTAATCCAAGTGTTGTATAGTTGCCAATTCCATTTTGGTTACCTACAATACCATAACTCAAACGAAGTTTTAAATTATCGATCCATGACACATTACGCAGGAAACTTTCTTCGTTTGCACGCCATGCCAGGGCGACAGAAGGGAATGTACCCCATTTGTTGTTCTTGCCGAAGCGGCTTGATCCATCTCGTCTGATAGCTACATTCATAATGTATCTATCCATAAAGATGTAAGAAGCACGTCCCATGAAAGATACCAAGTTATTTTCAGAGAATGTTCTCGTAGGTGTGCCGGAAAATTGGCCGTTGGATATAAAATCCCAATCCATGTCTACAGGTAAGTCACTGGTGGCATATCCCAGTCCTTTCGTTTGAGAATGGTCTACTGACTGTACGGCAGTAAGCGTCAGTTTATGCTGTTGTTTTTTTATCGGAACCTCATAAGTGAAGATGTTTTCTATCAGATAATTTCTCTGTTCGTTATTGGTTAGTTTGGCAGTTGCTCCTCCACCGGGATAATTGACACCTTTCACTTCTCCATCTTCCTGCTGTCTGTTATAGAAAGAAGTATTTAAACGATAATTAAATCCTTTGAAAGGTTTCAATTCCAGGAAGATATTGACACGGTAGCTGTTATTCGTTATTTCGCGTGCATAATTCTGTGCTCTGTAAAGTGGGTTAACATCGTTGGCAGTGTCGATATATTTAGTATAACTACCATCTGCATTATATACTTTAGCCAGCGGAGTACGGGTAATGAACTCCGTAAAATTTCCATCTTCACGTTCACTTTTGGATAATGCGTAGGAAGTATTCACTCCGAAACTAGCCCATTTGTTCACTTTATAGTCTACATTTAGGCGGAAAGCAGCTTTTTTATATCCCGAGCCGGTCGTTACCATACCGTCTTGATCAAAGTAATTGAGGCCGGCTGAAACACGGAGTTTGTCAGTTCCGCCACGTACGGTTAAATCATGGTTCTGGTAAAGAGCATTCTTCAACATCAGATCTTCCCAGTTGACAAACTCTCCGTTCGCCCAGACTTCACTCATTATTTCGTCGCTCAAAGCCTCTGCAACAGAGATTTCGCGGGCGTCAATAATGCCTTTATCGTTTGCCATTGCTTCTCTTCGAAGCATCATATATTCTTGTGGAGAATAAAAATCGAAGTTCCGCCATAAAGACTGAATACCTACATAACCGTTATAATTCACTTCCATTTTACCTTGCATACCACGTTTGGTTGTTACAAGAATTACACCGTCGCTGGCCCGTGCACCATAAATGGCTTGAGAAGCTGCATCTTTCAGAATTTCGATAGACTCAATGCTTTCCGCACTTAAGGTACTGAATTCTTCACTACTTGATACTGAACCGTCAATAACATACAATGGTGTGTTTTGTGCACTGATAGAACGGTTTCCACGGATGGTGATGGTAGGAGCAGATCCGGGTCTGCCTGATGAACTTGTTACATTAACTCCCGCCACACGTCCACGGAGCATATCTCCCACATTCCCTGCTGGGAAACTTTTCATCTCATCAGTTTTAACGGAAGCAACGGAAGTAGCGATATCGCTTTTCTTTTGATAACCGTAACCCACTACCACGATTTCTTCCAGTAATTTAGAGTCTTCGGACATGGTTACATCGATAACTTTCCGGTTACCTACTTTATGCTCTTGATCTGCATAACCTATATAGGAGAATACAAGTGTGGCATTAGAAGGTACCTCAATAGAATATTTTCCATTCATATCGGTAATCACACCGGTGGTACCTCCTTTCACATGGACATTCACTCCAATCAATGGGCTTTGTGCGTCAGACACAACACCTGTCACTCGTACATTTTGCGCATGTATGCCTACCATAATCATTAGGAAAATAGCCGGCAAGATTAGTTTTAATTGATTGTTTTTCATTTATACATAAGATTTAATTATTGAATAAGCTGAACAAAAGTCTTCAAAAAAAGAAATATAATATAAGAGGATTGTACGAAAAGAGAGTAAAATCATACGGTTACCTGGTTTATGTTACCAAATTGATAATATCGGCTTATGGTTAGACTCTTTTGTATCCAAATAGCAACTTTTACCATTGTCCGAATCATCGCCCAATTGCCGGAGCTCCCTTATCAGTACGAAAGTGATCTCTTTCTGCTTACACTTACGTATCAGTTTAGTAACATCGAGCTGATGATATGAAGCATTTTTATCGACTACGATTTCTCCCGCTACATGTGCGGTGTTCCCTACTTGGGTTATACGCATCTGTTCCCTATCCAGATTAGGAGCGTTATTCCAATTTAAGGACACTTCATTCCAATCGCAGTTGTCTAAGGCATAGACATGGAAACGATATGAATACTTGTCCGACGAATTACCATAAATTTGCAGTAGTGCCGCATTTATATTATCTACTTTGGACAAGTCGAATTTGATGTAGCTGACCTGATTGTGATTAATCTGTGAAGCGTTCATTTCTATACTCATCTTTTTTATTTTGCCAAAGTTCTTTTCGCTATTACTGCCACTTTTTATAGTGGCATCTGCTGTAGCAGTCAAAGTGTAGGGTGTACTTTGGCAAGCGGGGATAGTAAGAAGCATCACACTTTGAGCCGGTAGTTCGAACGATAGTTGTCCGTTTTCAGAAATTTCTTTTGACCACACCACTTCGCCATAGGCATTCGCACTTACTTCTTCGGCAAATACCTTTGTACCGGTGGGGAGGTTTAATGATTTTAAATCCAAAGTCAGTGTGTTTGGCGAGAGTTTACGTTGTACAAGCCATATATAATATCGCATTTCTTTCGGGTTGTAAGAGGTTAATGCATCTACCTCATTATCGGGAACTGATTTCACTGTTTCCAATAGCGGTCGTTCGTCCTTAAAACCTTTTGCAAAAAGCCGGACTACCTGGCCCGTCCGCTGAATACCACTTATATCATAAGATTCCGGGATGTTTTTTACTGATTCTTCATCAAACAATTTTATCTCCCTCACCTTGATACTGCCCTTATCAGTAGCAATAAAACGAATTCTCGAACTTGTCACAGGAGTCTTAAATAGAAAGAAAGATTGCGTATAGCGAGCATTGTTTTCAATAGTTTCTTCAATATCTTTCCAACCTGTGCCCTCCCAATATTGCAACCGGAAATTCTTCACGCGGTCCGGACCTGTGTAGACTCCGTATTCCGAGCCGGTATATACCACGGCTGCACCCAAAGAATAACTCTTTCCCAAATCTATTTCGAGGCATTTCTTTTCGTCTGTATTCACAGATGTCCACATGGAGGCATCAGTCTTGTTGCCGTCGGTGATCACTTTCACTTGTGCAGGATGTGAAGAAGTCAAATCAATGACTTTCTTCCCCAATGCTACGTTATTGTAAGCATCTTCTACGATTCTCTTGCCTTGCCAAATAAAATGATGTCCCGATTTAATACCACGCGGATAGGTGTTGCTGGTTGTGTTGGCAAATTTGAAGGCCCACATACCATACCCCTGGTTAAGAGTATTGTTGGTGTATTCACCTGCCCATTCGGTAAATAGGGAAGGGGAGTCCATCGTCTCGTATTTGTCAATGAGATAGGCATTCATCCAACGCCCGGTTTCAGTATACATTATCGGAAGAGAGCGCTTTAAAGGATGATTGTCTACTATGATCTTCCGTATGTCTGAAACCTTGGATACATATCCTGCTGCCGGAAGATTATAAGAGTGTGTCGAGAATATGTCCAGCAAGTCTCTGTCAGAAGGGAATCCCCGATAATCGATGCGCAGGCTTTTCACAACTTCCGCCCACCAGTTAGCATTGGAGCCTGCTGTGACAGGACTTACAAAACGTGATTTCAGATGCTTCCCATAGAGTTTGTTTACATCCTGTATAGCACAATATATAGCATCTGACACAATTTTCATGGCATCTACATATTGTGTGATTTTCATCGGACCAGAATGTCGGTGATTAGGTTCGTTTTGCATGGCGAACATTGTCACGTCACCCGTTTTGGCTGCGTAAAATGCCAGGGCATAAAAGCGTTGCCATTGTTTCCATTTATTGCTCCATGTATGGTCAAAGTCTGTTGAATTCATCTGTAGGACTACATCTATGTTCAAGCGTTTCAATTCAAGTAAAGCATATTCAAACACCATTGAATTGGTGGAGAATTGTTGCTTACGGCATCTTTCCAGAATCAGTTTCCATTTGATGAAGTTATTTTTTTCCGGACTACTTCGTAATTCATGTTTGTACGCTTCAAACTCTTCTAGTGTATTCAAGTTCTTCTGATAATTTACTGCCTCTTCGGGTACGTAATCATTCATGGATGTCCATACGCGTAAACTGTTTACATTAGAATATTCAAGCCAACCTGAGATGTTGCTACCGGGCATATAATATCCTTGATTGTAAGCTACATATTTCATGGTATTGCCTATTACATCTTTATTGACTGTTACAAGCATGTCTTTAGGAAATTCTTTATGAACTCTATCTGGCAATTCATTCTGTATAACAGGAACAATCATATTTTTCTTTTCTTTGCCATATACTTCAAACTCATTGATGGTAACAGGTTCCCCATCAGTAGAGATTAGTCGAAGCTGGAAAGTAGTGAGTTGTGGGGTAAATGTAAATTCGATTTTATCCAACCGGTTCTCCGTACATTCCGTATTAGGCAAGTCTGTCCAGTTTGCATCGTCCCAATACTGAATTTTGAAGTTCTTCATCGCCCAGAAGCCGGGAGCTTGTCCTTTCTCTTGTTCCGTCTTTTCCGGTTCAGGAATTCCCGTGTAGATAACTATCCTGTCGATATCATAATATTTTTGCAAATTAAGATCCAGAATATGCGGGGTACGAGCGCCTTTGGCACTTGTCCAGGAAGATTTGCGCGAAATAACTCCGTCAGTTACATTGGATGCAGGAAATTCTTTTTGTTGTGAAGAAGCTATTACTGGTTTGTGCAATGCCACATTCACATTATCAGCAGATATACCCACGAAAGGTATAACCATGGCTCCATAAACTAAAACCAAACATTTTCTTAGGTACATAAATCTTTTGTATTTTATGGTATGTATTTATTCTTCAGAGTAACAAGCCTTATAAGCTGCTTCT
>ERZ780218.1970-NODE-1970-length-10758-cov-2.833318_pt1 | contig 10758 bp, 10 predicted proteins | sample MGYA00510975_ERZ780218 | MGnify/ENA primary metagenome ERZ780218 (study PRJEB29588, sample SAMEA2152063) | human gut metagenome | biome: human gut; feature: human-associated habitat; material: faeces | place: Denmark | collected 2008/2010 ...
ATATGCATTCGAACACATTCTGTGTATATCATCATACCCTCTATTCCCACGCCGTCCAGCGTGGTCGTGAGCGGCGAAATCAGGCTCTTTCCGAACAGCGCGATGACGAGAAAGAGCGTTACCGCGCACACCGCGAGCGCAAGGCTCATCATCGTAGTGAATTTGGGGCGACTCTTGTAGTTGAGAACGCCGATATGAAGCGTGTTTTTGAAATTATGAAAACGGCTGACGGCAATCTGCTCCGTCTGTTCGCTCCCGGAATATGGCGCGGGCAGCTCTATCTGCTTATCCTCGCTCACGCTGCCGTCATAGATGCGCACGCGGCGCGTGGCGTACTGCTTGAAAAATTCGGGGTTGTGCGTGACGACGATGACAAGTTTATCGCGGCTCACCTCTTTCAGAAGCGCCGCCACTTCTTTGCTCGCCTTGACGTCGAGATTGCCCGTCGGCTCGTCTGCGAGAATGATGGGCGCGTCCTTTGCAAGTGCGCGGGCTATGACCGTTCTCTGTTTTTCGCCGCCAGAAAGTTTGCTTCCACGCCTGTTCATCTGCTCGGTAAGCCCCACGCGGGCGATAAGTTCCTTTGCCCTCTTCTTTCTCTCCTTCACGTCGTCTAAACGCAAAAGTGCAAGCTCCACGTTTTCCAAAACGGTGAGGTTTTCTATGATATTAAAGTCCTGAAAGATGGTGGCGATGTTCTTTTCGCGGTACTTTTCCCAATCGGCTTCGGAGTAGTGCGACGTCGGCTCGCCGTTAAAATACAACTCCCCTTCCTCATAGGTATCGTTCGCACCGATGACGTTCAGAAGCGTCGATTTGCCGCTGCCGCTCTCCCCTTCTATCGTCACGAACTCGTTATAATCGAACGCCAAGTCGATCCCGCGGATACCCACCGTGAGAATGTCGTTGGAATCGTATATTTTGCCGATATTTTCTAACTTTAATAACACCGTTGCTTCCTCCGCTCCATATTCGCATATGCGAACACAGGAGCAAAAAATTTTAATTTACCGGAACCGCCCGTTTTCCTGACCGCGCCAACGCTTCCCGCGTCGTGCTCTTTACCGCACAGACGCTGCGCAATGCGTCGTTTTCTATCTCCTGCGCAGGAACGCCGCCCAGAACAAGAAGCCGCTCCATCGCCTGCGCCGCAAGAAGATATTCCCGTATCGCAACCTTGCCCTGCTCCGTTATATATACCGAGCGCGCCTTCCCGCGGCGGATATAACCTTTCTGTTCCGCCGCTTTTGTCAGTTTCAGAATATATCCCGTCGATACGTCCATCTGTTCCGCAAGCCTTGTTCCCTGCGCGCCCATTTCTTCACCTTGCAACTTCTGCACGGCAATAAGGTACTCAAGCTGTGAATGGTGCATTTTTCTCCCCCTTATCCCTCACGGCGTGAAATACTCCCGCACGAGTTCTTTTCCGCCGCTCTTTTGAACGACGCCGTCCGCGATGAGGTACGCCCTGTCGCAGAGCGCTTCGGCGCAGCGCACGTCGTGGGTGATAGTTATCATCGTGTTGCCCGTCTGTTCGTGGAGCTTGTTGAGTATCTCCACCATCTGGCAGAGCCCGTCATAGTCCTGCCCCACCGTCGGTTCGTCCAAAAGCAGGTTATCCGGTTTTCCGAACAAGGCTTGTGCCAGCAATACCCTCACTTTTTGCTTACCACTTAAATCCTTCATTAAAGAATAATGCAAATCTTCGGATATTCCCAATCCACTTAACAGATTGGCTGCATCGCTCTCGGCATTCCAACCGTCCATTCCTGCAAATTGTTCTTCCAACTCAGCAGCCCGGATACCGTCTTCATCCGAAAAATCTTCCTTCAGATAAATCGCATTTTTTTCCTGCATCACCTCCCACAGCTTCATATGTCCCTGTAACACGGTGTCCAATACCGTACACTCATCGTAAGCAAAGTGATCCTGTTTCAAGACAGACAAACGCTCTCCCGGTCCGAACATCACAGTCCCCCGGGTCGGCTCTAAATCTCCGCTCAAAATTCTCAAAAAAGTCGATTTCCCGGCTCCGTTCGCCCCGATCACACCGTAACAATTCCCCGGCGTAAACTTCAAATTAACGTCCTGAAACAACGTCCGCTTTCCAAACTGAATCTCTAAATCTGAAACTGTAATCATGTTTATATCTTATTTTTACTGATAATCAATGTTTTCCCCATCCCCACAAAACGTCCGCAAAGATAGATTTTTATTTCTTTGTTTACAAACGGAACCAGAGTTTAATCAGACCTCCCCGATTAAATTCAAACGCTCCAACACTTCATTTTTATGGGATTTACTGATCGGTATCCGGCAATTGCCGATAAACAACATATTACCGATAAACGAATCCACGCTATTTATATTAACGATATAAGAACGATGTACCCGAACAAAATCCTGAACCGGTAAATAGGAAGTAATCTCCGTGAGATTGAACGACAACAACAATTCCCGGGCATTATCCATAAACAGCTTGCAATAGCTTCCCTCCGCCTTGATCCAACGGATGAATTTAAAATCGATACGCCGGAAATAAGCCCCTTCTTTTTTTAAGAAATTCCATTAAAAAAGCCGATCCGGCACCTGAAAAGAAAGAAGAAATCATGCTGAACCTGAACCTGCTTTTCGAACTGGCAACCAGCAAATGTGATCACTTCAAGACGCAGATTGCAGACAATATCCGCACAGCCGGGACTATCGAAAACCCTACCATTCCGATTACCCATATCATTGCCGACACCTCGGAAATGAGGGCCTATTGTAAAGACGATTCCACCAAAATCGTCGGAGAAGCGACTAATGCAATAAAAAGCTTCGTCACCGGAGGTAGTGAAAACGTAATCTCCGGAGTCGGAGCACTGATCGGAGCCGGTATCAATATGCTGATGGGATCGGGTGAAGGAGTACAAGCCGAACATTCGGACTACTTCATCATGGTCGATGGTCTGGCACTGGTACGTATAGATGTCAAATCCTGGATCCGCAAGGTTACTGTAGTAGGTATCACTCAAAAAATAGAATCCGTATTGGCATTTACCGCCGTTAAATCCAGTGTCGATGTAGACAAAATTTCCTTCAACACATTCATGGAAGCCTATAAATACCAACTGCAACGCGACGCAGCACACGCACTGAACGAAAACGACCTGATGAAAGAAATCAAACGCGCCAAAGAAGTATACAACCTGCTAAAAACCGATTCTGCCGAATCTACGCTGGTCTTTGACACCTTGAAATTACCGGGTCAAAATATTCACCCGGCTTTTATTCACTAAAAAAATTCCCGGTCGTTCGGGCCGGGAAATCGTTTTTTATTTCATCTTCGACTTATTTGTACATCATCTCGTAGTATTTCTGATAATCTCCACTCGTCACATGATCCAACCACTCCTGATTTTCCAAATACCATTTCACAGTCTTTTCAATACCTTCTTCAAATTGTAGCGAAGGTTCCCAGCCCAATTCATTTTTCAATTTTGTTGAATCGATAGCATAGCGCAGATCGTGCCCGGCCCGGTCTGTCACATAAGTGATCAAATGATCGGAAGCCCCTTCGGGACGCCCCAGCAAACGGTCCGTCACCTTGATCAGTACTTTGATCAGATCGATATTCTTCCATTCGTTAAAACCGCCGATATTATAGGTATCCCCGACTTTCCCTTTATGAAAAATCAAATCGATAGCCCGTGCATGATCTTCGACAAACAACCAATCCCGGACATTTTCTCCTTTTCCATACACCGGGAGCGGCTTATTATGACGAATATTATTAATAAACAAAGGAATCAATTTTTCGGGAAACTGATAAGAACCGTAGTTATTCGAACAATTCGAGATCTTTACCGGCAAACCGTAAGTATCGTGATAAGCCCGGACAAAATGATCCGACGAAGCTTTAGAAGCCGAATAAGGAGAATGCGGATCGTACTTGGTCTTTTCGGTAAACAGTTCCTTACCGGGTTGCAAAGCACCGTACACCTCGTCGGTCGAAACATGGTAAAACAACTTATCGTCAAAATGGCCCTCCCAGGCTAATTTAGCAGCCTGCAACATACTCAACGTTCCCATCACATTGGTCTGAGCGAAAGAAAACGGATCTTTGATCGAACGATCTACATGACTTTCGGCAGCCAAATGAATAACGCCATCGACCTGATACTTTTCAAAAATAGCCTGTATGGCCGGAAAATCACAAATATCGGCTTTCTCGAACACATAATTCGGTTTCTTTTCAATATCTTTCAGATTAGCCAGATTCCCGGCATAAGTCAACTTATCCAGATTTATAATCCGATATGCCGGATATTTATTTACCATCAACCGTACTAAATGTGAACCGATAAAACCGGCACCTCCGGTAATTAAAATATTTTTCATAACTTTATATTTTTTCCTTTCTCTGTTCCCCACTTATTTCCCCCATCATCCTCCTCAGCGCCTCTTGCCACTCCGGCACTTCGACTCCAAAGGTATGCTTTATTTTAGTTTTATCCAATACCGAATAAGCAGGCCGATGTGTTTTAGTCGGATATTCGGCTGTAGTCACCGGATTTACCCGGCAGTTCAAACCGCTCAGCCGTACGATTTCAACTGCGAAATCATACCACGAACAGACTCCGGCATTACTGTAATGATAAATCCCTTCATGTTCTACCCGATCATCGTTAGCCATAATTTTGACAATCGCTTTGGCCAGATCTTCTGCATAAGTAGGAGTACCGATCTGATCGCTTACCACATTGATCTCCGGCCGCTCTTCTGCCAGGCGCAAAATGGTTTTCACAAAATTATGCCCGAAGGCGGAGTAAAGCCAGGCGGTACGAATAATAATATAAAAACAACCGGAACGGATGATCGCCTCTTCTCCGGCCAATTTGGTCTTACCGTACACACTGACCGGACAAGTCTTTATTTTCTCTGTATAAGGTGTCGTTGCGGTACCGTCGAATACATAATCCGTAGAGATATGAATCAGCAGACAATCTTCCTTTTGTGCCGCCTTTGCCAAATTCGCTACGGCTTGGGTATTGATTTCAGCAGCTGGCCCGGGTTCGTCTTCAGCCCGGTCTACAGCCGTATAAGCCGCACAGTTGATAATCGTATCCACTTCATGTACCTGGATAAACTTTTCGATCGCCGTATAATCGGTAATATCCAATTCGGCAACATCTGTAAAAAACACTTCATCCAAAGGGGAAAAACCGATCTTTCTCAACTCCGAACCCAATTGTCCGTTAGCCCCTGTAATCAATATATTCGCCATAAATTATAAATTAAATGTACATTTTCCAGTACCAGCGGCTACAACAGAGACTCACACTCCCGCAACCACTGAAACCTTTACAACTATTAAAAGTCCCCCAATTTCTCCATTCTCCGTTCCCCCAACCTACCCCTCAAAAACAAACGCCTCCTCCAATCTCTTATGCATTCTGTCCTTTGCCGAGAGAATCATTTCTGCTTCAGGAATTTTCCAATCGATCCCCAGCGCCGGATCATCGAACTGAATCCCACTCTCATACTGCGGAGCATAATAATTGTCACATTTATATTGAAAAACCGCCTGTGGACTCAACACAGCGAACCCATGTGCAAATCCTTTAGGAATAAAAAACTGTCGTTTATTTTCACCAGACAAGACTACGGCCACATGTTTTCCAAAAGTAGCCGAATTTTTCCGTAGATCCACGACAACATCCAGTACTTCGCCTTCCACCACACGGACTAATTTCGCTTGAGTGTAAGGAGGCAACTGGTAGTGTAAACCTCTTACCACCCCATACGACGATTTAGACTCATTATCCTGGACGAATGTAACCTCAGCCACTTGCTCATTAAATTCACGCTGGGAAAAACTCTCGAAAAAATAGCCACGCTCGTCACCGAAAACCCGGGGTTCCAGGATAACGACATCCGATATACTTGTTTTAATCACCTTCATAGCCACTATTTTAATTCTTGCTAACAGCATTTATCGAAGTAACTTCAATAAATATTGCCCATACTGATTTTTTGCCATCGGAACAGCCAAATCCCTCAATTTTCGGGCATCGATCCATCCTTTTTTATAGGCAATTTCTTCGGGACAAGCAATTTTCAAGCCCTGTCTTTTCTCGATCACTTCTACAAAGGTCGAAGCTTCGGATAAAGAATCGTGAGTACCGGTATCCAGCCACGCAAAACCTCGTCCCAACAACTGTACTTTCAATTCCTCGTCTCGCAAAAAGGTCTGATTGACGGTCGTAATTTCCAGTTCCCCTCTGGCCGAAGGTTTTATTCCGGAAGCCACCCCGACTACTTTATTCGGATAAAAATACAATCCGACTACGGCATAATTCGATTTCGGCTGCACAGGCTTTTCCTCTATACTCAATACATTTCCCTTCTCATCGAATTCCGCCACCCCATATCGTTGCGGATCATTGACGTAATAACCGAAAACCGTGGCTTTCTTCTCCTCCTCGGCATTTCTCACCGCTTCCTGCAACATATGTGAAAAGCTCTGTCCATAAAAAATATTATCTCCCAAAACCAGACAAACCGAATCACTGCCGATAAATTCGCGGCCGATAATAAAAGCCTGAGCCAACCCATCCGGACTCGGTTGTTCCGCATAAGTAAACTTCACACCATAATCCTCTCCTTCTCCCAAAAGACGACGAAAACCGGGCAAGTCCTGAGGAGTTGAAATCACCAATATCTCTCTTATCCCGGCCAGCATCAAAACAGACAACGGATAATAAATCATGGGCTTATCATAAATGGGCAACAACTGTTTAGAAACCCCCTTGGTAATAGGATACAAACGTGTTCCGGACCCTCCGGCTAATATTATACCTTTCATGATCTCGTTTTTTATAAATAAAAACTAAAAAACCCGGAATCATCTCCGGGCGAATACCGATTCTCTGCAATCGTTTATTTCGCAGCTTTCTGAGCTAACTTTCTCTTTGCCAACCGGTCGACAATATAGAACATAACAGCGAACAGAACGATATCTCCGCCGACCAATATTTCATTTCTCCAGTCTCTTCCGATATATGCGAATGCCATAAATAACAGGTTCAAACCTAAAATAGTAAAGGTAGCTTTTTTATGCACACCGTTATATATGGTCAATAATTTATGATGCAAATGCCGTTTATCGGGCGCAAAAGGAGATTTTCCTCTCATCCAGCGGGAAGCGAACAACCGCAACGTATCTATCACCGGAATAGCCAATACGCTGAACACCACTCCGGGCGCTGCTTCTACCGCACAAATACCTTTCAGATTGATATCCGTTTCACAAAATCTAATCGCCATCACTCCAAGCAAAAATCCAACCATCAAAGCACCGGAATCCCCCATAAACATCTTGGAACGCTTTCCGAACAAATTAATCAAAAAGAAAGGGATAAGGGCAGCAGTCAACACCCCGCACATCAAAGCATACTCGATATGTCCACAATAATAAAACCAAATACCGAAAAAAATACAATCGATCATGGCCATTCCCGAACACAAACCATCGATTCCATCGATCAGATTGATCGCATTGATTAATCCGACCAAACCCACAAAAGTCAATGGGATACCCACCCACGGGCTGATCTCGTAGAAGCTGAGAAAACCATGCAGATTAGTCAGATAAAACCCTCCTCCCACAATCAGTACCAAAACCCCCAACATCTCTCCTTTAACTTTTTTACGAGGAGATATCTCCAGCAAATCGTCATAAATACCCACCAGAAAAATTAAAATAGCCCCCAATAAAACATACTGAAATTCCGGCCGGCTATCGAATCTGACAAACAGTAAAAATGAACACAAAAAAGCTAAAAAAACAACAATTCCCCCAATATTCGGAACACACCCGGTATGTGAAGAACGTTTATTCGGTTTATCCACAAAATTCTTCAGTATGGCCATCTTGAACACCGGCACACGAATATTCCAGCCGATCAACAAAGCCAATACCATCGATAGCACCAATCTCCAATTATCTGACAATAAACTTAGCATCTCTCTATTTTACAACTAATATACAATATCCAATCAATCTTTGCAAAAATACATACTTTTATAAAACTACCGCGTTTTTATTCTTTAAAAAAGTCATAAATCTGCCCCTCACCCAACAACTCACTGAATAGCAATATAAAATGCAAATGTTAATTTTCACAAATTCTATATTTATGTATGATTTGATTTAAAAATCCAGCAAATAATCTATAAAAAAAATGGAGTTTCATCCCAAGTCATGAAACTCCACTCAATTTAGCTCTTAAATAAATGTTACATCTTCTGATCCAGGTTTTTCCCTTTCTCCATATGTTCAAAATTGGGGATAAATGCTTTCATTGTTCTGACAATATCTTCTTTTTCTGTTTTCTGGTCATTCAATACCGCCTGCAATCTTTCCAGGAAAGTATCCAGTTCTTCCATCCGGCGGGCCTCCAGGTCCTCAATCACCCCCAGCGATCCGAAGCGTTCCGGATTAATTTTTTCCCCCTTCACGTAAAATTCCTCAAACCCTTTTTCTCCTGTCGTATCCGAGGTGAAATAATACACCGGATATACTTTACTATCCACCGGCATCTCCGCGGCAAACCGCCGGGCTTCCTCCTCCGAGGCACACAGCTTCACCTCATATCCCAGACTATGCAGGAACCGGTCGGCGATAGAGGAGAAGGTCATCATCTGCTCTGCTCCCAGTTTCGGGAAAAAGATCTCCCGGTTCTGCCCCAGGATGCAGGCCAGCATACAGATCTGTCCACTCTCGTCAGGAGAAACGAAATAGCGTTTCACATCGTTCGGCGAACTCAGCGGCTGACGCTTCATCAGCCGGCCGATAAATCCGGCCAGCAGACTTCCGTTCGAAAAAGCCACATTGGCAAAACGGGCCGTCGATATTTTGAACCGCGAAGAATAGGCCATGATCATTTCCTCCATGATCTTCTTGCTGGCTCCCATGATATTTACAGGATTGGCCGCCTTATCCGTCGACACGCAGAAGAAATGAAGCGGCGGAAATTCAGATAACAAATCCAACAATTTCCGTGCTTTCAGCACATTATTCTCCAGCAATGCCTGCACCGAATATTTATCCTTTTCGCTCCGCACATGCTTGTGGGCTGAAAAATTGGCCACAATATCGAATCCCTGCTCTGCCCGGAAAATCTTTTCAAAGACCGGATCGGCAAAACTGAGCGGATAAGTCCGGTATTCTTCCGGCACATACATACCGTACGTCGAGCGCAGATCCCTCGTCAGTTCCGCCAGCCCGTTCTCACTGATGTCCACAACCACCAGCTTTGAAGGACGGAAAGGCAGCACCGCCCGGATATACGACGAACCGATCGTCCCGGCACCGCCGATCACCAAAACACGTTTACCTTCTATTTCCGCGCGAAGCTTATCCCGGTTCGCCTCAATGTCCGCTGCGAACATGCTCTTTTGCCGGCCCGTTATGTGGTCGGCTATAAATTGACTGACATTCAACATCTGCTTAATTTTAATTTGATTTCAAATTCAGGTAAGAAATTATTTCAAATACTCCGGCCGCTCCGGCAGTCCTTTCAGCCAACGGAAAGGCAGCTCACTTTCCGGCTTCACGATCACCCAGGCCGTCAGGAAGATCAGTTTAATATCCAGCCATAACGAAGCATGCTGTTGGTACCAGATTTCCAGTTCACCTTTATACGGAGCGATGTTCTCCGTATAAAACACGACAGGATCGATCCCCGGTTGCGACAACAACCGCTCCTCATCCCGGAAAACAATCGAGCCGAGCCCCGTGATTCCCGGCCGCACATTATAAATCACCCGTTGTACATGTTCCGGAAAACGTTCGAAATCCACCTTCATCTGCGGACGCGGCCCTACAATACTCATCGTTCCACTGAGTACATTCAATATCTGCGGCAATTCATTGATCTTCGTCTTCCGCAAAAAACGGCCGAAAGGCAATACACGCGGATCATTCCGGGTGGTCAGGCTGCCTGTCCCCATATTGGGGGAGTTCTTCAGCATGGTGGCGAACTTAAAAATAGAAAACATCCGGTTCCTGTACCCAACCCTTTTTTGCAGATACCATACCTTATGTTCCCCCGTATACCACAGAATCAGCATACAGGGCAATAACAGCCACGACACACACGCCAAGGCAATAAGCGCCAGGAGTACGTCAAAGACAACCTTCAAAAATTTGTACATAAGGAATAAATGAGAAAGAAAAATTACACTAAATTATGATAAGGATTAAACTGGGGATCACTGATCTTTTTGTAGTAATCTTTAATAATCACACTACTCGGGATATTCACCACCCGGTCCTCCAGCCACTCCGCATCAGACAAATCCCCGCACTGGCATCCCCGGTACATATCCAACTTATTCGAAAGTACCCAAATCGGACGGGTCATGATTCCGTGATCATTGGTATATTGTAAAAATTCGTCCCGGGCATTTCTATCCTTTAGGATCACCGCATTCAGCCAGTAATTCGAACGGCAGTCCTCCGGCTCCGTAAAGAAAGTGATCTCCGCTTGATCCGCAAAATAGGCCTTATATTTTTCAACCAGCTTCCGCTTTTCCTGAATAAAGAAATCCAGTTGTTCGATCTGCCCGCACCCCAAAGCCGCAGCCAAATTAGTCAACCGGTAATTATAAGCCGTATAATCGTGACGGTATTCCCAACGGTGCGGAAGCTTTGCCGTAGTAGTAATATGTTTAGCCCGTTTGGCTAATTCCTCATCATCCGTCAGGATC
>ERZ780218.1972-NODE-1972-length-10752-cov-8.927363_pt1 | contig 10752 bp, 9 predicted proteins | sample MGYA00510975_ERZ780218 | MGnify/ENA primary metagenome ERZ780218 (study PRJEB29588, sample SAMEA2152063) | human gut metagenome | biome: human gut; feature: human-associated habitat; material: faeces | place: Denmark | collected 2008/2010 ...
TCTGATGTCTTAATTACTCAAATTTATAATGATTAAAGGAAATATACAATGAAAAATTACTTGTTGTTATGCGCCCTACCGATCATCGCATTATGCGGACTGTGGGCCTGCTCATATGAAGACGAACCGGACATGAATCACCCCGGGAAAATACAGGTTACGCTGACCGTATCCTCCGGGGCGATGACCGGCATAACCCGCTCGACGGACGAAAATACGATCCGCGATCTGAACTTCCATCTTTGCGACAAAGCCGGAAGCGTTGTTCTACATCGCTATCAGACTGCCGCAACACTGCATTTCGAGTGCCTGCCGGGCGACTATACGCTTTACGTCGTCGCCAACATGCACGAGGATATGGGTGATCTTTCGCAGGCCCAGCTGATGGCCTATGCTGTTCCCCATAAGACCGACTATGAGGACTTGCCGATGACAGGGCTCCTCGAAATCTCGATACTCGCTTCGCAGGGCGCAACCGTCCAGCTTCCGACCTTGGAGGTGCGGCGTCAGGTCGCCAAAGTCGCGTATAGCATTGCCGCAACTGCTCCCGATATTGAGCTGCACTCGGTGCGCATCTGCTCCGTCCCGAAATCGGCCAGGCTCTTCGTCGGAGAGGATACGCCGTCCCGGCAGGACGCCGACTACACGAATACATCCGAGGTCGCCGTTTCCGGCCGCGAAGCATCCGGCGTCTGTTATCTGCTGCCCAATCCGCAGGGTACGAATCCCGCCATCACCGACCAGCGGCAGAAGAACGCCGACAATGCCCCGGCCCATGCTTCGTACCTTCTGATTCAAGCCACGCGCGGAGAGCGGGTGCTGACCTATCGGGTCTACCTGGGCGAGAATAACACCACGAACTTCGACGTGCGGAGAAATACCTTCCACACGCTGAACATCACGATTCGAGGCGACGATGAAGTCGATACGCGCACGAGTAGCTATACCGTCAGTGTATGGGACGACTTGGAGGATGGCGGCTACAACGGTTATTGCATCGCCGATTCACCGAAGCATCTCTACGTCAGGGTCGAAAGCAGCGGCGATGCTCCGGCTCTCTCTTATACTGTCGATGTCACAACGGGCGACGGCAATGCGTTATCCATCGGCGGCAAGAATTACAAAGATGCCGTATATGCTGTCAGCAGCTGCAACGGCACGAACAGTTATTCGCTGGACTATGCGCCGACGGTTTTCAGCAGCCTGAACGACAAGCTCCGCTATGCGGTTACCGTCCGGGATGAATACGGGTTCTGCCAAAAGTTCGAGTTCACACGCACCTTTACCAATCTCCTCCGGATAAAAGTCCTCGGCGGCGGCTCCATTACCGTGTCTTCGGCTCTCTATACGACCGATATTGCCGGCACGGCGGGCGACAAACTCGCACTGGGCTACTCCTGCTCTTTGCAAGCTTCGCCGTACTCAAGTTCCAAATTCGAGGGCTGGTACTCCGACGAAGCCTGCACAACGCAGGTATCGACCTCTACCGTGTACAGTTATGCGGCCAAATCCCGGTCGCAGACCCTCTATGCCAAGTTCGTCATGGCCGAGCATACGCCGCTCGATACCAACGGCACGGCCAACTGCTACATCGCACCGAAGAAACTTACCCGTTATTCGTTCGACGCCACGGTCATGGGCAAAGGCGACTGGTCGACGAACATTCAGCCCAAGAAACTCTCCGGCACGACGGCCAAAGTCATCTGGGAAACCGAAGCCCATAACGAATACGAGAGCGTCGTGCGGTATGCGCTCTACGAAAAGGGCCGCATCTACTTCTCGACAGGCTCCAAATACGGCAATGCCCTGATCGGGTTGTTCGACGCTTCGGGTGCCTGCATCTGGTCATGGCATATCTGGGCCGTCGACTACGATCCCGAAGCCTCTGTCGAAACATACGGTTCAGGTATAAAGTTCATGAACCGCAATCTCGGTGTGTTGTCGAAAAGCATGACCGAACGCGGTTTGTACTATCAGTGGGGACGCAAAGATCCGTTCATCTATCCTGCGGCTCCGAATACTCCCGAGACACCCGCTGCGACTTATAATCTGGATGGTTATCCGTTCGAAATCCGCGGAAACACAAGTGATTATTGTCCGGCATCAAATTACACGATCGACTGGGCGACAGCACATCCGACGACGATTCTGGTAAGACCGTTTAAGGGAACTGTCTATCTCTATTCCTGGCTCTATGCGACAAATCCGAATCTCTGGGGCAATGCTACGAGCGGTTCTATTGCTTCAGCCAAGAGCAAGAAGTCGATCTACGATCCCTGTCCTCCGGGTTGGAGAGTGCCCGATCGTGAGGCATGGGACGCCGCGACATTCAAGGATTGTAATCGGAAACTGACCTACGGTACGGATATGTATTACGGCAGCAATTCGAAAGTCTGGTCATTCTATCCCTATACCGGTTATCTCTCCTGCGAGAGCGGAGAATGGATGTATCGGTCGTTGGCCTCGGAAATTTATGTTTGGACGAATGAACCGTGTCTTACTTCGGCTAACGATATGGGATATTGTGTTCATATTGCTAATGGAATACCGACGATCTCAAAATCTCTCGGACAGCAATTCGGCTGTACCGTAAGATGTGTTCGGGAATAATAATCAAGAGCATGAAACGACAACTCATCATTTTCGCATTGCTCGCGGCCGTGTGGGGCATACCTCACCGGGCTGCGGCGCAGATCTTCGCCGTGAGGGCCAACGCTCTCGCAGCCTTTACCGCAACCATCGATCTCGGGGCCGAAGTATCGGTCGCGGACAAATGGACGGTCGAGGCTTCCGGCTACTGGAATCCTCTCCGCACCGACCATCTCTCGACCCGCTTCCGTGCCGTGCAGTTCGGCGGCCGCTACTGGCTCTATGAATCCTTTGTCGGGCACTTCGTCGGGGCGCACCTTACGTATGTCGGCTACGACCTCGGCAGCCGCACGCGCCGCTACGACGGCCGGGCATTCGGCGTCGGCCTGAGTTACGGATACTCGTGGATGCTCACCACACGGTGGAACGTCGCCGTAGAAGCCGGAGTTGGATTGTTCCGCACGTGCGACACGCGCCGCGACCCGACCGTCGGGGACTGGGACGATGAATATATCTGGCATTACCGTCGCTGGACGCTCTTTCCCTCGAAGCTCGGCGTGTCGTTCTCTTATCTTTTTTAGCCATGAAGACGCGAAAAATTCTGACTGCCGCGATTATTACTGGTATGCTGTGGCTGATGTTCGGCTGTTCGATTACCGGGCCTTTACAACGGCGGCAGGTAGCGCCGGGTCTGTCGCAGCTCTCACGTGCCGAGCGGCAGCAGCGGCAGTCCGACTACCGTCCGCAGGTCGTGAAGCTCCAACGCGACAGCAATACCTTCTACCTCGCGCCGGTCGACACGCTCGCAGACGGTGAACGGGTGATGTCACTTCAAATCGAGCAGGTAACCGTCGTCTCGAAGATGCGCTCCGTGCCCGAACGTAATGGACGTGTGGTGCTGGACTTCATCGTCACGCTGCCCAAGACGCTGCTGGGAGGCAGCCGCAGCGTGGTCATTACGCCCGTGCTGCACAAGCCAGACGGACGCATGGAGCTGGAAGACCTCGTAATTCGGGGCGGGAGGTTCTCGCTCCTGCAGCAGCGCGATTACTGGCAGTACGAAACCTATGTCGAACGCTTCCGGCCCGACACTCTCGGGAGGGAGACAGCATTCGACCGCTTCGTGAAGTTTCCTTACCCGGAGGATGCACGGCTCGATTCCGTCGTCGAGCGCCGCGGCATGATGACCTACTACTATTCGGAAGAGGTTCCAACGGACGAAACCTCGAAGCGCATGACCGTGACACTCGAAGGCAAGGTCGTCGGCATCGACGACAGCGCCTGCCGGCTGCCGCCGTCCGATACGCTCTCCTACATTGTCTCCTCGATGCTCTCGTTCGTCGATACTTTGCCGCGCTACTGCATCCGTGTCATAGATAAATATGTCACCGTCACCGACCGCAGCTACATCCGGTTTCATGTCGGCCGCACAGAGGTGGTGGATACGCTGGGCGACAACCGCCGCGAGCTGGACAAGATCACCGACCTGATGCGCCGCATCGTCGGGCAGGAGGAGTTCTGCGTCGATGTCATGACGCTTACGGCGACCGCCTCGCCCGAGGGCCGCTACACGGCGAACGAGCGGCTGGCACGAGGGCGGGCCGAGGCGTTGAAACGATACCTCGTGAAGCGTTACGGACAGCGGATCGACACCATGCTGACCGTGCGCTGGGTGGCCGAGGACTGGGAGGAACTGGTGCGACTTATCAAGGGAAGCCGGGAGCTGCCGCACAGAGACGAGATTCTGTCGCTTATCGCTGCGGAGAAGAATCCCGACCTTCGGGAGCGGATGATCCGGCAGCGCTATCCGGCAGCGTATGCCCGTATCCGCTCGGAACTCTATCCGCATCTGCGGGCCGTGAATTTCCGCTACGACCTGCGCCGCAAGGGCATGGTCAAGGATACGATCCACACCACGGAGCTCGATACGGCCTACGCACGGGGTGTGGAGCTGTTGCAGAGACGGAAATACGCCCGGGCGTTGTATATTCTCAATGACTACAACGACCGCAATACGGTTGTGGCGCATCTCTCGCTCGATCACAACGAGCGGGCATTGGAACTGCTCGCTGCGCTGCCCAAAGATGCCATAACCGAGTATCTGAAAGCGATTGCCTGCTCGCGGCTCGGGCGCAAGGAAGAGGGCCGCCGCCATTTCCTCGAAGCCTGCCGCCTCGACCAGCGCATGGAGTACCGCGGCAACCTCGACCCCGAAATTACTGAACTATTAAAAGACTGACGACCATGAAAAACAAGAAAATCACTATCGCCCTCGCGGCGATTGTCGCAGCGTTGTTCGCATCTGCATTCGCGGCCTGCAACGTCTATGAACACGAAGAACTCGAAATCCGACGGTGCCCGCAGATTCAGGACACGGTCATCATGCCCGGGTGGGAGGAGACGGAATGATGAATCGAGAAAGAACGGCAACGACTGAAAAATCGCTGCCGTTCTTGTGATAATCACTTCCCCTGCGGAACGAGCGGTCGGCAATAGGTTTTGTTCACCACCCGGTCGCGCATCAGCCGCATGTCGTTAAAGTTGCGCGAAATGTTCTGGATGATTTCGATATAGTTGTCCGAGCCATCCGGTTTTTCGTAGTAGAACGGTTTGATCGATACGCAGTTCTTATGTTCGAAAAGGGTATTGAGCAGCGTGCGGTCGGAGTTGCCGCATGAATGGCCCATGATATAGATTTGGAACGGAGCCGAATCGATGAACGAAAGCAGCTTGCGATAATTATCCGTCTCCAAATAGCGGATGGATTTAATGTTTTTCAAATAGTCGTTATCGTTCAACTTGGAAATCTCTTTGTAATCGTCGTCCAACTCATCACCATAGCCGAAGATGATGGGGTTATTGTCATTGCCCAATTCTCCATGAATATGATTAACCTTGAACTCGGAGCCTTTCGGGATATACAGATCGGCTGTGCTTGTGTAGTTGAAGTTCAGAAACAAAATATCATCCGGCAAAAGATAGTCGTCTGGAACGGTTTCCCTATTTTCATAAACATTTGCAATATGTTTGGAATAATTCAGCGGGTCAGTCAGCCCGGGAAGACCCTCCCGTTTTATGATTTGGTCGTTATATAAATCTATAACCGAGTGCCTCTCAAGATATGAATACCCGTATTTATGTAAGAATTGATTTATTTCTTCTTCCGAATGAGTAGCCAAGAGTTTTATCCTCTCGGTCAGAAAATTCTTATAGCTGGATTTACCCCCATTGGATATATCATTAGCATCGAAAGGTTCATATATGGCACTTCGAATATTCTCGATTTGCAGTTCTGATTTGATAAAATTGGTTTGAATATAAGTTAAGTAAACGACGAGTTTTTCTTCCAGCATTTTCTATTCATCGTTCAGCTTGTTCGGATCGGAATATTCGCATTCGCCCTGCTTGAATATTTTCGTCAACCAGCGGTAATATACAGCTTCAATATCTACCCAATAATAGGTATCTACGGCTTTATTGATTTCTTCGAAAAATTTGCTATGATATTCCTGTTTTATCTTTTGAAGAGCTTCCGCAATAGGTCTTCCGAGAATATAAGAAAAACGATCGTCGAAAATATAGGGCCGCACTTGATTTATAGCTTTTCTACTTTCCAGATCAGGTAACTCATAAGAACATAGCTCATCATCGGTTTTCATTTGGTCATTTTGGATTAACTGTGTTAATCGCACAGCCCAGTACCTTTTAATAAAATCCATGTAACTTGTTTTCAGCCCGTGCGCCAAATCGAAACCGTTGCCGATAAGTATGATTCTGTTCATCATAATCTTCCATGTTTTAATCTAAACAAAGTTAGGCATTCTCGCCATAGAAGACAAGATAATCTAACAGTTTGCATACAAATTTTCCACGCCCTCGGCCAGCAAAGATAGGCGCGGCTCATGACGCGGCAAGGCATAAAGCCTTGCCTTAGGTCATTTGCCGCGCCTTGTCGTCCTTTGCTGTCCGGGCGTTCCGGCAGTGTAAAATATTGATGTTATGCAATTGCTTACAGAAGAAATCATCGCGAAATTCGAGGCGCATCCGTTCCACTCGCAAGAGGAGAAGGGATTCGATGCCGAAGTTCTTGTCAAGTACTTCAATCCGATGGGAGCCGGGACATGGCTCATTACCGAAGCCGAACGTGAGGGCGACGACTGGCGATTGTTCGGCTATTGCCATCTGTTCGAGTGGGAGTGGGGCTACGTGATGCTCTCCGACTTGCAGGAAATACGATTGCCGTTCGGCCTTACCATCGAACAGGACCTGTATCTTCCCGAACCAGCAACGATAAAGGATGCGGTCTATTGAGCCCTGAACTCAAGGTGCAAAGGGAGGATTTGCCTGCTCCTCCCTTTGTACTTACTTCAAAGCCTTTCTGAAATTTCGTTCTAAAATTTCGAATATGGCTGTTTGCGGGTAGAGAAACTTCCCACCGATAGTCGTATAGGGTATGATTCGCTCATCCCGATAGTTCTGTAACGTCCGGAGACTGATGTCGAACATGCTCATAATCTCCTCTCCCGTCAGATAGGTTTCGTTGTATATGGCCGGGCGTTGTTCATCGAGCAATTTGTCGAGCGCAGCGATCGTCTGAACGGCTAATCGTTTCAACTCTTTATAATCCTCGGACATCCGGGTGATGCAGTCTTTCATTGTCTTGGAAGCATCAAATTAGACCTCAGAATCTTATGAATATCCGATTCTCGATAATAAACTTTCTTTTCCAACATGGAATAGGGGATATAACGCTGCTGTCGGTAATAGTTCAATACACGTTTGGAAACATGCAAAGCCTTGCATACCTCCTCCGAGGTCATCCATCTGTCCGGCTGCATCCGTGTCGATAATGCTGACAAGCTGGCTATCCGCTCGCTTATTCGGATTATCAGTGCCCGCAATTCCTCGTATGCTTCGGTTTCAATCAATGTAAAATCCATGAAATATGATTTTGGTCACGAAATCATTCTGATAACCGTATTTCATAGAACTTATATTGTCCGTGTCCGCTACTGTCCGTCTGCGGCCGTTTCTTTGAATCTACAGCGCCATGCTTTTCTCTACGATTTGCATGTCCCGCATGATCGAAGAGTCGAGAATGCGCGCATAGTGACGTGTCATATTCGTATCGCTGTGACCCAACATTTTGGCGACATTGTCTATGGTCGCTCCTCCGGCCAGCGTCAGCGTGGCAAATGTGTGCCGGGCCGTGTGTGTCGAAAGATGCTTCGTGATGCCGCATATGTCGGCTAACTCTTTCAGATAGGCGTTCATCTTCTGATTGGATAGCACTGGGAAAAGCACGTCATGCGTCTGGCAATAAGGATGCTCCTTATATAGGTCCATGATTTCACGTGCCGCGCTCATCAACGGAATATTGCACATGTTGCTTGTCTTCTGTCGGGCTTTCCGAATCCACTGCATTCCGTTCATATCCGTAACGATGTGTTCTCGTTTCAATTGCTTGATGTCGCTGAAAGCCAGTCCGGTCAGACAACAGAAACAAAAGATGTCGCGCACCTGGGCGATGCGAGGAATCGTAATCTGTTTTTCTTTCAACCTTTTGAGCTCGTGTTTTTCCAGAAAATCCTTGTCGACGCGGTCGAAGTGGAATTTGATATTCGCAAACGGATCTTTTTTAAGATAACCTTTCGATAAGGCGATGCGGGTGATCTGTTTCAGATTTTTGAGGTATTTCGTTGTCGTATTGTGGCAGCAGCGACGCTCCGTTTTCATGTAAAATTCGTAATCTTCGACGAACTGCTCGGATAGTTCATCCAGATATATGTCGTCTTTGTTGTAGGTTCTTTTGATAAACTCTTCCGTCAGACGATAGCAGGTCAGGTGCCGCTGCACCGTGCCGGGTGCGATGTCTATTCCCGACAGCCGGCGATATTTTTCGTTGTGTTCGTTGAAAATCTCCAATAGGGTATGCCGCTCCGGTTTGTCGCGTCCCAGATAACGATCCATGACCGTATGTGCCGTAAGTTCGACGCCTTCGAGTTCCAACTCCCTGCGGATGCGCATGATATTGGTCGTAATCGCATCCAGACATACATTGAGGCTCTTGCCTTCCTTCGAAGTGTTTTCTGCCCGGCCTTTTGCTGTGCTCCAATTATTCGGTTTGATCGTATGTTTGACCGAGGCCTCGGCACGTGAGCCGTCGATGGTCAGTCGCATGAATACGGGGGCTTCGCCCGTCTTGTTGAGTTTCGTCCTGCGGATGTAGAAAAGCAGGTTGAAGGTAGTCCTTTCCATAAGCACTGTTTTTTAGGTTACAAAGTTAATTCGCAATCTGTCAGTCTCGTTGCGCAAAACTATGTAATACAGTGTATTATAGCCTTATTCGGTGGACTTTTGCAAGGCTCGTCCCGGTACACCGAATAAGCCTCTGCCAACTCGCATTTTCATGCGTTTTTCTGCCGAACCGTATAAAAGAAAAAACACTGCAATTTGTTGATTTGCAGTGTTTCTATCGACTATTCGATGTCTTTTGGGCGGTGCGTAGGGGACTCGAACCCCTGACCCCGTGCGTGACAGGCACGTATTCTAACCAGCTGAACTAACGCACCATTCCGGTTATTGCGAGTGCAAAGGTATTACATTTTTTTTAGTCTGCAACTTTTTTTTTGATTTTTTGTGCGGCGCGCCGGCGGCATTCGCACCAATCTGCTTAATTCTTAAGGACAAAAGCATTGAAATTTTTTTTTTTGTCGCCTTCACGCTGTCGTGCCCTGTGAAGGGTGTTGACCGCCGTTTTGCGGCCGAAGCGTCTGAACGGCGGCGTGCCGGAGGGGCAAACCGGCGGCGGGGTGGGAATTTACCGAAGGTCCCTGGAAGGCCGAGGTCGAGGTCGGCAAGGAGTGGATCAAGCTCAACGGCGTGTTGGGCGGCACGGTGGAGGGATCGACCGGGTCCGAAATCCGCTTTACCTGTCAGCCCGCCGGTACGATCGGCGAAGATCAAAGCCGGTGCGGCATCATCCTGGTCCGCTATCACAACCTGTCGTGCTACCACCGCATCTTCGTGCGTCAGGGCTATGCCCCCATCCGGGTGGCCGGATCGGCCAAATGGCACACATTCAACCTGAAATATCAGGATCACGAGGCTGCCGCGCCCTGCGAGGAGGGTTCGCTCTTCCGCTACGGCAATGTCGACCAGCCCATTGACGCCGTCAACAACCAGTTCGACCGGTTTGCCGACCATGCCACGACTCCGTTCCGGCTGGCTCCCACGAGTTCGGGGCTGACGGGAACCTGGAATGCGGTCCCCGGACAGACCCGGATAACGAGCAAGTCGCGCAGTTCGGAGGGCTTCAGCAACATGCCGCAAACCATCGGCGGCAGGCAGTGCCATGTCGCTGAACTGGCGGATTTCGAGGCGTTGCAGAAAAACTGCCAGTTTGCGTTCGGCGTGCTCTACGACGATGCTTCGACCGAGACTTCGCTGAACCTGTCGGACGTGAACGGCTATGCCTATTACAATGCGAGCAACACGAACAAGGGCATGCGCGGCTGTTTCGTCTTCAATCCTGCGGGAAGTCTCAATTCGGGCGGCGCCGGGGCCAATATCTTCTTCCCGGTGGGCGTGTCCGGATACGGCCGCCGGAAGCATTGCGCCCAGGAGAATGGAAAGTACGGCGTATTGCGTTACGCCGCCCGCAGCGCACTCTATACCTCTTCCGATGTACGTTATCGTCCGCTTTTTCATACCATCTACACCAATTTCGGGGGACTCTACTGGTGCAACCGGCAGTCGAACGGAACCTCCTCGTGGGACATCAACGTTTCGACATACGATTTCAACCATTTCGGGTCGAATGCGTTTCTGATAAGCGACTGGACCGCCGGCGACGGTCCCAATGTCAGCGACGCCTGCTTCGTCCGTCTGGTGGAGTAGGCGGGGACAGGGCGCCGGGTGCGATTTGCCGGAATTGATGCCCGCAACCGCCTTTTTGTCCGTTTGCCGGGGCCGATCGCATTCGCCTCGGGCATCCGGAATTTCGCGGAGGACGAATCCGGCATCCGCCGCGAACAACGAAAAAGCCTTGTAAACGATCCGTTTACAAGGCTTTTTTGGTTTGTTCCTTCGAACTCTGCGGTGCGTAGTATAATCGGCATTTCGAAAATTCCACTTTAAAATAATCGGATTTCAACCTCCGAT
>ERZ780218.1979-NODE-1979-length-10718-cov-4.754384_pt1 | contig 10718 bp, 11 predicted proteins | sample MGYA00510975_ERZ780218 | MGnify/ENA primary metagenome ERZ780218 (study PRJEB29588, sample SAMEA2152063) | human gut metagenome | biome: human gut; feature: human-associated habitat; material: faeces | place: Denmark | collected 2008/2010 ...
GTCCGTCGGCTTCTCCTGGGGGCGGTCATGCTGCCACTCGTCCCCGGACAGCGTTAAATAGCCCCTGCTGGTAAAGCAGCCCTGTTCCTCCTGCATGGCGTACTTGCCGAAGGGCACCGGGTCAATGGCGTCCAGCAGCTCCGGGGGCAGAAGGACATCCAAATGCTGCGCCAGATAGCGCCATCCCACATCCTCCACCTTGCGGATGTTGGGCTCCAGGACAAAATACTCGGTGTTGGCGGGGAACTCCTGGAACTGTTCCAGGGTGGTCAGACGATAAGGCGACTGCTGGACAGCGGCCAGAAGGTCACGGTCCTCCGGGGAAAGTCCGGCAAGCGCCTGGGCCACCGCCTCCAGCTCGCTTGCGTCACCGCCTGCGGGGAGCAGCGGTTTCAAATGCTCCATGAAGTTGACCTCGGCTTTACTTTTTGCCATGCACACCATCCTTTCGTTTGGGAAACTCCAGCCTGAAATTGACATACTTGCCGCCGGTATCGTCCAGGATCACCACGGCGTCATAGGTGGAACCTTTCTTCTCCGACCACATCCCCTTGACGGAAGTGCGGCCTTTTTTCAGAAGATCGGCCGCCATTTTTCGGGTCAATTCCTTGCAGCGGCTGGCCCAGAAACGGTCATTCTTCCACATAACAAACTGACAGGCACGGTCCGAACAGGCGAAGTTCTTCTTGCCCTCATAAACCGGCTTGCCGCAGCGGGGGCAGAGGCCCACCGTCTCCTTCTCCGGCTGGAACAGCTTTTGCCCATCCTCGGAAATGTGGGAGTATTTCCGCACCAGCTCCGCCGCCATCGCCTCGATCCCGTCCATGAAGTCCCCCGGCGACGCCTGGCCCTTTGCCACCTCGTTCAACCGCTGCTCCCAATCCGCCGTGAGCTTGGGAGAGGTCAGCAGTTCCGGCAGTACCGTGACCAGGTTGACACCTGCCTTTGTGGGAATCAGGTTCTTGCCCTTGCGCTCCACGAATCCGCCGGACACCAGCTTTTCGATAATGGCCGCCCTGGTCGCCGGGGTACCCAGGCCCTTGCGCTCCGCATCGTCCGGCATATCTTCCTTGCCTGCGTTCTCCATGGCCGACAGAAGGGTGTCCTCGGTGTAGGGCTTGGGAGGCGAAGTGAAGTGCTCGGTGACGGAGGCAGAGACCGGCTCAAAGGCATGTCCCTCCGTCAAGGCCGGAAAAACGCCCCCGGCATCTTCATCCTCCGGCTTCTCCTTCAGGGAGGAACGGAACACCTCCTGGATGGCCCGCCAGCCCTGGGAAAGCACCTGCTTTCCTTTTGCCGTGAAGGTATGCCCGCCGCAGTCAAAGGTAGCCGTGACCGCCTCATACACGAAAGGCTCCGCCGCCGCACACAGCAGCTTGCAGCAGACCAGTAGAAGAATATTGCGCTCTCCCACAGGCAGCGCAGGCACATCCGCCTTTTCCAGCTCCAGGGTGGGAATCAGGGCGTGGTGGTCGGATACCTCCTTGTCGTTCACCAGCCCCAGAACATCGGGGAAAAACTCCGGGCATGCGTCGAAGGGCGGCACCCGCGCCGCCAGATGCAGGACCACGGAGGCGGTCTCCGCCATGTCGCCGGTCAGATGTCGGCTGTCCGTGCGGGGATAGGTCAGCAGCTTCTTTTCATAGAGCGACTGGGCGTAGTCCAGGGTTTGCTTGGCCGTGTAGCCGAACACCCGGTTTGCCTCCCGCTGCAAGGTGGTCAGGTCGTACAGCTTGGGCGGCTTCTCCGTCTTTTTCTCCCGCACCAGAGATACACACACGGCCCGCTGTCCGTCACAGGCATCCCGAATGACCTGGGCGTCCTTCAGGGAAGCAATGCGGTCACTGACCGCCTCGGCCCCCTCCAGAGCCAGTCGCACATGATGGTATTTCTCCTTGCGGAACAGGACAATCTTGCTGTCCCGGTCGGCCAGCATCGCCAGGGTGGGCGTCTGCACCCGCCCAATATTTAACGTTCGATGATACAACACCGAAAAGAGCCGTGAGGCATTGATACCAATAAGCCAGTCCGCCTTTTGGCGGCAAAGCGCCGACTGATACAGCGGGTCATAGTCCGCGCCGGGGCGCAGGTCGGCAAAGCCCTCCCGGATCGCCGCGTCCTCCATCGAAGAAATCCAGAGGCGGGAGAAAGGCTTGGAACATCCGGCGGCCTCATAGACCAGCCGGAAGATCAGCTCACCCTCGCGTCCGGCGTCAGTGGCGCACACCACGGAATCCACCCGTTTGTCCTTCATCAGCCGACACAGGAGGTCAAGCTGTTTCTTCTTGTCCTTCGGCACCTCATATTTCCATTCGTCCGGCAGAATCGGCAGATCACCATAGCGCCATCTGGCATACTGTTCCCCGTAGGCTTCAGGCTGTGCCAGCTCCAGAAGGTGGCCGACGCACCAACTCACCAGGTAGCCGCCTCCTTCCAGATAGCCGTCCTTCTTCTCATTTGCGCCCAATACCGCCGCCAACGCCATAGCGACAGAGGGCTTTTCTGCAATCACTAATTTCACTTGTCATCCTCCATTTCTTTGAAATACAAAAGGCAGCCAGATAGCTGCCCTTATAAACTCGGTTCCTGTTTTGCCGCTGTTTTTGCCTTCGGTGCTTTTTCTGCCTGTTCTTTTACCTGCACCTTATTTTCTGCCAGCCGTTCCAGGAGCCCCTTTTCCTGTTTCCGGCCAAGAGTTTTTGCCGTCCGGTCATAATACTGCACCTTATCGGAAAGAAGGTCAGCCGGAGCGACCTGTGTCGCATTAACTTCCATAACCATGTTTTCCAGTTCCTTTGCCTGCATATCGCCATTATCCGGTACGATCAGCACCTCATGTATAGACGAGGGGAGAACATAGAAATTCTTTCCAAGCAGCTCACCGATTTTATCCAGAACCCCGTCCCGCGCGAGAATCCCGGAACCGTTTACTTTACTGGCATTTGTCAAAACATACATTGGCATAGTAGCTGCATCCAATGGTTCTGTGCGCTCAAACAGATTTTCCGGTTTTGACGAGAACATGATTTCGTCCATCATATCTTCCATACTGTAAAAACAGACAGGGCTTCTTGCCGTTTCTGCCGCAACCGCGTCCTGATGAAGCTGCTCTTTAGTAACACCCCACAATTCCATCATACGATCTGTAACAACAGCAGAGGCAACACCCTCTTTGCTCTCTATGACCTGAATCCGGTAGACCGCCGCCAACTCTCCGCACGGGGTAAACGGTTTATCTTTCAAATACTCCCGGTTTTGTTCGGGGTCGCATAGACGGATAGCAAGCATGGGCTTTACTTGTCCGTAATCCATTAAGTCCGATACTTCAAAGGGAATCCTGGTATCTTGCTCCGTCCTGATCTGTACGATTTCCCGTATGATTTCATCCATTGGCCGCCCCTGCGCAAGCTGCTTGGCATAGGGTTCCAAATAGATTGTCGGGACAGTAATTTCTCCGTCGTTTCGGATCATAAGGCCGGTAAGCCTCCGGTCATTTCCTTTTGTCACTTCTTCCAGAGTGATATGAGCCTCCTGATACTCCGGCGGTAAATACTCCCGGATATGGTTTTTGATATATTCCGCAATTTCAGTATTCATCCATTATTCCTCCGTTCCAAATTTTCGTAACCTTCTTCCGCCATTTTTCCTGCCTGCATCAGACAGAGCAGCACAACGCCGGCTACTGTACCGGCTGTAAATGCAAGAAAATGTGTTATCATGCTCCACATAAAAACGCCTCCTTTCGGGCAATCGAGTAGGGGGAATTTAGTCCCCCTCTCACACCACCGTACATGCCGTTCGGCATACGGCGGTTCAATATAACTTCAAAGCATGGCGCTCCTTGTAATAGTCAAGACAGCTTATAAGTCCTACTTTTCTTAGTACCTCTTTGGAGATTGCCCTGCCGACACATGTTCTGGTAACCACCCAGTAATAGCGGTCTCCACAATACGCTGTCAGCCTTGCAAGGTCTTTTCCGACCCCCAGTTTCTGCAAGCCCCATTGTCGTTTCTTCGGCACTTTCCACTGTTTCCAGATGATAACTCTAAGTCTTGTTCTTAAATGTGCGTCTATCTCTGTCATCGCTGTTTTCATGGAACCAATGGCATAGTAGTTAATCCATCCTCTTGTCACCTGATTGATTTTCTCAATCTTGCTCGTGACCGTACCCGGCATTTTCCTACTGGTTAGTTCTTTCAGTCTGTCTTTGAATTTCTTCACAGAGTCCTGATGAGGTCTGCACTTCCATTCTTTTGTCTTGCTGTCCTTGTAGAACCCAAAACCAAGATATTTCAGCTTTAACGGTCTTGTGATGTGAGTTTTGTTCATATTGACCTTTAACCCCAGCTTCCTCTGTATCCAGTCTGACACCGTCCGCATCACTCTTTTTGCACTCGATTCGCTTTTGAGCGCTATTACGCAATCATCTGCATATCTTGTGAAACGGAGTCCTCTCGCTTCCAGTTCCTTATCCAGTTCATTCAGCATAATGTTTGACAATAACGGAGACAGATTTCCACCCTGCGGAGTTCCGAGTTTTGTTTCCTCATACCCCTGTGGTGTCATAACTCCTGCTTTCAGATACTTGCGGATCAGGGATTCTGTATCGCCATCATTGATGATGTCGTGTACAAGGCTCATCAGCCTGTCCTGTGGTACATTATCGAAAAACTTCTCTAAATCAATATCCACTATCCATTCGTATCCCTCGTTTAAGTATACGAGCAGCTGCCTGACTGCCATTTCACAGCTTCTGTTCGGTCTGAAACCATAACTCCACTCTGAAAACAAAGGCTCACACATTGGACTTATCACCTGCACGATGCCTTGCTGGATTACACGGTCCATTACAGTCGGGATTCCGAGCTTTCTCATTCCTCCGCCTGCCTTGGGTATCTCCACCCTCCTGACCGGCTGTGGTTTATACTCCCTGCGCCTGATTTGATTCCTGATACTCTCCCAGTTCTCTTTGATATAATCTCCGAGTTCTTCAATCGTCACCTCATCTACTCCTCCTGCCCCTTTGTTGGCGCAGACTCTTTTGTATGCGGTGTTCATGTTGTCTTTGGACAGTATCTTTTCTAACAGTTCTGACATTGCCTTGTGTGCTTTCTCCTTTCCGTTCCCATGGATTCGCCCTAAGTTGTGCAGTACCTGCTCATTTACGTTTCGCCCTTCCTGCCGTCAGGTATTCCATGGGGCATACATTTGATTACACGGTTACATTGTTCAGCCCTTCAGCAACTCCCATTTCAGGGCTTTGCCTACTACGGCCTCTGCTGACTTCTCACAGTTCGTTGTTACTACGGTATATCTCCGTCTGTGAGACCTCACGGGATAAGCCTGCCAGTCTTTCCTCGTCTACCTGCCTGATTTACGCACATGGGTTACGGTTGCCTTTTGGACTTCACTGTTCTTTGTCAGCTTATCCGCCATGTACGCCTTGTATCAGGTTTCTGTTCGTCAGGCTACGATTTCGCTATCCCTTCTTCTCGCCCACATCTCGCGGTGTAAACCTTGGGAGTCGCTTTGGGGTTCGTCGGCAACTACGCCCCTTGTGGACTTTCACCACAGACTGACGGCATGCCCGTCATACAAAGAAAACGCCCACTGTTCAAGTGAGCGTTGTGCCAAGTTTTTCTATCCTGTTTTACTTTTTGGGGAGATAGATTTCTCCCACGGGTATTTCCCGCAGTTCTTTTTTCATTTGGTGTGCGAAGCGGATCGTCCTTACGGTTCCGCCTTTTTCCCGCCCGTCATACACCGCGATTACCCGGTCAGAGTGTTCCACCATATAGCGGTTGCGGTGGGAGTAGACGCTGGGCTGGTATTCTTCCCGTATCACGACGACATCACAACAAGCCTCCAGCATTTCATAGGTCCGCCCCTTTGCTCTGAGACTGTCCAGCCGTTTCTGATACGGGATTACGGCAATCAGTTCCAGTGACGGATCATCTTTCTGTTTTTCTATAACCATTTCCACAAAATATTGGTCCACACCTTCAGCGAACCCACTCATAAAGCAGGTAAAGCCGTCCGCAACCGCTTTTTCAATTTCATGCAGCAGGGCAGCCTTTACATAGTTGATCTGATTCTGCGGTAAATCCCTGTGTCCCGTGACACAGCATGTTTTCTTTTCCATCTGGCACCTCCAATAATAGATTAAAACTACCGCCTTGCTATATTGTAATAGGTTTATTTTAGCAAGTCAACGCAAATACCCTTTTTCATCTACCGAATATTTGCCTCCTGTAAGGTACAATCTATTATGTAAAAGGAGGTGACTATGATGTATGAAGATTTTGTCCCGGAACGGCTGGCAAAGCTAAGGGCGCTAAAGGGTGTATCTGCCCGTGACATGTCTTTGTCACTGGGTCAGGCGAACAATTACGTCAATAATATTGAGAATAAGAAGTCACTTCCCGCCATGCAGTCCTTTTTCTACATCTGCGAATATCTCGGCGTAACACCCCAGGAATTCTTTGATGAAGGAAATGCCTGCCCGCAGACGCTACAGGAATTTATAACCGAGGCCAAAAAACTGGACTCAAAATCAATGGAATATATTCTCGGCATTATGAAAGAACTCAATAGCAAACGGTAGAGCGGCCAGCAGTTGGCCGCTTTTCTTAATATTGTACCCGGTAATCTCCTGATAATGTCCAATCCCTATACCGGCGATAATCCCTGTTTTGTCCTAAAATGATCCGCCTTTTGTCTGACGGTTCAAATTCCTGCTACATTTTTATCATTTCCCGGTGCTGCCAAAGGCTCCGGTGCCACGCTGCTCCCCAAGTTCCGTCACAAAATCCGCGATTACTACCGGCGTAATGACGAGCTGGCCGATCCTTGACCCTTTGGGAACATGCCGCATCTGGCTGCTCACATTGCTAAGGATCGCGTGGATTTCCCCGCGGTAGCCGGAATCTACAGGCGGCAGCTCGCAGACCAGCCCTTTGACGGCCATGCTGCTGCGGGGGAACACATATCCGGCAAACCCATCCGGCACCTCGATCCCAAATCCCAGAGGGATTTTTGCGATCTCACCGGGCTGTAAGGTGCAGTCATAAGGCATATACACATCCGCACCGGCATCGTTCCCATGTGGCCGGTAGGGTCTCTGGCCCTCCGGCACACCAAAATCGATCAGCTTAATCTTCATGGGCGCCGCCTTCCATAAGCACCGGGTAATCCGCTGCCAAAATCCCGCCGGGCGTCATGCTGCCCGCGATCTTTCTTCCGCAGCTCATTTTCCCCTCCAGGCATTTATCCCTCTGGCAGAAAGGGCCGGTAAGATCGGGAGCAAAGAGTACCGGGCTCAACGAAAAAAGCTCCTGCCAGATTTTCAGGAGCACGATCCGGGTCTCGTCCGTATTGCGCCGGCATACCCGCTGGCCGATGATATGTTTCCACTGGTAAGGCGTGGCACTAATAATCAGCACATTTCTAAGGCCCTGGGGCGTGGCATAGCCCGCCGCATCGTGCCCGATCCCTGCCGCGCACAGTTCTTCGTAACAATCCATATCGGATTTACAGCTTTCCAGATACATTTCCTGAATTGCCTTCGGCGCAGTCAAAATCTCATAGGGTACGGCAAAGTCTGCCTGCCCCGCATAGTTGCTGTACTGTAAGGACGCGCTCATAAACTTTACTTCGTTCTGGTGCCTGGTGATCTGTGCCAGGAAACGCCTGCTTGCGCCTACAATGGCAACGGTAATGACCGCGAATTTCTGGACCGTGGGGTGCGGGAGCTTGCTGATCGCTGTTACGGTATCATTGCTGAACGACTTTTCATAAAGCGCCGTCAGGTCCTCCATTGTATTGATCTTATGCCCGCGCTGGGTAAGTCTGGCCGCAAACACCATGTTTTTCTCGGCCTCCGCCACCGCCTGGCAGTTCAAAACCTTTACTTCAATTCTGTTGATTGGTCTGTCCCTCCTTTACAATCGCTTTCAGTAAAAACAGATAGTTAAGACTGTCTGTGATCTTTTCGTCCCATGTGCCGGCGTCGAAACTCACGCCATCGGCAAAGCACATGTCATACAGGGAAACGATATGTTTTGCCAGCATCCCGGCAAGGGCACACTCCGGTGTCGTGTGCTGCAATGCAGCGGCAGCCTTGAAAGCTCCCAGCCGGTCCGTATCGTCCCCGGTGTATTCCTTTGTTTTCTTTTGCAGGATTTCCCTGCATAGAGCCACCTGCCCGTCAAAAACGGCAATGACCTCTTTCTGTGTGATAAGGCATCCCTCCTTTGAAAATGGATTTGTCCCGAATCCTGTATAGAATCCGGGACCATTTACGCGCTCGGCAGATAAATCCAGTCGTGCATCAGGCACACACTGGGCTCGTCCTCCCTGGGGACCAGCCGGTAGGTACATTCCCCGTAAACGGTCCGCTTGTCCTCGATCTCCATTTCATAAGCCTTGTAAAAGCGGTATTCGATATTGGAGATAATACATTTAAGCGTCTGCAATGCCTCCCGCTGGGAGGTCACGATCAGGTCACGGTCCACGCTGCGCTGTAGGAACAGCAGCGACTTGTAAAGCTGTACCTCCGTGCGGTAGGGCCGGCAGTCCATCGTCTCCAGCCAGTGGCAGAAGGCTACCGGGCCGCTTTCAACCAGTTCCCGCTCCGGGTGGTAATACTCGTAGCAGTCCAGGTTGGCCGTGTTCAGCAGGTACAGCATTTCCCTGATCTCATTTTCCGGCATGTCGTAAAACCTAAGAAGGGAGCGGTACAGATGCACATAGCCGGGTATTGAAACAATGGTATTCACCATAGAAAAATCCTCCTTGTAAATGACTGGTGCGGGAGCACATGCCCCCGCACCGGTTTTCAGTCTGTTCAGTTGTTTACTTCCACCAGCTTTGCCATGACGATGAAGCGGCTCGCGCCTCCGGGCGTACAGGTGGAAAGGGTCAGCACCTTATCGCTGCTTGTCACCGTGACGTCCGTTTCCACAACGGAACGCTCCGCCATAGCGGTAAGCCAGGTCGTATAAGCGCCGTCATCCTTCCAGCTAAGACGCCAGGGAGAGGTATCGCTGCCGGATTCGGAAGGCTTTGCCACAAACGCCGCGAAAATCTCACAGAGATAACCGCCCTCCGGGGTCACAAGGTACATCTGCTTATGGGTATCAAAGTAACTCTGCTCGTCATACTCATTCAGGACTGCGAACATGGAGCCGTCCCGCATGTTATGGCCGTAAATAATGGTGTTCCGGTCAGAAAAATCCGCCTTGTTCTCATAATCCGCGAACAGGCATCCCACCTTATTGTAGGTGCCGTCATACAGGTGGTGCAGGTAATACTCGTTGTCGTCCGCCTGCGTTACCGGGTAGTTGATGACCGTATCGGGAAGGTTCAGCCAGCCGATGATGTCCGGCCCGCTTTCCCGCAAAGATTCAAAATCCACCGCAGGAAGGACCACGGAAGGGGCTGACCCAGCAGGTTCCGTTTCAGCGGGCGCCATCCCGGTCTCCATATCCTCCGGCGTTTCGGTCTGCTCCGGCAGTTCCGGCAGCTGTTCCTTCACTATGCCGGCATAGTTGATGTTTGTGTTTACATATATATTCTCATGCGGAACAATCTTTGAGAAACGGTCGAATGTCTGCTGCAGCTGCGTGCGCCCGCATCCGAAGAAGTCTATGAACTGCTTCGGATACTGTTCGCGGCTCCACGGCCATAGCCTGCGCCCTTTTCCTCCTGCCAGTATAACGCAATAGTTGTTTTTATGATTATTTCTCATGACGTTTGGGTTTATATATAGTTTACTTCAGCTAAAGTACAAAGTTCCACTGATACAGCCAAGACTTTTATATTTATTTTAAGAATAACCACGAATTATAAGATATCGTGTCACGGCTTATAAGATATCTCCTCGCGACTTATAAAATATCGTGTCATGGCTTGCAAGATATCGTGTCACGACGTTCTGCAGCCATGTACCCCACAGAGCCCGGCAGTTTCTCCGCTTCTGAGGTGACGGTGCGTATGGGGCGCATCAGGCATACGTTGCCTGCATTGTTGCTCTTCCGTACGATGACTCCGGCTTTCTCCGTACAATATATCCGGCTTTCCCGACCGTTTTATGCGCCTCATTGCGCCTCGCCTCGTGCCTTTTCATGCTGCACGGCATATCGCCTTAAACCTTGTCTTTCATCATAATACGCTTCCTCCAATTTCATAATATGCACTCTTCCTTTTCATAATACGCATCCTTCCTTTTCATTTAAAAACCTATTCCCGCTCTTTTTATGCAATGCTGCCATACATCATAAGCCCTGCCTGTATTTTTCTTTGCCTCTACCGGTGCCTTCCTTTACCTTTTCCAATATCTTCCTTTTATTCCGCCAATGCCTTTCTTATTCCCTTTCAATGTCTTTCTTTACCCCTGCCAATATCTTCTTTTGCCCCTACCGATGTCTTCCGTAAAGCAAAAAAATGCCTGTTTTCTTTGTTATTTCGGAATTAAACACTACCTTTGCACACGCATTTATGCCCAGATGGCGGAATCGGTAGACGCGCTGGTCTCAAACACCAGTGGAGCAATCCGTCCCGGTTCGACCCCGGGTCTGGGTACCTTTTTACACTACAAATCCCTTGTAAATCAATGATTTACAAGGGATTTTTCTTTCTCAGGGTGTTAATAAGGCGTTAATATTGGGTCAGTAGAAATTTAGTGGGGATAAATTTGTAAGAAAATCGAAAAGTCCTTT
>ERZ780218.1984-NODE-1984-length-10671-cov-9.045686_pt1 | contig 10671 bp, 7 predicted proteins | sample MGYA00510975_ERZ780218 | MGnify/ENA primary metagenome ERZ780218 (study PRJEB29588, sample SAMEA2152063) | human gut metagenome | biome: human gut; feature: human-associated habitat; material: faeces | place: Denmark | collected 2008/2010 ...
CGTTCTGAACATATCTGTTCAGAACGGTACGGCCTCTTTAAGTCTAACCCCACCCGGACGAGACATCGAAAACCGGTGCGAAAAAATCTTCCAGCCCAACCGGTCGCATCCGATACCGATAACAACGCAACGACTTGCGATTTATCTTCCGCTGCCATAACCGACTTGTGCGGATAAAGGGACTCGAACCCCCACGCCTTTCGGCACCAGATCCTAAGTCTGGCGCGGCTACCAATTACGCCATATCCGCAGTGCGTGACAAAAATAGCTTTTTTTGCCGTCAATGACAAATCGCAGCAGAAGCGTTCCAGTCCCATCCATCCTCCTGCGCAGCCGAGACGACTGCAGAAGCCCCTCTTTCCGCCTCAGTCCTTTTCTTCCGGCCGCCTTCCCCTCTCTCTGCCCGTGCGGACACAAGCCGCACCTCCGACCGGAATGAGACGAGCGAAGACAGCACAAAGCCCCTTTCGGAAAGGCAAAACCAAGGCGCAAACACAAAAGGTCGGAAACAGAAACCGATACGGCTCCGAAACCCGTTCCGCTTCCGTCGGTTCGGGACGACGACAAAAAACGGGCACCCTCACCGGATACCCGCCTGTTCGTCACCGCCGAAGCGGCCGCTATGTCCGATTAGAAGAAGAGGCTGAGGCCCACTGCCCAGGTATTCTTCACCGGGCTCTCCTTACCTGCAATCCAGTATGAAGCATCGACCCTCACCGGACCTACTGCCGCACCGAGCCCCACGGTAGCGTAGCTGCCGCCGATGGATTTCTCGTCACCGTAGTGATAACCGGCACGGAGGAAACCGTGTTTCAGGAAGTTGTACTCCAGACCCAGACCGGCGGTAAACGACGCATCGGTCGAAGGCATGAAGGTATAGCCGAGGTCGAGAGCTGCGAGCAGCTTGTGGTTTTCGGAGAAAGGCATGTCGATAGAACCGCCCAGCTTAGCGTAGGCAGGCATCGCTATCGGATTGGAAGGCACCGAGATATCGAGTTTGGTACCTACGTTGCTGACGTTGAGGCCCACCGCCCAGGTCGAACCGTAGAAAGATTCAATGGTATTTTCATAGTAAAATCCCAGGTCGAAGGTAAACGCATTGCCGGCCTTGTAATAGTCGCTGCCGAACTTCGTATAATCCGAACGGATATACCTGGCAGTCAGCGACATGGTGAAGTTATCCACAATCCTGCGCGTATAACCGATGCTGACAGCCATATCGTTGGGACGGAAGGAATCGCCCGCAACGGCATCGTCACCTGCGATAATGCTCTTGGGACCGTTGAAATAACGGAAGCCGAGGGAGAAACCGTTGTTTTCGTCGAGGTTGAAATAACCGCCTACCGCATGGGTAGCAACGCCCTTATTGTAATCGGGCATCACGGGGTTGTAGGAATAGCCAAAGCCCATCCGTTTTTCGCTGAGGAGGTTGGATGCGGCATTGCCGAATATTCCGAAAGGATTGTCGTTCACTGCGGTAGTTGCCATACCCATACCGGCGGCGCGGGGGTCGGCGCTGTTAAGCAGTGAAGACGCAGCACCCGAGGGAGCATTGTCCTGAGCGAACACAGTTGCAGAAGTACCGCAAAAAAGTACCGTACAAATTGCTCCGAGCAAGATTTTTTTACTCATAGTCAGAGATTTAGATTATTATAATTTACTTTAGTTGATGACATATCGCATAAGTCACAATAGACAAAAATAGTAATTTTTTTTAAACTTGATTAAACGATGCACAAAAATACCCGAATTTGGGCGATACGGCATCCGGTCCATCCGTTCCGGAGCGGATACCGGACGGCAAAGAGATACGGAAAGACACCGTACGGAACATCTTCCGTACTGCATATACCATCAACCACTCCGATATATGACACATTCAGGCCTCCAAAACGCATCCGGAACGCCCGAAAACGGCATGTGCCGTTACTTTATAGGTAACGGCACATGTCCCTGTATCCTCACCGGAGGCCGTTTCGGATATGGGGTCGTGGTACGGTTGCATACGGACAGAGACAGCCTGTCCGGGGAAACGCATCTCCCCGGACCGACCGTCGCAGTTGAGAAAAGTCGCGGATTTGTTCGTATCCGGTTTCCGGCAGCCGGGGGGAGGCGGCTCCGGCAACCGGGCCGAACGTTTATCGGCCGGAGTTTTTCCGGGCCTGTTTTTTTACATAGGATATCACTTCCCGGTTGGCTTCGTCAATCCGGTCGTCCCGGAACGGTTTGAGGTAGGTCTCGGTGACCGCTATGGAGGAGTGTCCCATCGCCTCGGAGATGATGCCGGGATGTATTTCGCAGTAGTAGGCCATGGTAGCCCATGTATGCCGTATCGTGTAGGTGCTGATGGGCGTCGAACCGCCGAACCGTTCCCCGAGCGCGGCGAGCTGCCGGTTGAAACTCCGCAGCGCACGCTGGTATTCACGGTAAGCCTCCTCGCTCCCTTCCGGACTGGTGAGGAACGGCAGCAGATAAGGCGATTCCTCCCTTTTATCCGACAGGGTGTCGATGAGCTTCAGGGCCTCCGGTGTCAGTATTACGGTGAGTCGTCTGCCCGTCTTGCGTCGCCTGTACCTTAATATATTGCCTTGGATGTCGCTTTTGCGCAGGTAGGCGAGGTCTACGAACGGGATGCCGCGCAGGATGAACATCAACTGGAGAATGGCCAGCGTGCGCTCCATTCCTGCGGAGAGTTCCTCGCCCTTGCCGTTCATCAGCCCTCCCATGTCGGAGGCTTCCAGCGACCTTTTCCGCTCGGAGGAGACCCCCGTTTGTACGTGCCGGAAGAGCCGTGGGACATAGCTGGCGTAGCCTTCGTCCACGGCCCGGTTGTAGGTGGCCCGCAGCACTTTCATGTAGGTGGAGACGGTGTTCCAACTGCATTTGCGTTTGCGGAGGTATATCTCGAAATCCTTCAGGAGCGCCGGGGTGAATTTCTTGAACGGGATGTCCCGGCAGCAGGAGAACAGGGCGAACGAATTGTACGCGCTTTGGTAGACGTGGGCCGTACCCCATTGTCCGTTCTCTTTAAGCTCCTGTATGATAGATGATAGCGTTTGCAATAACGATTTCTGTTCCATAGTACCGCATTTGTTTTGAATACATTGATTTATCGCCACATAATAAAAAAAACAACTATTATTTTGCGCGGTTGCAAAAAACAGCTATATTTGCGTTGTGTTATGTGCCGTTACCTATAAAGTAACGGAAAACACACGGGGATAATTGAGCCAACCGCTGACAAGGCCACATTTTCTTTTTTAAAATTTATAAATTTTAAACTTTTGTGTCATGAACAAAAAATTTCTAAGCTTATTTCTGTGCGGGGCATTGGTGTCCGGTTCGGCAGGGATGTTCGTGTCCTGTAAGAATTACGACAGCGACATCGCCAGTCTGGACGACCGTATCACCGCTGTCGAGAAATCGGTCAGCGAACTGAAAGCGCAAATCAGCGCCGGCGCTGTCATCACCGATGTGACTCCCACCGAAAACGGCGTCAAGGTAACGCTGAGCAACGGCAAGACCTTCGAACTTACGAACGGCAAGGATGGTGCCAACGGCACCAACGGCTCGAACGGAGCCGACGGTCAGGACGGCAAGCCCGGTTCGGTAGTGACCATCGGCGACAACGGCAACTGGTTCATAGACGGTGTAGACACCGGTTACGCATCCAAGGGTGACAAGGGTGACAAGGGTGACAAGGGTGACAAGGGCGACCAAGGCGACAAGGGCGACCAAGGCGACAAGGGCGACCAAGGCGACCCTGGTGACAAAGGTGATAAAGGCGATACCGGAGATAAAGGTGATAAGGGCGATACCATCTACTATTATCCGGGCACCGAAGGCGAGGAGAACGGCTTTTGGGTAGAGGTGACCCGTGACGGCGTTACCGGCAACGAAACGAAACGCATCCTCACCGAAACGTGGCTGCCGCTCGGTACCGTAACCGCAGTATGGGACAGCGAAAACGGTTACCTGACGCTTTACAACGTGGATGGCGCTACGGAAGAGGAACCCGTACGCATCCCGCTCTATACCCATCTGCAGTCGATTGCTTTCGTGCCGCAGGTTATCGACACGAAACTGGGTATGGGCGTGATTGACTTCTACACCATCACCCGGGCAGGTGAATTCATCGCTGCCAACGACGCACAGGTCACCTACCGTCTGAATCCGCAGAACGCAAAGGTTTCCGATATCGAGTGGTCGTTCATCGACCGCACGGTTGAAACCCGCGTTGCAGGCGACAACGCCGACCTGCTCACCATCGTCTCCAGCGAAGTGGGCGAACTGGGCGGCATGAACTTCACCGTCAAGGCCAACGACGCGCTGAAAAGCCTGAAGGAGAATCAGGAAGCCATCGTAGCCCTGCAGGCCCTCAATACGGAGAACGATACGGAAATCGTCTCCGACTATGCAGCGGTGAAGGTGACCGAACTGAAAGATTTCGTCATCATCAACAAAACGAAGCTGAAATACGACGAGCAGCAGAAGGTGGACTATGACGAATCCGACATCGTAACGCTCGGCTGGACTACTCCCGCCTTCGACGAAGCTGCCGATGCCTATTTGAAATACGATGCGTCAATCGACCTCCACACCGTCGTGGAAACGTATGCCAAGGAGATTGAGAAGGTACTCACCGATGCGACCGTACGTTTCGAACCCATCTACGAGTTCCGTAAACCCGCCTCGTACATATCGCCCGAGGACGGCAATACCGACCAGCAAAAGTTCGTAACGCTCGACGAGAAGACCGGCATCGTGACTGTGGACAAGGAGTGGCTCGCACAGGGTACCGCAGCGGTAGGCCGTACCCCCATATTCGAAGTATACGCGTTCGTGAATGACAAGGCAATCGCCAACGCCTACATCAAACTCGAAATAACCAAAGACGACGTCGCTCCGGAAGACAAGGAGGACTTCGAGAAGACCTGGAACATCAACCACGGAGAGGCCATCGAGTATGCGGACATCGACCCGAACACGGGCTATACCGAACACTACGACTGGGCTACCTTCAACGCCGAAATACTCGATGTACTCGGACTGACGATGGAAGAATTCTCCACGAGGTACAACGATGCCGAGGTAAAATACATAGACCCGGTAAACGGTCCTACGACGCAAATGCCCGACGGCGTAACCATCGACTCGAAGAATCCGGCGGATGTCAATACTTCCACCGAGCTGGCAAACATCCTCATTACCAACAAGGCGAAATTCGGCGAGAAGACTTTCACCCTCACGTATCCTGCGAAGAACAGGAAACAGGACCCGAATATCGTCATCACGCTCGACTACAATATCGAACATGACCTGAGCCACATGCCCGCACTGAACCCCGACTACCTCATCGCCGGTGCAGACCAGACGGTACAGGTTAAAGGCCGGGAAGTAGCCGGTGCATGGAAGCTCGAAGCCGAAATGAAGGAATTCTGCGAAAACTACCTCAACGGTTACGACGTACTCGCAGGCAACCATACCGGTCTCTCCTTCCGGTTCGAGGACAACAAGCTCGAGAACGAAGGTGCCGAAATTACCGGTACGGAGTGGTCCGACCAGGTAATCTCGCTGACCACTCCGCTGACACAGAACGAATCGTACAAGGAGTACAAAGTCGAGATGGTTGCAACCTGCCAGAACGGCGAATGGTGCGAAAAGAGCTTCACCGTACGCTTCGTAAGGCCCTTCAACGCGACGATAGCCGCCGTCAAGCTCCGGACGCTTACCGCTACGGCTGACGAGGCAGACATCGCCGACCTGGTAATCATCAAGGATACGGACAACAGGGTAGTATACCAGAACGGCGAACTCACGACGCTCGGTACGGATACCTACAAGCTGAATGCCGCAGACCTGAGGTTCGAATACTCGCTTGAATACACGGCCGACAGCGAAGCATCCTTCGGCGGCGGGCTGACGATTGACCCTGCAACCGGCGTACTGACGTGGCTGAACAAGGGCGGCGACCTGCAGACCGACAAAGACGCTACCGCCGTAGCCGTTATCACGATACCCGACCTCGCCGCAATCAAGGCGACCGGCACCGTGACGGTACTCTCCACCGAGAACAGCAAAGAGTAGGCAATGACGAAAAGGCTATGGTTGCATAGTCCGGTTTTAGGATAATTAATGTTGGTGCCGGGGTCCCCGAAACGGGGACCCCGGTTTTTTCATCCCCGCAGCTCGAAGTTCGTTCCCGGCAGGGCGCCTTGCTCCGCGAAATAGGGAGCGAACAGACACGACAAGAGCGAACAGACACGACAAGCGCAGGGCGCATACTCTTCGGTATGCGCCCTGCACTGTCATTTCTCTTTGCAACAAGCAATCTGCGGAGCTATTGCAGTCCGTTGGCGTACATCTTCACGTCATCGACCGTTATCGTATTCTCGCACAGGATGACGAGGCGCTCCACCACGTTGCGGAGCTCCCTGATGTTCCCCGTCCAGGGCAATTTCTGCAGTTCGGCCAGCGCTTCCGCCTCTATCTTCTTGACAGGCACGTTGTATTCGCCGCATATCGTCTCCAGGAAATGGTCCACCAAGATGGGAATATCGTCTATGCGCTCGGCCAGCGTCGGCACACGGATGATGATGACGCTCAACCGGTGGAAAAGGTCTTCGCGGAACTCGCCGCGGGATATTTCGCGGGGAATGTCCTTATTGGTCGCGGCCAGAACACGCACATTCACGTCGATGTCGCGGTCGCTGCCGACGCGCGTTATCTTGCGCTCCTGCAACACGCGCAGTACCTTCGCCTGCGCCGGCAGGGACATATCGCCTATCTCGTCGAGGAACAACGTTCCGTTGTGGGCCTGCTCGAATTTGCCCTTGCGCTGCTTGACGGCGGAGGTGAAGGCCCCTTTCTCATGACCGAACAGTTCGCTTTCGATAAGTTCGGAAGGGATGGCGGCGCAGTTTACTTCGACGAACGGTCCGTCGCGCCGGCGGCTCTTCTCGTGCAGCCAACGCGCCACGAGCTCCTTGCCCGTCCCGTTGGCTCCCATGATAAGTACCCGTGCATCGGTCGGGGCGACCTTGTCAATCAACGTGTTCAGACGCTTGACCGGAACCGATTCGCCCACTATCCTGCCGACATGCGACCGCGCGGCACGCACACGGCGCACCGGGACGACCTCTTCCGGGACGGATTCGGCCTCGTCCGCCGCATCCGCCACGGCGGCAGGCGTCTTGGCCAGCCCCTTGCGCACGGCATCCAGCAGCCGGTTCATGTTGATGGGTTTCGTGACGAAATCGACAGCACCCTGCTGCATAGCCAGAACGGCGCTTTCCGGGCTGCTGTCATGCGACAGCCTTATCCACGGCGTGGAGGTTCTCAGCGGGGAATCGGGCTGTCCGCACAGCAACAGGTCGAAATGCCGGTTCGCATAGACGGTCATGCCGGAAATCGTGTCTTCGGCGACTTCCACCGCATGGCCCTCATACTCCAAACGCTCTTTCAGAGTATTGCGCATGCTGCGCGAAGGATCTATTACCAGTATATTGGCCATAGTCGGAGGTTAAAATGTTACAGCAAAATTTGATTTCCCCAAAAAATCGCATTAACTTTGTACAAAGTTAAGTAATTAGTTTTTCTTGTCAAAAGACATGCTGTTATTTTTCTCCTACCTATCAGCATTTTGACCTCCTGATTTCACATATTTTACCGGACGGATGTCCTACCGAGGAACGGAGCCGGTCATTATCGTGAACAGGTGGTTGCCGTCTTGCGGCAGCGACTAATGATTCATTTTATGGAAAAAAACTATAACATCTACAGGAAAAACCTGCAGCTGCCGGAGTACGGCCGGCACATACACCAGATGGTGGACAACCTGATGGCCATCGAAGACCGCGATGAACGCAACCGCAAGGCACGGGTAGTGATAAACGTGATGGGTAACCTCAACCCCCTCCTGCGGGACACCCCGGAGTTCACCCACAAACTCTGGGACCACATGTTCATCATGTCCGATTTCAAGCTCGACGTGGATTCTCCCTATCCCATTCCCACCTCGATGACGCTGACACCCGTACCGCGCCGCATGGACTATCCCGACGAAAAGGTGGGGCTGAAACATTACGGCAAATATGTCAAGAAGGTCATCCGTTCGCTCGAAGGGGTACGGGACCAGGAGGCCGTACAAGAGGTGTTGGGCGACATTGCCCGCTACATGCGCACCAAAAGTTACGAATACAATCAGGAGCACCCCAACAACGAGGCCATCATCAAGGAGATAAAGCGAATGTCGGACTACCGCATCAGCGTGGACGAGGATGCCCTGAGTCTGATAAAGAGCGAATACAAGCAGGCGCCGGTACGCAGCAAGAAACCGCTCTACGCCAACAAGAAGAACGGCAAGAACAACAAGGGCCCCCAGCGGCACAACTATTCCAAATAAGACGCACAGGGCTGCGGCTGCGGAAACCGGCACGTAATATCGCGCCGTTTTTCGCGTTTTCCTATCAATCGGGTTATCTTTGTACCCCAAACCGACACGTATGAAACACTCTCTTCTTGTACCCGCCCTGGCGGTATGCGCCGCAGCAGCGCTCGCCGTCTCCTGCGACAGCAACAGGGCGAAAGTGTCCGGGCGCATCGCCGGCCCCGAGCGGTGCATGGTGGTGCTCGAACAGATAACGGCCACGGGCGCCGTATCGGTGGATTCGACGGCCACGAACCGCAGGGGCAACTTCCGGTTCAACATCGAACTGCCTCCGAGCGGAACGACATTCTACAATCTCCGAATAGGCGAAGACAGAATACCCCTGTTCGTATCGCCAGGCGAGAAGGTCACCATCTCGTCGATGTACGGCAACCCGGGCGACTACATCATACGAGGGTCGCGCGAATCCATCCTCGTCAAGGAGCTCAATGACATGATGAATGCCGGGGCCGGAAGGCTCGATTCGCTCTCCCGGCTCATCTCCACGACCGACCGCAACGCCGCACGCCGGACAGAGTACATCAAGGAGTACGGCAGGGAGTACAGCCGTCTGAAACGCGAACAGATAAAATTCATCGTAACCAACAGCCGGTCGCTTGCGGCGCTTTACGCCCTTTACCAGCGACTGCCCGACGACAAGACGCTCTTCAACGGCAATTCCGACATCATCTACTACCGGCTCGTAGCCGATTCCGTCTCCAAATACTATCCCGATTCGCCGTACGTGGCCGCGCTCCGGTCGCAGGTCGACATGGCCGACGCCAACGAGGAGCTCGCACGCATGGTCAGCGAAAGCATCTGCAATCCGGCTCCCTATCCCGACATCGCCCTGCCGGACATGTACGGCGACGTCCGCCGGCTCTCGTCCATCGGGAACAAGGTCATTCTACTCGACTTCTGGTCGGCCGCAGCACCGGAGGCGGCGATGTACAACGCCGAACTCAAGGAGATTTACAGCCGATTCGCCGGGGAGGGCTTCGAGATATACCAAGTGGGAATAGATACCGACAAACAGGTGTGGATAAACGCCGTACAGGAACAGAGGCTGCCCTGGATTTCGGTATGCGACTTCAAGGGGCCGGCAGGTATCGCCCCGCGCGTGTACAACATCGACAAGGTTCCCGCCAATTACCTCATCGACGGCAACGGCGAAATCGTGGGGCGCGACATCCCGACCGACAAACTCGCCCGCGAGGTGGACAATCTCGTAAGGAGACTGAAATAAAAGGGAGCCATGTACTACTTCGCATCGGACATGCATCTCGGACTGCTACCGGCGCAGGAGTCGCGGGAACGCGAAAAACTGCTCATCGGATGGCTGCGGAGGGTTGCCGCCGATGCCGAAGCCATCTTCCTCGTAGGAGATTTGTTCGATTTCTGGTACGAATACCGGCGCGTCGTCCCGAAAGGTTTCACCCGGCTGCTCGGCACCCTGTCGGAGCTGACCGACCGGGGGGTGGAAATCCACTTCTTCACCGGCAACCACGACATGTGGGCCTACGGCTATCTCCAAACGGAGTGCGGAGTCCATGTCCACGACAAACCCCTCGAAACCCTGCTCTACGGCAAACGATTCTTCATCACCCACGGCGACGACATCACCGCCCGCGAACACGGATTCCCGACGCGGCTCATGAACCGGACTTTCCGGTCGCCCGCCGTCCGGTGGCTCTTTTCCCATCTGCTGCATCCCGACACCGCACTGCGCTTCGGATACGGATGGTCGTCGCACAGCCGCAAATCGAAGGCCGTCACGCACCGCTTCCTTGCCGAAGAGGAACCGATGGTGCGTTTCGCCCGCCGCTACTGTGCCCATGAACCGGTCGATTACTTCGTATTCGGCCACAACCACTGTGCCGAAATCTATCCGCTGGGCAACGGCTCCACCGCCGTATTCCTCGGCGAATGGATAGAACATCCCACCTATGCGGTACTCGACTCCACAGGCAGAGTCAGCCTCAAGCGATATCCCGACAGCGGAGAGACACAACAGGCCCGGAACACCCCGCAGTAGCAAGGAGATATCATCCACCCTCTGCAAAGACCGCACACGGCCGGACGGGGAGACAGTGCCTCCGGCGACGGTACGGAAAGAAGGCCCAATCCGACATACTACAAACCGAGTACACGATATGGCAAGCCCCGGCAAAACTGCGGGTAGCGCCGGATACGGAAAAACGTCCCCGGCAGCGATGCGCAAAGAAAACGGCCCGGCAGCCGCC
>ERZ780218.1985-NODE-1985-length-10668-cov-4.333271_pt1 | contig 10668 bp, 9 predicted proteins | sample MGYA00510975_ERZ780218 | MGnify/ENA primary metagenome ERZ780218 (study PRJEB29588, sample SAMEA2152063) | human gut metagenome | biome: human gut; feature: human-associated habitat; material: faeces | place: Denmark | collected 2008/2010 ...
AAAGCTCGAAGCTAAGGGATACGTAAAACGTCGTAAAGATGATAATGATCGACGCATTATTCGTGTAGAGCTGACAGCTAAAGGTAATCGTGTTTGCAAAGTACATCGAGACTTTCATGAAGAGATGGTAAGTCGTGTCTGTGAAGATAGTCATGTTCTTGATGATGAATTATTGATTAAATCATTACAGCAGCTGGTTTATTTCTTTGAAGATATCAAAGAAAAATATTAGGAGATTATATGAGTAAATTTGCTGAAAGATTAAAAGAATTAAGACAAGAAAAAGGATTAACGCAAACACAACTTGCACAAGCAACCCATATGGGACAAACCACAATCTCAGCATATGAAGCAAAACGAAATCATCCATCAGATGATGTTATAATTGTTTTTTGCAAGTTTTTTGATGTTTCTTCTGACTATATTTTAGGACTTAAAGACGAATAAAATTTAATGAAACTTTTTAAAAAAAGACCAAAAACTCAGTCTTTTTACAAAAACAAAAAAATCTGCAAAAACTGCAGATTTTTTTATTCTCATTTTCAACAATTTCTCATTATTCAATAATTTGAGAAACAACACCAGAACCAACTGTTCTGCCACCTTCACGGATAGCGAAACGAAGTCCTTGTTCGATAGCGATTTCTTTGTTAAGAGTGATTGTCATCTTAACGTTATCGCCAGGCATAACCATTTCAACGCCTGCTGGAAGTTCAATTGTTCCAGTAACGTCAGTTGTTCTGAAGTAGAATTGTGGTCTATAACCATTGAAGAATGGAGTGTGACGTCCGCCTTCTTCTTTCTTCAAAACGTAAACTTCAGCTGCAAATTTTGTGTGTGGATGAATTGTTCCTGGTTTGCAAAGAACTTGACCTCTTTCGATTTCATTTCTTTGAATACCACGAAGAAGAATGCCGACATTGTATCCAGCGATACCTTCATCAACAGTTTTTCTGAACATTTCAACGCCAGTTACAACTGTTTGTTTCTTTGCGCCCATACCAACGATTTCAACAACATCGTTAACTCTAACTGTTCCTCTTTCAATTCTTCCAGTAGCAACAGTTCCACGACCAGTGATTGTGAAAACGTCTTCAACAGGCATAAGGAAAGGTTTGTCTGTGTCTCTTTGAGGTTCTGGAATATAAGTGTCCAAAGCATCAAGAAGTTCTTGAATGCACTTGCAAGCAGGGTCTTCAACATTTCCAGCTTGAGCTGCTTCCAAAGCTTTCAAAGCAGAACCTTTGATGATAGGGGTTTTGTCTCCTGGGAAACCATATTCTGTCAAGAGTTCTCTGATTTCCATTTCAACAAGGTCCAAAAGTTCTGGATCGTCAACTTGATCAGTTTTGTTCATGAAAACAACGATATAAGGAACGCCAACCTGTCTTGCAAGCAAGATGTGTTCTCTTGTTTGTGGCATTGGGCCATCTGTTGCAGCAACAACAAGGATAGCTCCGTCCATTTGAGCGGCACCTGTGATCATGTTTTTAACGTAGTCTGCGTGCCCCGGGCAGTCAACGTGTGCATAGTGACGTTTGTCTGTTTGATATTCAACGTGTGCAGTGTTGATCGTGATGCCTCTAGCCTTTTCTTCTGGGGCTTTATCGATTTCGTCATATCTCATTTTTTGAGCGTAACCCTTTGCAGCGCTATACATTGTGATAGCAGCAGTAAGAGTTGTTTTACCGTGGTCAACGTGACCAATTGTTCCAACGTTAACGTGTGGTTTGGTAACATCATATTTTCCTGTAGCCATTTTAGTTAATCTCCTTTTTATGTTTTACTGTGATATTTTAACATATAATTTTTAAATTTCAAAACATTTTTAACAAATTTTTAAAAATTATTTAATTTTTTTTGCGTTGACCAACAATGGTTTCTGCAATATTTCTTGGAACTTCTGCATATTTCAAAAATTCCATTGTGAAAGTTCCACGGCCCTGTGTTTGAGAACGCAAATCTGTTGCATAACCAAACATTTCTCCAAGAGGAACTTCAGCATTGACAACTTGAACGCCTGGTCTTGTTTCATTTCCAGTCAAGATGCCACGACGAGAAGTCAAGTTGCCCATAACTGTTCCAAGATAGTCGTCAGGAACTTCAACTTGAACTTTCATGATAGGTTCAAGAAGAACTGGATCAGCTTTCAAAGCACCTTCTTTAAATGCCATAGAGCCAGCAATCTTGAACGCCATTTCAGAAGAGTCGACTTCATGATAAGAACCATCAATAACAGTCGCCTTGAAGTCAACAGTTTCATATCCGGCAATAACACCATTTTTGCTGGCTTCTTGAATTCCGTTGTTGACAGGTTGGATATATTCTTTTGGAATAGACCCGCCGACAGTCTTATCTTCAAATTGATAGCCTGTTCCTGCAGGAAGTGGTTCGAGGTCAATGATACAGTGACCGTATTGACCTTTACCACCAGACTGTCTGACAAACTTTCCTTCAGCTCTGACAGCTTTTCTGATAGTTTCTTTGTAAGCAACCTGTGGTTTTCCGACGTTTGCTTCAACTTTGAATTCTCTCAAAAGTCTGTCAACAATGATTTCAAGGTGAAGTTCGCCCATTCCAGCAATGATTGTCTGACCAGTTTCTTGGTCGGTGTAAGTTTTGAAAGTTGGGTCTTCTTCAGCAAGCTTAACAAGTGCAAGCACCATCTTTTCTTGCATCAACTTAGTCTTTGGTTCAATAGCGACCTTGATAACTGGTTCTGGAAATTCCATGCTTTCCAAAACGATAGGTTTCTTTTCGTCGCAAAGAGTTTCGCCAGTGATTGTGTCTTTGAGTCCCACAATGGCAGCGATATCTCCTGCGCCAACTTCTTTAATTTCTTCTCTTTGGTTTGCGTGCATTCTGATAAGACGACCAACTCTTTCTTTTTCGCCCTTGTTTGAGTTGTAAACATAAGAGCCAGCAGTCAATTTTCCTGAATAAACTCTGAAGAATGCCAAACGTCCAACAAATGGGTCAGTCATGATTTTGAATGCCAGCCCAGCAAATGGAGCATCTTCACTTGGAGCTCTTGTTTCAGTTTCGCCTGTTTCAGGGTTTACGCCTTCAATATGATCAATGTCGAGTGGAGATGGAAGATATTCCACCATTGCATCCAAAAGCATTTGAACGCCCTTGTTTTTGTATGAAGAACCACAAAGAACTGGCACAATTTCTCTTGAAATAGTGGCTTTTCTGAGAGCTTTTTTAAGTTCTTCAAGTGAAATTTCTTCACCTTCAAAATATTTTTCCAGCAAAGCGTCGTCAGTTTCAACAATTTTTTCAATCATTTCATCATGAAGTTGTTGAGCTTTAGCCTTATATCCTTCAGGGATTTCAACAACATCAATTTTTGTCCCAAGGTCATCTTCATAGACTTCAGCTTTCATTGTCAAAAGGTCGATAATTCCACTGAAAGTGTCAGCTTCGCCGATAGGCATTTGAATGGCAAGTGGATTTGTTTTCAATCTGTCTCTAATTGAGTCAACACAACCATAAAAGTCAGCGGCATCTCTGTCCATTTTGTTGACATAGATGATTGTAGGAACTTTATATTTGGTTGATTGACGCCAAACCGTTTCAGTTTGTGGTTGAACTCTGTCACGAGCAGAAAGAACAAGCACAGCTCCATCCAAAACTTTCAAAGAACGCTCAACTTCAACAGTGAAGTCAACGTGCCCTGGAGTGTCAATAATGTTGATTTTGTGACCTTTCCAAAAACAAGTTGTGCAGGCTGAAGTGATGGTAATTCCCCTTTCTTGTTCCTGAGCCATCCAGTCCATTGTGGCAGCGCCGTCATGAACTTCACCTATTTTATGGTTTTTGCCGGTGTAAAACAAAATTCTTTCAGTTGTTGTTGTTTTTCCAGCGTCGATGTGAGCCATAATACCAACATTTCTGGTCATTTCTAGGTTTGTAGCCATAATTTTTCTCCTTCTTATTTTTCTCGAACGTCAAAACGTTCTGCCTTATGCTTGTTTGCATAAAGCTTTTTCAATTTTTCTTGATTTTTCTCGTCAGATTTTTGTTTTTCGCATTTTTTTAAGGATTGACGATATCCTTCAAATTTATTCTTGCTGTAGAACATGATTTTTACCACTTATAATGTGCAAAAGCCTTGTTAGCTTCAGCCATTCTGTGCATTTCGTCACGTTTTTTGATTGATGCACCAGTGTTGTTATATGCATCAACAAGTTCGCCTGCAAGTTTTTCATCCATATTTCTTTCGCCTGTTCTCTTTCTTGCGTTGTTTACAATCCAACGAATTGCAAGAGTTTGTCTTCTTTCAGGACGAATTTCCATAGGAACTTGATATGTTGCACCACCAACTCTACGCCCTTTTGTTTCAAGCATAGGTTTAACATTTTCAATGGCAGTAAGGCAAACATCCAAAGGTTCCAAACTTGTTTTTTCTTTAACTATGTCAAAAGCACCATAGACAATTCTTTGAGCAAGGCCTTTTTTGCCGCTCATCATAACTTGGTTGATAAGTTTTGTGACAACCTTGTTGTTGTAAATTGGGTCTGGTAAAACATCTTTTTTGACAGCACAATTTCTTCTTGGCATTGGTTTTACTCCTTTTAATAATTTTTGTTTAAAAATTTGCAATTTCGCTTGACAGCCCAATTTTCATCTCCACAAACAAAACCTTAGAATCTCTTGCTTAGCAATAGAGTCGCCGCAAATCGCCAACGGAGTGCGATTTCGTTTGGCGCGATTTCTATCAACTCGCCCCGCGAGTTCCTTAAGTGGAGATAGATTGGGACGAAGAACCGAGAATTTAGGCATCATGAGAACCTTTTCTCCGTGTGCCGTCAAAATTCTTGGTGCTTCCCCAGCTCTCAAGCGTCAAAGCGATGCTTTTTGAGCTCGCTCAAAAACGAGCAAAAAGCGCAGTTTATTTCCCGGCTTTTGGCCTCTTTGCGCCATATTTAGAACGGCCTTGTTTTCTGTTTGCCACGCCAGCGGTGTCAAGAGTTCCGCGAATGATGTGATAACGCACACCTGGAAGGTCTTTCACACGCCCGCCACGAACAAGCACAACGCTGTGTTCTTGCAAGTTGTGGCCGATTCCTGGAATGTAGCAAGTTCCTTCTTGACCATTTGAAAGTTTAACTCTGGCAATTTTTCTAAGAGCGGAGTTAGGCTTTTTTGGTGTTGCTGTTCTGACAGACAAGCAAACGCCACGTTTTTGTGGGCATTCTTCAAGAAGTGGAGCCTTTTTCTTTTTTTCAAAAGTTTTTCTTCCTTTTCTTACAAGTTGGTTAAATGTAGGCATTTTTCTCTCCTTTTTATAGATTTTCAGTTTTAAATCTTGAATGGATTTGTCATAAAAAATGACGCGAGTTTTCGCGTCACATGAAAAATGCTTTTGAATCAAACATGAACAACACAATTACACTGGGACAGACACCAAAGTTTTTTAGCGCGGACACAGAAATTCTTCTCAACCGCTAAAAATTTGGATTTGCCGTCGTAACTCTGAAGATTTTCTTCAGATCGGTGAAGCAAAAGTTTGCCACCTGTTGTTTGTTTATGCTTAAATGTTTAAGCACTGTTTCCGACAACGAAACACTGTGATTATTATACATATAAGCGATTTCGTTGTCAAGCGTTTTGAACAAATTAATCAAAGAATCTTCTTCGTCTTTTTCTATAGCGGCTTTGATAGAGTGTCAACATAACTCCAGTCGAAAATCCCATGAGTGAAGGACCAAAAATGCCCTTTTTGAAATAAACTGGTTTTGTGGCTTTCCAACAAGCAGGGCAAGCGGCGTTGTTGCAAGTCAAATAAAGGCTTCGACCAGACGCAACATGTGCTCTGAGCCCCGCATCAATCGCCCAATAAAGCACCTGCGGAAAAACAGCACTCGCTTTAAATTTTCTTTTTCCGCCTGGTCTTTCTGAGCCAAAAGGCACCATTTCTTCTGACAGTTTTTCGCCGCAAACAGGACATTTTGCCATAAGTTTCTCCTAATTTTAGTATAACACAAATCGCATTTGTTAACAACAAAATTTGTCATTTTTCAAGTAGTTCAAAAAATTCGCTTTCGGTCAGCACTGAAACGCCAAGCGCTTTGGCTTTGTCAAGCTTGCTGCCTGCTTCCTCTCCCGCCAAAACATAATTGGTGTTTTTTGAAACTGATGACGCCGTTTTGCCGCCATTTTCTTCAATTATTTTTGTCATTTCGATTCTTGAATAATTTGGAAGCGTGCCAGTCAGCACAAAAGTCAAACCCGAAAGTTTTTCTGATTTGTTTTCACTTTCAGCCAAAATTTTTACGCCTGCGTCAAATAACCTTTGCATTTCATTTAAATTGTTTTCGTCTTTAAAATAGTCCACAATGTTTTGCGCAATGATTTCGCCGATGTCTTCCACTGCAACCAGTTCTTCAAACGAAGTGTTTTCAAGTTTTTCAAGCGTTTTGAAGGTTTTTGCCAAATCTTTTGCCGTTTTGATGCCAACTTCGCTTATGCCAAGCCCATAAATAAAGCGGAAAAATTCGATATTTTTGCTTTTTTCAAGGCTGTTTAAAACATTTTCTGCCTTTTTGTCTTTAAATTTTTCCAAGCCGATGAGTTGGTCTTTTGTGATTTTATAAAGGTCGGAATAGTGCCTTAAAGACAAGTCGTCATAAAACTGAATGATGGTTTTTTCTGACAAGCCTTCAATGTTGAAAGCTTCTCGACTGACAAAGTGCGTGAGTCGCGCCACAATTTGCTCTTTGCAGTTGTCGTGATTTAAACAAAAGACAAGTGGGCCTTTTTTGAAAAGTGGTGAGCCGCAACACGGGCAAATTTTTGGTTCTTCAATCGGCTTTGAAAAAGGATATTTTTCTGCCAAGCCCAAAACTTCAGGAATAACTTCATTGCTGCGCCTGATGAAGACCCTGCTTTTGAGAAAGACATTCTTTTTTCTTATGTCTTCGATGTTGTTGAGTGTGGCGCGAGAAATTGTTGCACCTGCAAGCTGAACTGGCTCAAGAATTGCCGTCGGCGAAACCTTTCCACTTCTTCCAACCTGCCAAATGACATCGTTGAGCATGGTCGAAACTTCTTCGGCTTCAAATTTGTAAGCCCTCGCCCACTTCGGAAACTTGTTTGTGTGGCCTATCTCTTCGCGCGGCGCAACTTCGTTGAGTTTGACAACCGCCCCGTCAATCATGACGTCAAGTTTGTTCTTGTTTTTGTCGATTTCGTTGATAATTTTTTCCGCTTCCGCTTCCGTTTTAACAATTTTGAAAAAATCTCCAGTTTTGAAGCCGTTTTCTTTGATAAACTCGTGCATTTCTTCTTGGGTCTTAAAATTTTTTCCTTCGCAAAGAAGCACCGCATAACAAAAATAGTCAAGCTGTCTTTTTGCAGTCTCTTTTGGGTCAAGATTTCTTATTGCACCTGCCACACCGTTGCGCGGATTTTTGAGCGGCTCTTCGGCGGTTTTGTTGTAACGCCTAAAGCTCGAATTTGTCATCATTCCTTCGCCCTGCAAAATAAGTCTGCCTTTGAAAGGAATTTCCAGCGGAACGCTTTTGATGGTTTTGACTTGCTCTGTCACAACTTCGCCAATTTCGCCGTTACCTCGCGTTGTTGCTCCGACAAATTTTCCGTCGACATATTCCGTCACAATGGTCAAGCCGTCGAATTTATATTCCACCGCAAAGGTCGGATTTTTGACAAACTTTTTCATGTCGTCAAAAAAAGATTTAAGCTCTTCAAACGAGCGGACTTTGCTCATGGAATAAAGCCTGACTTCATGCTTTTTCTTGACAAATTTGTCCAAAACATCTCCGCCCACACGTTGCGTCGGAGAATTTGGCAAAACAATTCCTGTTTCTTTTTCAAGGTCAACAAGTTCGTCATAAAGTTTGTCATATTCTTTGTCAGAAATGGTTGGATTGTCGAGTTCGTAATAATTTCGATTGTGCATCAAAAGACATTCCACCAACTCTTTCATTCTTTCCATTTTGTCCATCTATTCTTCCACCTTTTCTAAACTTGCAAGATTGAGCATCAAGCTCTTTGTGCCAAAATCTTCAAAATTTATTTCTGCCACCAGCCCGTCATCTGAAATATCGACAATTTCTCCCTTGCCGAAACGTGCATGCATGACCACATCACCAATTTTGAAACCACTGTCGAAAATTTCTTCTTTTTCGGGCTTAAAAAAGGTGTCAGTGCTGACAATTTTTGGTTTTTTCTTGTCAACAATGCCAAGTTCTTTCAAAAATCTGCTTTCAACCGTGTAACTCGATTTGCCATACATATAACGTTTGCTCGCTCGGGTCAAATAGATTTTTTCTTCGGCTCGCGTGATTGCCACATACATCAACCTGCGTTCTTCTTCCATTTCGCTGACGGAATTGGTCGCTCGTGAAAGTGGGAAAATTCCTTCTTCCAGCCCGACCACAAACACAACTTTAAATTCCAAACCTTTGACCGCATGAATTGTTGCGACCGAAACCGCACCTTCTTCTTGAATGTTGTCGTTGTCAGCTTTAAGCATGACATTTGAAAGATATTCTGAAAGCGTGCAATCTTCGTTTGCGTCGACAAATTCTTGCACGCCGTTGATAAGGCTGTCGATGTTGGAAAGTTTGTTGATCGCTTCTTCGTCTTTGCCAGCATAAGCTTGGTCAATTTTAAATTTCTTAACCACATTTTTGACAAAATCGACAAGCGGAATTTGGTCAAGTTGGGCTTTTAAAGAGAGATATGTTTCGACAAAATTTGAAAGTTTGGAAAAATATTTTGAAAACTTAAATCTTTCGCTCAAAAGATATTCCAAAACTGGCTGTCCTTTAGCTTCGAATTGCAAATTTGAGATTGCCACATCGCCAATGCCACGTTTTGGAAAGTTGAGAATTTTCAGCAGCGAGATTTCATCTTTTGGGTTGACAAAAATGGAAAGATATGCCAGCACCGTTTTGATTTCTGCGCGCTCATAAAATTTGAAACCGCCATAGAGCCTGTAAGGGATTTGAAAGCCCAGCAAGCCCTCTTCAATCGGTCTTGAAAGAGCGTTTATCCTCATCAAAACGGCAAAATCGTTGTAAGAATAACCTTCGCTCAAAAGGTCGTCAATGGTTTTTGCCACAAACATTGCTTCATCTCGCTCGTCAAACGCCGTGAAAACAACTGGTGGGTCACCACTGTCTTTTTCCGTCCAAAGATTTTTTTTCAACCTTTCAGTGTTGTTTGCAATAACATTGTTTGCCAGCGTCAGAATGTTTTTGGTGGAACGATAATTTCTTTCAAGCTTAAAAGTTTTGACATCTTCGAAATCGTTTTTCAAATTGAAGATGTTTTTGAAGTTTGCGCCACGCCAAGAATAAATGCACTGGTCTTCATCTCCAACGACAAAAAGGTTTTTGTGAACGCTTGCCAAAAGTTTGATAAGTTTGTATTGCACAAGGTTTGTGTCTTGAAATTCGTCAACCAAAATATATTTAAAACGCTCGGCATATTTGTTTAAAACGTCTTTGAAATTGTTGAACAAGAACAGCGTTTTGTTGAGCAAGTCGTCAAAATCGAGCGCGTTGTTTTTGTGGAGATAATCTTCATATTCAAAGCAGATTTTTTGAAACATTTTCAGGTCAAAACTGTGGTCATATTCTCTCAAAGCGTCAAAATATTCGTCAATGTCAAGACCTTTGTTTTTGATGTTGTCAAGATGACTTTCCACCCTTTGAAAGTCGTCTTCTTGAAGATTGTTTTTCTTCAAAAGTTCTTTCAAAATTTTGTCGCGGTCGTTTTCGTCAATGATTGTGAAGTTTTTGTCGTAGCCATCAAGAAACTCAATGTTTTCACGCAAAATTCTCACACACATCGAGTGAAAAGTGGAAATCCAAATGCTGCACTGACACATTTGAGCGACACGTTCTTTCATTTCGTTTGTGGCTTTGTTTGTGAAAGTTATCGCCAAAATGTTGTAAGGCGACACGCCGTGTTCAATCAAATAACAAATTCTGTGCGTCAAAAGACGAGTTTTGCCACTGCCTGCACCTGCCGTGACCAAAACCACCCCTTCTGTCTGCAACAACGCCTGTTTCTGCTCTTCGTTGAGCGAATTTAAGTCGTAACCATTCATGATTTTATTTTAACACAAAAGAAAAAAATAACAAAAGAAAAAGCAGACCGAAATTGGTCTGCTTTTAAAATTTTTAGCCTCTTTTTCTTGCTCTTTTTCTAGCTTGTTCGCTTTTCTTCTTTTTTGCAACGCTTGGCTTGTCATAAGCTTCTTTTTTTCTTATATCACCAATAATGCCATCTTTTTGGCATTTTCTTTTAAAACGTTTCAAAGCGCTTTCAAGACTTTCGTTTTCGCCAACTTTAACTGTCGTCAACTTTCTCACCACCTTTCCAGTTTAAATTCTGACAAAGAATAACATATTTTATTCAAAAAGTCAAGCATTTAAAACCAAAATTGCAGAAAGAAAAATTTAATTTTTACTAAAAATAGAGCTTACAAACGACAAGACATAGTCAACCAATGCCCGATCATGAAACATTTCGCAACGATAAATTTCATCTAACAATTTTTGATAGTTTTGTTTTTGAGTTTTTGTTAAAGATGCAACAAATTCGTTTTCTAGCTTTATCTTTGTATCTATATTTAAATTTTCTCTTTCGTCTGGCACTCTGTTTAAAAATTCATTTAAAAGAATTTCT
>ERZ780218.1988-NODE-1988-length-10654-cov-4.882819_pt1 | contig 10654 bp, 10 predicted proteins | sample MGYA00510975_ERZ780218 | MGnify/ENA primary metagenome ERZ780218 (study PRJEB29588, sample SAMEA2152063) | human gut metagenome | biome: human gut; feature: human-associated habitat; material: faeces | place: Denmark | collected 2008/2010 ...
GACAACTATTCCGGCATGTGCTTTACAGTGACATTTACCGAAGGAAGCAGGGCTTAGTTTACGTGTTTTGTTTGCGAATAAAAAAGAAAGACAAATTGATGTCTTTCTTTTTTTGTTATAAATTTTTAAATTAAAAGTGCTTTAATACAACAAAAAATTAGCTTTTCTTAGCTGTTTTGATGCATTTTGTGCAAGCTCTAACTTTTTTGCCGTCAATTTCGGTTGTTTGCAAATTGACATTATATTTTCTAGGCGCTTTGTTGTTTGCGTGGCTTACAGTTTTGCCATCCATTTTGCCTTTTCCACAAATTTCACATACTCTGCTCATCTCGTTTCTCCTTTATAATTTTCGTCCTTAATGATAACACAAACAAAAACAAAAATCAACTGTTTTGTGCAATCTTTATCATAGCAAATGCAAATTTTTAATATAATATTTTGAGTATTTCAAAAAATTTTTGATTTTCAAACCAATTTTGCTTGTCAAATTTGCTTGTTTGTTGTATTATAATATAGCGAATTACTTTAAAAACCTTTTGGAGGCTCGTTTGACTGTCGATACAAACAATTATTATGGAAACATCTCTATCAGCGACAATGCTATCCGCACTGTTGCTGGTTTTGCTGCGCTCGATTGTTATGGCGTGGTGGATTTGGTTTCAAAAAATTTGAAAGACAGCGCAAGAGAGCTTTTTAAAAAAGAGCGTTATTCAAAAGGTGTTTCCATAAGCCACATCGACAATAGAATTTTTATTGACATTCACTGCATTTTAAAATACGGTGTTTCTATCAGCGCTGTGGCTGAGTCGCTTAAAAAATCAGTTAAATACAGTGTCGAAAATTTTACTGGAATGATTGTTGATACAGTAAATGTTCACGTCGTTGGCGTGTGTGTATGATATAGGAGCATAAAATGCAAAAATCTATAAACGGAGCCGCGTTTCGCAAAATGGTGCTTGCGGGCGTTAGCTTGCTCGAACAAAATAAAGAATATATTGACTCTTTAAATGTTTTTCCTGTTCCTGATGGTGACACAGGGACAAACATGTTTTTGACAATGAAATCAGCTATGGGCGAAATCAACAAGTGCATGAACAATGATTTGGCTTCTCTTTCTGAGGCTTTCTCAAAGGGTGCGCTTCGTGGAGCTCGTGGAAACAGTGGGGTTATCACTTCACAAATTTTTAAGGGCTTTTGCTCTGTGACCAAAAACTACAAAGAACTTTCCACAAAAGATTTTGCCAAAGCTATGCAAGAAGGCGCAACAATCGCTTACAAAGCTGTGACAAAGCCAAAAGAAGGCACAATTTTGACCGTTATTCGTGTTATGGCTGAAAATGCTGTCAATTTGGCAAAAAAACACGACGATTTTGAAGTGTTTTTGAAAAAAGTTATTGACACTGGCGAAGAAATTTTGAAACAGACACCAGAAATGCTTCCTGTTTTGAAGAAAGCTGGGGTTGTGGACTCTGGCGGTCGCGGCATTTTGGTCATTTTCACGGGCTTTTATCGCTTTATCATTGGCGACGAAGACCTTGAAATCACTTTTGAAGATGACACAAAACCACAAACTGTCGATGATGTGATTGCAGATATCAACAAATTGGGCGATATTGAGTTTGGTTATTGCACAGAATACATGATCATTAACATGCTCAAGAAAACAACCGAGGCCGACATCGATAAGCTTAGAGAAAAACTTATGGAAATCGGCGACTCGGTCATCTGCATTGGCGACTTGTCTTTGGTTAAGGTGCATGTTCACACAAACGAACCAAACAAAGCTCTCGGCTATGCTTTGGAACTTGGCGAGCTTTACAACTTGAAAATCGAAAACATGCGAGAACAAAACAGAGAACTCAAGAAAAAAGCTCAGGCGGCTGAAGAAACTAAAGAAATTGGCATGATTGCGGTCGCTCCTGGCGATGGACTTGCTCAAATTTTCAAAGAATTGACAGTTGACGAGATTATCGTCGGCGGGCAGACAATGAACCCAAGTGCAGAAGACATTGCCACCGCTGCAGACAAAGTTCCGGCAAGAAATGTCTTTGTTTTCCCAAACAACAAAAACATTGTTTTGGCTGCTGAACAGGCAAACGACGTTTCCAACAAAAATTTGATTATTATTCCGACCAAAAGCGTGCCAGAAGGCATTGCAGCTTCAATTGCTTTCAACCCAGATGCTTCGGTTGAAGAAAACCAAAACGCCATGCTTGAAGCAATCAAAAGTGTGCGCTCTGGTTCTGTCACTTATGCTGTCAGAGACACTCATGTTGATGGTTTTGACCTTTCAAAAGGCGAAATCATTGGTCTTGACGATAAGGCTATTTTGGCAAAAGGAAATTTGGTCAGCGAAACCACTGAAAAGTTGATTGACACAATGTTTGATGACAGCGTTATGAACATCACTCTCTTCTTTGGCGAAGACATTCGAGAAGACGAAGCCAACGAACTTCAAGCCAAACTTGCTGAAAAATATCCTGACTGTGAAGTGACTGTTGCCAATGGTGGTCAACCTGTTTATTATTATATAATTTCGCTTGAATAGTTATAAAAACATAATAAAAAAAGTCCACAAATTTGTGGGCTTTTTTGGTTTTAAATCCTTGGAACGTTTGATATTGCTGATGCTGTTGGATAGATTGGCAAATCTTGAAATCCTGGACATGCGTTTTGAGTCGGAGCTTGTCGGCAAGGTGGCAAAACTGGATATCCATAAGACGGAATTAAAACATCCACAACGCTGGTCACTTTGACAATGATTTGAATGCATCCTGTGACGGTGAAAATGTTTGGAGATGTGAAAGTTCCAATTTGACTGCTGAACGTTGCAACTGCAGTGATATCAATCGGTGAAATTGCTGGTTGTGGAACAAACAAAATTACTGATTTGTTTACTGTGATTGTCGTTGTCGCAGTGCCAAGTGTGCCATTTGCGTCACGGTATGTAACCGTTACAGGAATGGTGACTGTGAAGCTGACATTTGCGTAATTTGGGCAGGTTTCCAATCTGTCAATAACCAAATCAGATATTGTTGGTGCTACATTTGGAGTGTTTTCTGCTGATACGTAAGTGAGTGGCAAAACTGGGTCTGCAGGGAAGAAGTCTGAAACTTGCAAAACAATGCCAGTTTCGGTCGATGTGCAGACGCAGGCGTCAAAAACTTTGGTTGTTTCAATCAAAATTTTTTCACAAATTCCATTTGTAGGATTTCCACAAATTGGTCCAGGCTTGTTAGGATTAGTATTATTGATGTAAAAAGACATTTTTTAACCTCCTTAAAGTCCATACACTATTATGATATGCGCACGAACTCAAAAATGCCATAAAAGTTTTGTTTTTGGTTTTTTATGATTTTCTCTTGCCTTTTTGTTTTCGTTTATTGTAAAATTTGTCTGTAGGGGGCACTATGAGAAGATTTTTTGGTGTTAAAAGCAAAGATGGCATTTGCATTGAAGGCGAAGAATACAACCATCTTAAAAATGTTTTGAGAATGAACGTCGGCGACGAACTTCTTGCAAGTTTGAATGACGAATATGAATATGCTTGCCAAATCGAAAAATTTGCCAAAAACAAGGCAGAATGCAAGATTATTGGCAAAGAAATTTGTCAGGGCAATCCAAAGAAAAACATCGTCATTTTTCAGGCCATAACAAAGCGACCAAAATTTGAATTTATCGTTCAAAAAGCGACGGAAATTGGCATAACAAAAATTGTCCCGTTTGTCAGCGAATTTGTCATTGCAAAAGTGACAGAAAACAAAATGGACAGGCTTCAAAACATCGCCATGAACGCTTGCAAACAGTGCGAACGATCAATAATGCCGGAAATTGCACAACCGGTCAGCGTTGCTGATGTGATAGCTTCGTTTAAGGACTTCGACGTCGTTTTGTTTGCCAACGAAAGAACCGACCAAGGCGAACAAATCAAAAATTTGGACAAATGCAAAAACATTGCCATTATTGTCGGCTCAGAAGGCGGCTTTTCTCAAAAAGAAAAAGAAGCTTTCGTGGAAGCTGGAGCCACTTCAATCAGTTTGGGAAAGAGAATTTATCGTTGCGAAACGGCTTCGGTTGCCATGATGAGCATGGTTTCAATTTTGAGTGGAAACTGATATGAAAATTGCAGTTTTGACATTAGGTTGCAAAGTAAACAAATATGAGAGCGATGCTCTCATTTTTGAACTAAAAAATCGTGGCTTTGATGCGACTGACAAGCTCGAAGAAGCCGATGCTTACATCATAAACACCTGCGCTGTGACCAATGAAGCTGAAAAAAAGTCCCGCCAAATGATTGAAAGAGCAAGAAAATTCAATCCGAACGCGCACATCTATGTCATGGGTTGTGCCAGCCAAAATCGACCAGCGCAATTTGACAAAAAAGGCGTTCAATTTTTGATTGGAACTGCCAGCAAAAAGAAGATTTTGGACGAATTAGAAAAAGTCGGGCAAAACATCTATGCTCTGCCAGAAAAATATGAAGATGACCTTTTTTCGGCGCAGACATTGACGCGAGCTTTCATAAAAATTCAAGACGGCTGCAACCATTTTTGCACCTATTGCATCATTCCTTATCTTCGTGGCAGAAGCAGGTCGCGCAGCGTGCAGAGCATTGAAAGTGAAGTGGAAAAATTGCCAAGTTCGGTCAAAGAAATTGTGCTTGTTGGCATTGATGTTTCTGACTTTTTGATTGGCGGAAAGAAAGGCTTGGGCACTTTGCTTGAAAGGTTGGACAGGTTTGGAAAGAGATTGCGTCTTTCTTCCATGGAAGACAATTTGATTGACGAAGATTTTTTGGATAAACTTTCCAAACTGAAAAATTTTTGCCCGCACTTTCACTTGTCGTTGCAGAGCGGCTCGGACAGCGTTTTGAAAAAAATGACCCGCCATTACACAACAGAAGAGTTTGAAAACAGCGTAAATTTGATAAGAAAATATTTTCCACTTGCGGGCATAACAACTGACATCATTGTTGGCTTTCCGACGGAGACCGAAGAAGAATTTTTGCAGACAATGAAGTTTGTTGAAAAAGTTAAATTTTCACAGTTGCACATATTTCCATATTCAAAAAGAGAAGGAACGGTTGCAGCAAAACTTTACAAAGATTTGCCGGGGCAGGTCAAAGCTGACCGCATGAAACGCCTTTCTGAACTTGGAAAACGCCTGAAAAATGAGTTTATCTTAAAAAACAAAACCGCCAAAGTCTTGATTGAAGAGAAAAATGGCGAATATTTTGAAGGTTACTCCGAAAACTATATAAAATGTTATATAAAAGGCGATTTTGCGGTTGGAGATGTGGTTTCAGTTGAGTTTGTGAAGCCTTTCAAACATGGCGCATTGTGCAAATTTAAGCAAGAAAATTAAATTTCAAAAAAAATTTTAAAAAGTTGACATTTTTTGTTGACTTTTCTTTTTTTAATGCATATAATAGTGCTAGCACTAAAAAGTCGAGAGTGCTAGCAAATATTAGAAAAGGTTTTAAATATGGAACTTTCCGAAAGAAAAATCAAAATTTTGACAATTGCTATTGAAGAGTTTATCAAAGACTCTGCACCAATCACAAGTGGGTCGGTCAAAGACAGAACTTCGCTTGATGTTTCGACTGCCACGCTGCGAGCTGAACTCAACGCGCTTGAAGCTATGGGCTTTTTGAAACAACTGCACACTTCGGGCGGCAGAATTCCAACGGCGCAAGGCTATAGGTTTTATGTTGAGAACATGCTCAAAAACATAAAAGCATCAAATGCCGAGTTGGAAGATGTGCGAAAGCTTATTGAAAACAGAACGCAGAGTTTGGAAAACATCGTGGCTGGAATTGCAAAAATCATTTCAAAAGCGACAAACTATCCGACAGTTGTGCTTGTCAATGGCATTGAAAATTTGGTTTTGCAAGAGTTTAAAATCGTTCCACTTTTGGAAGAAAAAGTCATGGTCTTGATTGGCACAAATTATGGCTACATCACAAACACCATGGACGTCAAAGCTTCTGCTCAAAACTGCGAAGATGCGTCAAATTATCTCACCAAATACTTCAAAGGCGAAACAATGGGCTTTATGCTTGACAACATCGACCAATTCAAAAAGGGCATGAGCGGAGAAATTGAAGCCTTTCAATCGGTTGTCGACAGCATTGTTGTCGGGCTTTCAAAACTCAACAAGCAAAAACTTTTAAATGTTCAAGTGGACAGTGTGGCTGACCTGGTGGACAAAGAAAAAGACATCAGCGAAGCCAAAAAGGTTTTGAAAACCTTGAGCGACAAAGAAGAACTTATTGAAGTTTTGGACGACGACGAACAAAACATTTCTGCAGTGATTGCTGACGAAAACGACGAGAAATGTTCGGTTGTCAAAGCGCCAATCATTGTCGACGGAAACAAACTGGCTTCAATCGGCGTGTTTGGACCGCAAAACATGAACTATATGGGCATTGCTTCTGCACTGAAAGTGGTGGTTGACGAACTCAAAAAGGAAAAAGGAGAATAAATGAAGAAAGATAAACAAGAAAAAAAATGTCACGACGAATGCGAATGTGACGAAAAAGAAAGTTGCGAAAAAGAAAATTGCGATTGCCACGAACACAACTGCGGTTGTGAAAACGGAGAAGAATGCACTTGTGGTGACGATTGCCATTGCGGCGAGAGTTGCACTTGCCACAAAGATGATGAGAACGAGAAAGGTTGCCACGGCGAAAACGAACACGAGTGCCATTGCGAACATCATCATGACCACCACGCGCAAGAGTTGGCGGCGCAATATTTGGACATGGCTCAGCGTCTTCAGGCAGATTTTGACAACTATCGCAAAAGAGTTGCCGAACAGTTGGACTACCAGCGAGAAGAAGGCAAAAGAAGTGTGATTGAGGTGTTTTTGCCTTGCCTTGACACATTTAAAGAAGCCAAAAAGAGCATTACGGACGAAAAAGTTTTGGCAGGTGTTGAGATGATTGAAGAAAAAATCTTGAACGCGCTGAAAACTTTGAACGTCGAAAAAATCGAAACAATAGGGCAAAAATTTGATCACAATTTGCATGAAGTTGTGGCAATTTTGAAAGACGAAAGCAAAGATGATGACATCATTTTGGACGAATTTCAAGCGGGTTATAAGCTCAACGGAAGAGTCATAAGATATGCCAAAGTCGTTGTAAATAAATTATAAAAAGGAGATTAAAAAAATGAGTAAAATTATTGGTATTGACTTAGGAACAACAAATTCTTGCGTGGCTGTTATGGAAGGCGGAAAGCCAACAGTCATTGCAAACGCTGAAGGAGACAGAACAACTCCTTCTGTTGTGGCTTACACAAAAGACGGCGAAAGATTGGTCGGCAAAGTGGCAAAAAGACAGGCCATTGTAAACCACGAAAACACTGTTATCTCAATCAAGAGAGAAATGGGCACTGATCACAAGGTTAAACTTAACGGCAAGGAATACACCCCTCAAGAGATTTCTGCCATGATTTTGTCAAAACTTAAGGCTGATGCTGAAAGTTATCTTGGCGAAAAGGTGACACAGGCTGTCATCACAGTTCCTGCTTACTTCAACGACAGCCAACGTCAAGCGACAAAAGATGCAGGAAAAATTGCTGGGCTTGAAGTTTTGAGAATTATCAACGAACCAACAGCTGCAGCACTTGCTTACGGACTTGACAAAGGCGAAAACAAAAATCAAAAGATTTTGGTCTATGACCTTGGCGGCGGAACGTTCGATGTTTCCATTCTTGAAATAGGCGACAACGTTTTTGAAGTTTTGTCAACAAACGGAAACACTCGTCTTGGCGGAGACGACTTCGACAACAGAATTATCGACTTCTTGGTTGAAGAATTCAAAAATCAAAATGGTGGCATGGATTTGTCAAAAGACAAACTTGCTATGCAAAGACTTAAAGAAGCTGCTGAAAAAGCCAAAATTGACCTTTCTGCAACTCCTATGACCACAATTTCACTTCCATTCATTTCAGCCGATGCAAACGGACCTAAACACTTGGAAGTTGAGCTTTCTCGTGCAAAATTTGATGCACTCACAGAAGATTTGGTCAAAGAAACCATTGAATGTTGCAAGAGAGCACTCGGCGATGCAAAACTTTCAACAGACAAAATCGACAAAGTTATTTTGGTGGGCGGTTCAACACGTATTCCTGCTGTTGTTGAAGCTGTCAAAAACTTCACTGGAAAAGAACCTTTCAAGGGCATCAACCCAGATGAATGTGTTGCCATTGGTGCCGCAATTCAAGCGGGAGTTTTGGCTGGCGACGTGAAAGACGTTTTGCTTTTGGATGTCACTCCACTTTCTCTTGGCATTGAAACTTTGGGTGGTGTGTTCACAAAATTGATTGACAGAAACACAACCATTCCAACAAGAAAATCTCAAATTTTCTCAACCGCGGTTGACAACCAACCAGGCGTTGACATTCACGTTTTGCAAGGCGAAAGAGAATTTGCCGCTCAAAACAAAACTCTTGGAAGATTTCAACTTTCTGACATTCCACCAGCACCAAGAGGAGTGCCACAAATTGAAGTTACTTTCGACATCGACGCAAACGGAATTGTCAAAGTTTCAGCCAAAGACCTTGGCACAAACAAAGAACAAAACATCACCATCACTGCTTCTTCAAATTTGAGCGAAGCCGACATCGACAAAGCTATCAAAGAAGCTGAAGCTCACGCTGAAGAAGACAAAAAGAGAAAAGAGCTTGTTGAAACCAAAAACCAAGCAGACAATTTGGTTTATGGGCTTGAAAAACTTTTGAAAGAAAGTGGCGACAAAATCAGTGAAGATGACAAGAAAAAACTTGAAGAAGCCATTGAAAAAGCAAAGAAAGACTTTGAAAGCGACGACCTTGAAGTTGTGAAGAAAGCGATTGACGAACTCACAAACGCTTCAAATGGCATTGTTTCAAAGATGTATCAATCTGCAAACCCAAATGGAACAAATCAAACAGGTGACGCTGGAAACGCAGGAAACTCTTCAGACAAGAAAAACGGCGACGATGATGTGATTATTGAATAACTTTTCTAGGCAGTAGGCAAAATAAAGGAAAAACTTATGGCAAGTAAAGATTATTATGAAATTCTGGGGGTCAGCAAAAATGCGGATGCGGACGAAATTAAGTCGGCATATCGCAGGCTGGCAAAAAAATATCATCCAGACTTGAACAAAGCGCCAGATGCTGCCGAAAAGTTTAAAGAAATCAACGAAGCTTATGAAGTTTTGGGCGACGAGAAAAAGCGCGCAAACTATGACCAATATGGCTCGGCTGACGGCCCACAATTCTCGGGCGGCGGAACGGGCGGCGGCTTTGGAGATTTCTTTGGCGGTTCTGGTGGCTTTGGCGGATTTTCGGACATTTTTTCAGACATCTTTTCCGCGTTTGGTGGCGGAGAAAGGCGAAGCAGAATGGCAGAACGTGGTTCTGACATAAATATTTCCATGAATTTGTCTTTTGACGAGGCGATTTTTGGTTGCGAAAAAATCATTTCTTACAACCGCGTGGAGAGCTGCTCAAAATGTGGCGGAACAGGAGCAAAAAATGGCAAAGAATTTTCCACTTGTCCTGATTGCCACGGCGCTGGAAAAGTGAGAATTCAACAGAACACCATGTTTGGCACAACAATCAGAGAAAGTGCTTGTCCACGTTGCGGCGGCAGCGGAAAAATCATCAAAGAAAAATGCGAAGAGTGCGCTGGAAAAGGTTATAAGAAGGTGCCAGCACAAGTGCGTTGCAAGGTGCCAGCCGGAATTGATGACGGTCAGACAATCAGAATGAAAGGCGAAGGCAACGCTCCAGCTGGTCAGGGCATAAGCGGCGACCTTAACATCAAGGTTTCGGTTGCGGCGCATCCAATTTTCAAACGTGATGGCTATGATTTGCTGTTTGACATGGCTGTTCCGTTCACGACTTGTCTGCTTGGCGGCAAGATTGAAGTTCCTCTCACGAAAGGCACAAAGATTGTCAAGCTTGAAGAAGGCACAAAAAATGGGACCGTTTTGCGCATCAAAGGCGAAGGCGTCAAGAGACTCAATTCCGACCGCCGCGGCGACATGATTGTGACAATAAAGAGTGAAATTCCGAAAAATCTCGGCAAAAAGGCAAGGTCAGTTTTGCTGGACCTTGAAGACAAATTTTCAGAAGATGACTTTCCAGAAACAAAAAAATTTAAGAACAAAATGAAATAAAAAGGCACGACAAAGTGCTTTTTTTGTTGTATTTTTTAAAATGTTTCGGAAAAGACATTATTTTTCCACATCCATCAAATCGTCAATATTGCAATCAAGATATTCGGCAATTTTGATTATTGTAGAAAGTTTTGGAACTGCACCATTTTTCCAATTTGTGACATTATCTTTGTTCATATGTAAATCTTTTAAAAATTTTTGATTTGATATGTTATATGAATTCAATAAATTTTTAAGATTGTTATAAAAATTGGTTTGATGTTGCTTATACGGTCTAAAAATATTGTTGTCGGTCTTTTCCAAAATATAATCTAAAGACATTTTTAAAAAGTTTGCAATTTTTATTGCATTGTTGATAGATGGACAATATGTCGAAAAATTATAAAAAGTATTAGTTTTTAAAATATTTTTATCTTCTAATTCTTTTATTGTTACATTTCTTTCTTCTATGGCGTTTTTAAATAATTCAAAATAATTAACCTT
>ERZ780218.1992-NODE-1992-length-10630-cov-4.323593_pt1 | contig 10630 bp, 3 predicted proteins | sample MGYA00510975_ERZ780218 | MGnify/ENA primary metagenome ERZ780218 (study PRJEB29588, sample SAMEA2152063) | human gut metagenome | biome: human gut; feature: human-associated habitat; material: faeces | place: Denmark | collected 2008/2010 ...
TTAAATATATAATGATATAAATATTTATTTTCGTATTCAAATGGCAATTTTGTATAATTTTCTGTATTTATATCAGATGCCATTACTACATTGCTCCAACTAGTAAATCCATACTTTAAATATTTTTGTTCTATTTTTTTTACCTTATTATTTATTTTAGAATTTGAACTCGCTATATTTGCATAATTCAAAAATCTTTCGTTTAAAACAGTATTATCTGTATTCTCATTCCAGCAATTTTGATCTAAACATATATATGAATATGTAACAAATCTTTCTGTATCTACATTTATTTTTTTAGCTCCTGTATTACTTCCTGCTATTTCTTTTATTAAACTCGAAAATTCTTTTATATCTTTAAATGCACTTGTCTGTATTCTTATATTTTCATATTCTCTTAATTGAGATAAATTAGAATTTATATCTCTAAATTTATAATTAAAATTAAGTACATCATCTAGATTATTTTCACCATTTAAAGCTGTTTTAAAAGTCATAAAACATATTCCGGTATTAAAACATATAATTTCCATTTTCATAATGTCAAAAAATATTCCGTTTTCTTCTCCTATTTTTCCCTGTATATTTTTTTCTAATTCATATTCAAACATTGTACAAGGATAATTTGAAAGTATTGTACTCTTCATTTTATTGTCCATTCTTTCTAGCTCATTACTTTTTTGAGTTGTCAATTCAAATGACCAAAACATATACTCTCGTATGTTAGGAAGAAAATATGTATAAATATCAAAATCTTTTATTTTGTCAAATGTTTTCAACTTACATTTAGGATTTTTAATAAGCTTTAGCATATATTTATTATATTTATTTGCATCAATTATATATGGGTATATAAAATACGTATATTGATATTTAATCTTTTGTTCCATATGTATGCTTACTCCTCCTCCTACGATTTATTTTTCATCTGTATAATAATTTAAGTTCAAGTCTTGTCCTCTATGCCACTTTCCTATAAATTCTACTAATATGCTATTTTCTAAAGCATATGCTGGAGATATTGTAACTTCTCCTTTTGAATTAATACAACCCCATAAACCATCTTTTTTTACGCTCGCATAGCCAAACTCATTTTGCTCTGTTGCATCATCATATATATAGTCAACAATTACAATTCCATCTTTATTTACAAATCCATATTTGTTATCCTTTTTTGATAAAAATAGGGTATTTCCTTTTAATAGTTCTATATTTGTTTTTTCCTCAAATTTAAAGTTATAATATTTGTACTCTCCGTTTACTCTAACCTTCATATATCCAGTTTCTGTATTAATTTCTGTTATAATGCCTGTAAGTTTAACATTAAAGTCTCTATCTATTAAATCTGAATTTATCTCTTCTTTTGAGCCTTCATAAAAGTCTACATCTTTTCTATATATTAATGTTTTATATACAAAATCTAATTTTGTCTCTCCACTTAAGTTTAGAATTCCAAATTTTCCATTTTGCTTTGCAATATAATTATCTGCATATGTATATGTTATATCTTCATATTTTGTTTCTAATGCAACTGATTTATCCCAGTTTATAACTCCATATTTTTCATTTCCTACAATAAAGCCTTCTTCATATTTATTTCCTAATGGCTTAATGCTTTTATATTCATTTGGTATTACTATGTTACCTATATCATCTACTAATCCTAATTTTCCATCTTTTTCTGTTATTAAACTATTTTTTATTCCTTTTACTGTTGTAATTGAATTATATTCACATTTTAATAGTTCATTTCCTTTGTAATTTATTAGTCCATATTTTCCATCTTTTTTTACTAATAGTACATCTGCTTCATACCACAAATTGTTATTTTCGTCATAGTTTTCTAATGCTTGCACTGTTTCAAATCCACTTAATATTTCTTCTTTTTTATCATTTAATACTTTAGTTTTATATGTGCCATTTTCATAATTTACATCATAAGTACAAATAAATATTGCTTTTGTTTCATTTGGAATTATTATTGTTTCATCATATGTTGGTTCTATTATTGTTTTTCCTTTTGAATCTATAACTCCCCATTTATTGTTTGTATATACTGCAAAATATTTTTGCACTACAGTTTTTTCTTTAATGTCTTTATCTGATTTTAATATTTTTTTAATTCCCACAATAAACATTATAATTACTGCAAATGCAATTATTACAGCAAATACTTTTTTCATGTTTAGCTTTTTTCCTCCACTATATCTTCTTCCTTTTTCCATATAAACTTCATTCCTTTCAATATAGCTTTTTATACATATATACTATATCATACTTTTTTGTAGAAATATAGTATTTTTTAAATTTTTTCTCCACTAAATTATGAAAAATATATACAAAGTCACTGTGCCTACATTGCAAAACCTTATTTTTCCTACGAATCAAAAAACTACCAAAGATTTGGCAGTTTTTTTGATAATATTTATTTTGTTTCATTTGCAGTTTCTTCATATTGTTCTGTATCTATTTGTGTATTTTTGTATTTATTTAGCCCTGTTCCTGCAGGAATTAATTTTCCTATTATTACATTTTCTTTTAGTCCTATTAATTCATCAATTTTGCCTTTTACAGCAGCTTCTGTTAATACTCTTGTTGTTTCTTGGAAAGATGCTGCTGATAAGAAACTTTCTGTTGCAAGTGAAGCTTTTGTTATTCCTAGTAATACACGTTTATATGTTGCTGGTTTCTTTCCTTCTGTTTCCATTTGCTCATTTACTTCTTCTAGTTCATTTATATCTACTAATGATCCTGCAAATAAGCCCGTATCTCCATTATCTTCAACTCTAACTCTCTTAAGCATTTGTCTTCCGATAACTTCAATATGTTTATCATTAATATCAACACCTTGATTTCTATAAACTTTTTGTACTTCTTGTACTAAGTATCTATGAACCCCATCTACACCATTTATTGCTAAAATCTCGCTTGGATTTATAGAACCTTCTGTAATAGGAGCTCCTGCTTCTATTTCATCTCCATCTCTTACACGTAATTTCGATCCAAATGGTATTGTATATGTTTTACTGTCATCACTGCTTGTAACAATAACTTCTTTTTTGCTCTTGTCTTCAGATATTTTTACTTTTCCTGATATTTCTGTAATTATAGCTAAGCCCTTTGGCTTTCTAGCTTCAAATAGTTCTTCAACTCTAGGAAGACCTTGTGTAATATCTGCTACACCTGCAACACCACCAGAGTGAATTGTTCTCATGGTTAGCTGTGTACCAGGTTCACCAATTGATTGTGCAGCTATAATACCAACAGCTTCTCCTATATTTACTTCTGCTCTTGTAGCCAATCCCATACCGTAGCATTTGCAACATACACCATGTTTTGTTTTACATTCTAATACTGAACGTACCTTTACTTTTGTTATTCCTGATGCAACTATTTTCTCAGCCAAAGCTTCTGTGATAAGCTCTTCTGTTGTAACTATGGTTTCTCCTGTTTCTGGGTTAACTATATCTTCTAATGGATATCTTCCCAATAGACGTTCCTCTAATTTTTCTACTACTTGATTTCCATCTTTAATATCTGAAAGTTCAATACCTTCATGAGTTCCACAATCCTTTTCTCTTACTATTATGTCTTGTGCAACATCAACAAGTCTTCTTGTTAAATAACCAGAGTCAGCTGTTCTTAGAGCTGTATCTGCTAAACCTTTTCTAGCACCATGTGCTGAAATAAAATATTCAAGTGCATCAAGTCCTTCTCTAAATGATGATGTAATTGGTATTTCTACTGTTTTACCTGTTGTACTTGCCATAAGTCCACGCATACCAGCTATTTGTCTTAATTGGTTTATATTTCCTCTGGCTCCAGATTGTGACATCATATATACAGGGTTTAATTCATCAAAGTTATTTTTCATTGCTTCTGTAACTTCATCTGTAGCCTTTTCCCATATTTTAATTACTGATTGATATCTTTCTTCATCTGTAATTAAACCACGTTTGTATTGCTTTAATACATTGTTTACTTGTTCATTTGCATTTGCAAGTATTTGCTTTTTGGCTTCTGGTACTTTTACATCATCAACAGAAACTGTAATAGCGCCTATTGTAGAATATTTGAAACCAGTTGCTTTTATATAATCTAATAATTCTGCTGTTGCATTTAATCCATGTTTATTTATCGATTTTGCGATTATCTTTCCTAAATTTTTCTTTATTACAGGGAAGTTTATTTCTAATTCAAATTCATTTTCTGGATTTGTTCTATCTACAAAACCTAAATCTTGTGGTATACCTTGATTATATATAATTCTACCTACTGTTGTTTCTATTATTTTATGTTTTTCTTCTCCATTTACTTTTTTGCTCATTCTTACATGTATTTTTGCATGCAAGCCTAATTCATTGTTTACATTTGCAATTATAGCTTCTTCTGGTGATGAAAAATATTTACCTTCTCCTTTTTCCCCTTCAACAATCATTGTTAAATAGTAACTTCCTAGAATCATATCTTGTGTAGGTACTGTTACTGGTTTACCATCTTGTGGTTTTAATAAATTATTCACAGAAAGCATTAAAAATCTTGCTTCTGCTTGTGCCTCTGGAGATAATGGTACGTGTATAGCCATTTGGTCACCATCGAAATCAGCGTTAAAAGCTGTACATACTAATGGATGCAATTTTATTGCTCTTCCCTCTACTAGAACTGGCTCAAATGCCTGAATACCAAGTCTATGCAATGTTGGTGCACGGTTTAATAATACGGGATGGTCTTTTATAACTTCTTCTAATATATCCCATACTTCTGGTCTTAATCTCTCTACCATTCTCTTAGCATTTTTAATATTATGAGCTATTCCACGTCCTACTAATTCCCTCATAACAAATGGCTTAAATAATTCTACTGCCATTTCTTTTGGAACACCACATTGATAGATTTTAAGTTCTGGTCCAACAACTATAACTGAACGTCCAGAATAGTCAACACGTTTTCCTAATAAGTTTTGGCGGAAACGTCCTTGTTTACCTTTTAACATATCTGATAAAGATTTTAGTGGTCTTCCTCCAGCACCAGTTACTGGTCTTCCCCTTCTGCTATTGTCTATTAAAGCATCAACTGATTCTTGTAACATTCTCTTTTCGTTTCTTACTATTATTTCTGGTGCTCCTAATTCTAATAGTCTTTTTAATCTATTATTTCTGTTTATAACTCTTCTATATAAATCATTTAAATCTGATGTTGCAAACCTACCACCATCTAATTGAACCATTGGTCTTAATTCTGGTGGAATTACTGGAACAACATTCATAATCATCCATTCAGGTTTATTTCCTGATAATCTAAATGCTTCTACAGTATCTAATCTTTTTATTAGTTTTGCTTTTTTTTGCTCGCTTGCTTTTTCTAATTCTTTTTTTAATTTCTCAGATAATTTTTCTATATTGATTTCTGCTAATAATTTTCTTATTGCCTCTGCTCCCATTTCTGCTTTAAAAGAGCCTTTTCCATATTTTTCTTCTGCTTCATGATATTCTTTTTCAGATAATACTTGTGTTTTTGTTAAGCTTGATGTTCCTTTATCTGTAACAATATATGAAGCAAAATATATAACTTTCTCTAAGTTTCTTGGTGAGATATCTAATAACAATGCTATTCTGCTTGGAATGCCTTTAAAGTACCAAATATGTGCTACAGGAGCAGCAAGTTCAATATGACCCATTCTTTCACGTCTTACTTTAGCCTTTGTTACTTCAACACCACATCTATCGCAAACTATTCCTTTATATCTTACTCTCTTATATTTACCACAATGGCATTCCCAATCTTTTGTAGGCCCAAATATTCTTTCACAAAAAAGTCCATCTCTTTCTGGCTTTAATGTTCTGTAGTTAATAGTCTCTGGCTTTTTAACTTCTCCTTTTGACCATTCTCTTATTTGTTCATCTGATGCAATCCCTATTTTAATTTTATCGAAAATTTCTAGTTCATCCACTGCTTTTTAGCCCCCTTGACTTTTTATTTACTCTTGTTTCTCAAGGATTTTTTCGCTATACACTGCTGAGCAATTCTATTTTGTAAGCATAAAAATCCTTTTTGAAACTATTTAATTAATACTATTCATCTAATATGTCTTGATCATTTAGTAAATTATCTTCTCCTAAGTCTGTGTCATCTATTAAGACTTCATCATCATCTAATATGCCATCCATTCCATCTAATAGCATATCATCGCCTAGTTCTTCCTCTTCTATATATCCATCATCTAATTCAGTTTCATCTATTACTTCATTTTTCTCAGTTTCGAAATTAAAGTCTATTCCATCTTCTATATTCTCTTTTAATTCTAATTCTTGATTGTCTTCTGAATATAATTTTATATCTAATCCTAAGCTTTGAAGTTCTTTAATTAATACCTTAAAGCCTTCTGGGACTCCTGGTTCTGGTACATTTTCTCCTTTTACAATTGCTTCATATGTTTTAACACGTCCTACCACATCATCTGATTTAGTTGTTAACATTTCTTGTAATGTATATGCTGCACCATATGCTTCTAATGCCCAAACCTCCATTTCTCCAAAACGTTGTCCACCAAATTGAGCTTTACCACCTAAAGGTTGTTGTGTAACTAGTGAGTATGGTCCTGTTGAACGAGCATGTATTTTATCATCTACTAAGTGGTGTAATTTTAACATATACATAACCCCTACTGTAATTGGATGATCAAATGCCTCACCTGTTCTTCCGTCATAAAGTATTGTCTTTCCATCTTCTGAAAGTCCTGCTTTCTTTAATAATGCTCTTATTTCTTCATCTGTAGCACCATCAAATACTGGTGTTGCAACCTTCCAACCTAATGCTTTTGCTGCCATTCCTAAATGTACTTCTAGAACTTGACCTAAATTCATACGAGAAGGTACACCAAGTGGGTTTAGTACTATATCTACTGGTGTTCCATCTGGTAAAAATGGCATATCTTCTTCTGGAAGTATACGAGATATAACACCTTTGTTTCCGTGACGTCCTGCCATTTTATCTCCAACCGATATTTTTCTTTTTGTAGCTATATAACATCTTATTATTTGATTTACTCCAGGTCCTAATTCATCTGAATTTTCTCTTGTAAATATTTTTATATCTACTATTGTTCCAGCTTCTCCATGTGGTACACGAAGTGAAGTATCTCTTACTTCTCTAGCTTTTTCTCCGAATATAGCACGTAATAGTCTTTCTTCTGCTGTAAGCTCTGTTTCTCCTTTAGGAGTAACTTTACCTACTAATATATCACCTGGTCTAACTTCTGCACCTATTCTAATAATTCCATTTTCATCTAAGTCTTTTAAACTATCGTCACCTACATTTGGAATATCTCTTGTAATTTCTTCTGGTCCAAGTTTTGTATCACGACATTCACAATCATATTCTTCTATATGAATAGAAGTGTATACATCTTCTTTTACTAATCTTTCATTTATCAAAATAGCATCCTCGTAGTTATAACCTTCCCAAGTTGTAAATGCTATTAAAACATTTTTTCCAAGTGACATTTCTCCATTTTTAGTAGAAGGTCCATCTGCTATTAAGTCTCCTTTTTTTACCTTTTCTCCTTTTACTACAACTGGTCTTTGGTTAATACAAGTACCACCATTTGTTCTTTTAAATTTTCTCAAATGATATACATCTATTCCATCTTTTTTGTTTCTTATTGTTATTTCATCGCCAGTTACTTTTTCTACTATTCCATCTTCTTTTGCAATTACTGTAATACCAGAATCTTTAGCAGCTCTATATTCAATACCGGTTCCTACAATTGGTGATTCTACTGTAAGTAATGGAACTGCTTGACGTTGCATGTTTGATCCCATTAAAGAACGTTTAACATCATCATGCTCTAAGAAAGGTATCATTGCAGCTGCAACAGAAACTAATTGTTTTGGTGATACATCTACATAATTTACTTTATCTTTATCAACAACTGTTATTTCTTCTCTGTGTCTTACCCTAATTCTATCATTGATAAATCTTCCTTCTTTATCAACTGGTTCTGAAGCTTGTGCTATTATATATTTGTCTTCTTCATCAGCAGGCATATATGTAATTTCATCTGTTATTTTTCCATCTACTACTTTTCTATATGGTGTTTCTACAAATCCATATTCATTAATAATAGCAAATGAAGAAAGTGCAGATATAAGTCCAATATTTGGTCCTTCTGGTGATTCTACAGGGCAAAGTCTTCCATAGTGTGTATAGTGAATATCACGAACTTCGAATCCTGCTCTTTCTCTTGAAAGTCCTCCTGGTCCTAATGCAGAAATTCTTCTTTTATGTGTTAGCTCAGATAATGGGTTTGTTTGATCCATAAATTGTGATAATTGTGAGCTTCCAAAGAATTCTTTAATTGATGAAGTTATTGGTTTTGTGTTTATTAGAGTTTGTGGAGTAATTACGTCTAAGTCTTGAATTGTCATTCTCTCTCTTACGACTCTTTCTAATCTTGTTAAACCAATTCTAAATTGATTTTGTAATAATTCTCCAACACATCTAATACGTCTATTGCCTAAGTGATCTATATCATCAACATTGCCTAATCCATTATCTAAGTTTAATAAATAACTTATTGATGCAATCATATCTTCGTTTGTTATATGTCTTGGAATTAATTCATTTATTCTCTCTTTTATAGTATCATGTAATTTTTCTTCCGGAGTTGTATCTATTATTGACTTTAATACTTCATAATTAACATATTCTTTAATATGTAGGTCAGATAAATCCACATTTGGTAATACTTTGTGAATATTTACTGTTCCATTACCTATAATTCTTACTTTTTTATCATCTACTTTTATATCTACAATATTTATTCCAGCATTTCTAATATTTTCTGCTACTTCCTCTGAAATTACTGTATCTTTTTCTACAAAAACTTCGCCTGTTTCTGCATCTATAATATCTTCAAAAGCTACTTGTCCCGCTATTCTAGAAGATAAACTTAATTTTTTATTAAATTTATATCTACCTACTTTTGCCAAATCATATCTTCTGTCGTCGAAAAATAAACCATTAAACAAATTCCTTGCAGCATCTACTGTTGGAAGTTCTCCTGGTCTTAACTTTTTATAAATTTCTATTAATGCTTCTTCAGCTGTTTTAACTGTATCTTTTTGAATTGTAGCTATAATTTTTGGTTCATCACCAAATAAAGCTAATATTTGTTCATCTGTAACAATTCCTATAGCTCTTAATAAAGATGTAACTGGTAATTTTCTAGTTCTGTCTACTCTTACATAGAAAATGTCATTTCCATCTGTTTCATATTCTAGCCAAGCTCCTCTTATTGGCATTACTGTAGATGTATATATTTTCTTTCCTGTTTTTGGATCAAATTCTTTTGCATAGTAACATCCTGGCGAACGTACCAATTGGCTTACTACTACTCTTTCTGCTCCATTAATTACAAAGGTTCCACTATCTGTCATAAGTGGAAAATCTCCAAGATAAATTTCTTGTTCTTTAATTTCACCTGTCTCACGGTTTATTAACCTTACTTTAACATGTAATCTTGTTGCATATGTCGCATCTCTTTCTTTTGCTTCCTCTAATGTGTATTTTGTTTTTTCTTCCATGTAGTAATCTAAAAATTCAAGAACTAGATTTCCAGAATAATCAACTATTGGTGAAATATCTTTCAATATTTCTCCTAATCCTTCCTCTACAAACCAGTCATATGAATCCTTTTGTACTTTAATAAGATTTGGCATTTCTATTGAATCTTCAATTTTTGCAAAAGTCTTACGAGTACATTTTTCATACTTGATGTCTTTCATCAAAAATCACCTCTAAAAAATATTAAGCAGAAAAATATATATCAAATTATTTAAAAGTCCTTCTTGTCTTCTTAAAAAGTATTTATAATAATACGAACTTCCTGCTCTCTAAGTTCTATTATTATAAATAATTTTAAGAGCAATTCCTCTTTTAAACAATTTACATAACTACAATATTTAGCAACAAAAAAACTATTGACAAAACTTATTTTTTGTCAACTCTTTTGTTTTTTAGATTTCCTTTAAAAACATGTTTTTTATTTTAATCACCCTTGTTTCTAAATGAAATTAATGTCTCTCCATATTAACACATCTATTTATTAGTATACCTTATTTTCATACCGCTTGTCAATAGTTTCCATTTTTTTATTTCTATTTTTTTATGCACCTAAAATTGCTCCAATTGCTCCGAAAACTCCTGCTGATGCCAACCCCATAATTATTCCTGCTAAAATAACCCCTGCCATTACAGCAATACTACTTTTTTTAAAATCCATATCTAACAAACTTGCTGCAAGAGTACCTGTCCATGCACCTGTACCAGGAAGCGGAATTCCAACAAAAATAAATAATGCCCAGTATAACCCTCTTCCTGCTTTTTCTTGCAATTTTCTTCCGCCTTTTTCTCCTTTTTCTAAGCAAAATTTAAAAAATCTTCCTATAAACTTTTTATCTGATCCCCAGACCAATACCTTCCTTGCAAAGAAAAATATAAAAGGAACTGGTAACATGTTTCCTATAATACAAATTAAATAAAGAGGCAATATAGAAATAGGGTCCCCCCACAAATTGCTAAGACCAATCGGTACAGCTCCTCTTAACTCTATAAGTGGTATCATTGAAAC
>ERZ780218.2002-NODE-2002-length-10580-cov-5.132067_pt1 | contig 10580 bp, 5 predicted proteins | sample MGYA00510975_ERZ780218 | MGnify/ENA primary metagenome ERZ780218 (study PRJEB29588, sample SAMEA2152063) | human gut metagenome | biome: human gut; feature: human-associated habitat; material: faeces | place: Denmark | collected 2008/2010 ...
CTCCTTGAAAGTCCTGGCCTGGATCAGGCCGTTCTGTCCGGTGGTGGCATCCAGCACCAGCAGCGTCTCCCGTGCGGCGCCGGGGCATTCCCGGTCGATGATCTTGGAGAGCTTGGCGAGCTCCGCCATCAGGTTAGCCTTGTTGTGGAGGCGGCCGGCAGTGTCGCACAGCACCACATCCACCCCTCTTGCCTTGGCAGCCTGCAGGGCGTCGAACAGCACCGCGCCGGGATCGGCGCCCTCGCGGCTGCGCACGATCTCCACGCCCGCGCGGTCTGCCCAGATCTCGAGCTGGTCCGCCGCCGCCGCACGGAAGGTATCCGCCGCGCACAGCAGCACGCGCTTGCCCTGCTTTTTGTAGCGGTTGGCGAGCTTGCCGATGCTCGTGGTCTTGCCCACCCCGTTCACGCCGATGATGAGCACGACGCTCGGCGTTGTGGAGAGGTCGAGGCTCGTATTGCCGACCTCGAGCTTCTTTTCCAGAATGTCGCGCAGCGCCTGCTTGACGTCGCCGCCGCGCTGAATGCTCTTTTCGTATACCACCTTACGCAGCTCCTTCACGGCGTCCGCCGCGACCGACGCGCCGAGGTCTGCCATGATCAGGCTCTCCTCCAGCTCGTCGTAGAAATCCTCGTCGATGGTCTCCCAGATGATGCTGTCGTACCACGCCTTTTTGATCCTTGCAAAAATACCCATCGTCTTACCCCTTGATGTTCAGTTCTTTCGCCATGTCGTTCATGTTGATGGTCAGCACCTTGCTCACGCCGCGCTCCTGCATCGTCACGCCGTAGAGCACGTCGGCGGCCTCCATCGTGCCGCGGCGGTGGGTGATGACGATGAACTGCGTCTTGTCGCAGATGCGGCGCATATAGTGTGCCACGCGGATGACGTTCGGCTCGTCGAGCGCCGCCTCGATCTCGTCCATCACGCAGAACGGCGTGGGGTGGACCTTGAGAATGGCGAAGTAAAGTGCGATGGCGACGAACGCCTTCTCGCCGCCCGAGAGCAGCGAGAGCGTCTTGAGCGCCTTGCCCGGTGGCTGGACCTTGATCTCGATGCCGCAGTCGAGCACGGCGTTCTCGTCCTCCAGCTCAAGCGTGGCCTTGCCGCCGCCGAAGAGCTCGAGGAAGGTCTCCTGAAAGCTCTCGCGGATGAGAGCGAACTGCTCTTTGAAGATGACCGTCATCTCGCTCGTGATGTTCTCAATGACGCCCAGCAGCTCCTCCTTGGCCTTTTCCACATCGTCGCGCTGTCCGGTGAGGTAGGTATAGCGCGTGTTCACGCGGTCGAATTCCTCGATGGCGCCGACGTTGACATTGCCGAGGCCGTTGATCTCGCGCTTCAATTCATTGATGCGTCGGCTCGCCTTCGGCACGCTCTCCAGTTCGATGCGCTGCTCCTGTGCCGCGGAGTGGGACAGCTCGTAGCTCTCCCAGAGCTTATCCAATACCTGCTTTTCCTCCATTGCGGCGGTGACGCGCTTCTGCTCGAGCCTGCCCGCAGCAGCCTGTGTCTGAGAGAGCAGCTCATTGCACTCGCGGTATCTGCGGTCATTCGCGCTGCGCTCGCCCTCAAGCGTCAGCTTGGCCTCCGCCAGCTCCGCCAGCTCCGCCCTGCGCTTCTCGGCGTCGACGCGCAGAGATGCGGTCACCGCGTCATGCTGCGCGATCTCCTCCTCTGCGGCCTTGATCTTCGCGCGGTAGTCCTCGATGAGCGCACGGCGTCCATCCTCGTCGCCGCGCATCTGCTGGGCGAGCGTCTCGAGGTCGCCCAGCGCGCGTTCGGTCGTCTCCCGCTCGGCGGTAAAGCCCGCAAGCGTGCTCTTGCGCGCGGCGATTTCGTCGCCGAGGTGCGCGCTGTCGCGTTGGAGTTCGTTCTGGCCGGCGAGCTTTTCCTCGCTCTCCGCACGGCAGCGTGCGGCCTCGGCCTCGTGCTTTTTGATCTCCTCCTCGCGGGCGGCGGCTGCCTTTTTCAGCTCTGCCGTGCGCGCGGTGATGCTCTCGAGCTCGGCGGCGATGTCGCTCTCCCGCGTGCGGAGCGATTCGAGCAGCATATCGTACTGCTTCTTTTCGCCCGTCAGGCGGAGCACCGCGTCCTCCGCGCCGCGCTGCTGCTCGCGCGCGACGTCCAGCTCATACTGCGCGGCGTTCAGGTCGCGCTTGGCCTCGTCCGCCTCACGGAGCGCGGCATCGAGCTTTTCCGTTAAGGCCTCCCGCCGGGCGGTGAGCTCCTTGAGCTCGTTGGCGCGGCTCAAAATGCCCGCGCTGCGGCTCACCGAGCCGCCGGTCATGCTGCCGCCGCGGTTCAAGACCTGCCCGTCGAGCGTGACGATGCGGAAACGATTGCTGTACTTTCTCGCGATGGCGATGCCGCAGTCCATATCCTCGACCACGACGGTGCGGCCGAGCAGATTGTTGAAAATTTCCGTATACCTCTGATCGAACTGCACGAGCTGCGACGCGACGCCGACGTAGCCGTACTCGCGCTCGACGCCCGCCTCGCGCAGCACGTCGCCGCGGATAGCGGTCAGCGGCAGGAAGGTCGCGCGGCCGCCGTCGCGCTGCTTTAAGAAGTTGATGGCGCTCTTGGCGTCCTCCTCGCGGTCCACGACCACGTTCTGCATCCCCGCGCCGAGAGCGATCTCGATGGCGACGGCATAGCGCTTGTCGGTCGTCATCAGGTTGGCGACCGGCCCGTGCACGCCGCGCAGCGCGTTCTTCTCCGCCGCCTGCATGATCAGACGGACCGCCTTATTGAAGCCCTCGTACTCTTTTTCCATCTCGCTCAGGAGGTGGATGCGGGAGTCAAGGTTGTTCTTTTCCATGGTGAGGTCGATGCTCTTCTGCCGCGCCGTCTCCTCGCGCTTGACGCGCCCCTCCATCTTGAGGGTATGACCGGAGATGATGTTGCGCACGGCGTCGGCCTCCTCCTGCGCCTCCTCAAGGGCGCGGCGGGACGCGGACGCGGCCCTGCGCTTCTCGGTCAGCTGACCGTCCACGCTCTCGCTCTCCGCTTCAAGCGCTGCGCGGCGCTCAGCCAGCTCGGCAAGGCCCGCGTTTATCGCGCTCACGTCCGCGCGGCAGTCCGCCGCGTCGGAGGCCGCCAGCGCTTCCTTCGCGCGCAGAGCCTCGACCTCGCTGCCGGCCTCGCCGGCCGTGCGGGCAAGCTCCTCCGCCTGCGCGAGGAAGGCGCGAAGCTCCTCCTCGAGCTCCGCCGCCTGCGCGGCAAGCTCCTCGATGCGCGCGTGCTTCGCAGCGATCTGCGCGGTCAGGCTCTCCGCGCGGCCCGACTGGTCGCGCAGGTCGTTTTCCACGCGCTCGATGCTCGCTCGGTTGTGCTCGATGCCCGTGCGCAGCACCGCCACAGCGGCGTCCTCCTCGTTGCGCTTCGCGTCCAGCTCGGCGCACTCGGTGCGCAGGCGCTCCTGCTCCATGTCGTTCGCGTGTGCCTTTTCCGCAAACTGCTCGGAGGCGGCGTACAGCTCGTCCAGCGCGGCGTTCGCGCGCTCCAGCTCCTGCTGGGCCAGCGCGTAGTCGGTGTTGAGCTTGATAGAATCGGTCTTGATCTTGTCCAGGTTTTCGAGCCAGACGGAGATCTCCAGTGTGCGCAGCTCGTCGCGGAGGATCAGATATTTCTTCGCCTTCTCCGCCTGCGAGCGCAGCGGCCCGACCTGCAGCTCCAGCTCGGCGATCTTGTCGTTGATGCGCACGAGGTTCTCCTCCGTGCGCTCGAGCTTGCGCTCCGTCTCCTCCTTGCGGTGGCGGAACTTGGAGATGCCCGCCGCCTCCTCGAAGATCTCGCGGCGGTCGGCGCTCTTGACCGACAATATCTCGTCGATCTTGCCCTGACCGACGATGGAATAGCCCTCGCGGCCCATGCCGGTATCCATGAACAGCTCGTTCACGTCACGCAGGCGCACGCTCTGCTTGTTGATGTAGTATTCACTCTCGCCGCTGCGGTAATACCGGCGGGTGACGGCGACCTCGCTCTCCTCCATCCGGGGGAAGATGTGCTCGGTGTTGTCGAGCACGAGCGTCACCTGCGCGAAGCCCATCTGGCTGCGCTTTTCCGTGCCGCCGAAGATGACATCCTCCATCTTTGCGCCGCGCAGCGATTTGCTCGACTGCTCGCCCATGACCCAGCGGATCGCGTCCGACACGTTGGACTTGCCGCTGCCGTTGGGGCCGACGATGGCGGTGATATCCTCACCGAAGTTCAATACGGTTTTATCGGGAAAGCTCTTAAATCCTTGAATTTCGAGCGCTTTTAAGTACATTCCGTGATCTCCTTTGTGCAAGGGAGTAAAAATAGGCAGAAAAAGACATATTTTAACTTATGTACTATACCATTTTCCCCCTCGTTTTTCAAGAGCGAATGATGAACAGAGTGTAAAAAAGACGCCCATCGGGCGTCTTTTCGCTTCATTTTTCCTGTGCCGCGCGTTTCCGCCGCGACTTCGCCGCCGCACGGGCCTCGGCGATGAGCGCGTAAAGCTCCTCGTAGGCGTCGGCGAGCGTGCCGACGCGGTCGATGAGGCCGTCCGCCACCGCCTCCTCGCCGTAGAGGATGCTGCCGACGTCGGCGGCCATGTCCTCGGCGGCCAGCATGAGCGCGAGCAGCTTTTTCTCGGATATGCCGGAATTCTTCGTCACAAAGCGCACGATGCGCTCCTGCAGGCGGTCGAAATAGTGATAGGTCTGCGGCGCGGCGATGAGCGTTCCGTTCGTGCGGATGGGGTGGACGGTCATGGACGCGCTCGGCGCGATGAGCGAGCGCTTCGGCGCAACGGCCAGCGGCACGCCGATGGAGTGTCCCCCGCCGAGCACGAGCGAAACGGTCGGCTTCCTCATGCCCGCGATCAGCTCGGCGATAGCAAGCCCCGCCTCCACATCGCCGCCGCAGGTGTTGAGGAGCAGCAGCACGCCGTCGATCTCCTCGCTCTCGTCGAGCGCCGCGAGCAGCGGCAGAATGTGCTCGTACTTGGTCGTTTTCACGGTATTGGGCAGAAGGCTGTGGCCCTCGATCTGCCCGATGACCGTCAGGCAGTAGACCGTGCCGCGCGCGGTGCGCGTGGTCACGGCTCCCATATCCACGATGGGCTGCATGGGCGGCGTCTGCTCGGGCGCAGACCTCTGCTCCTCGTTCTCGTTCGGCTTTGTCGGTTCCGTCATGGCGCATCCCTCCTCTTTTCTCACAAGATAGGATTTGCAGAAAAGAGAAAAGCATACGGCGCGCCGTATGCTTTCCCGCTATGTATCCCGTTATTTTTCCGTGCCGTAGAAAAAGAGCGCCACCGTGCCGGGGCCGACGTGCGCGCCGGTGACCGGCTCGTAGTAGACCTCGAGGCATTCGCCGGTAAAGCCCCTTTCGCGCAGAAGACCGAGCAGATAATCCGTCCCCTCGCGGTTGTCCGCGTGGGCGATGCCGATGCGCGCGGTCTTATCCAGCGCGCGCTTGTCGAAATAGTCCGCCAGCTCGGCGTAGGCCTTCTTATTCCCGCGCACCTTGCCGCAGGAAACGATGTGGCCCGTCTCGTCGCCGCGCAGGATGGGCTTGATGCCGAGCACCGAGCCGACCAGCGCCGCCGCGCCGGAGATGCGCCCGCCGCGCTTGAGGTAGTTGAGATCGTCCACCGTGAAGAACTGGCACATGTGGGGGCGGCGCGCGAGAATGCGGTCACCGACCTCCTCAAAGCCCCTGCCCGCGCGCAGCAGCTCCGCCGCCTCGAGCACCTGCAGGCCCTCGCCGAGGGAGGCGGCGTAGGTGTCGATGGTCATGATTTTGGCGTGAGGATATTTTTCCCGCAGCTCCTCCGCCGCGAGCGCCGCGGCGTGCGCCGTGCCGCTGATGCCGCCGGACATACCGACGTAGAGCACATCGTCGCCCTGCGCGAGCGCGCGTTCAAAGAACGCCGCCGCCGTTGCGGGGTTGACCATTGAGGTCTTGACCTCGGCGCCCCGGCGCATGGCGTCGTAGAAGGCCTTGCCGTCGAAGTCCGTCTCCTCGCTGTAGTCCTCCGCCACGCCGTTGACCGTGTAGGAAAACGGAATGACCGCGATATCGTACTCGCGCAGCAGCGCGAGCGGCAGATTGGCCGAGGTGTCGGTATAGAGCTTCGTCATGGCAAAACTTCCTTTTCTGTATTTCTTAACACTCAGTGTACCACGCTCTAAGCGCGGAAACAAGCAAAGTTACAGATTCTTTACATTAACCTAACAGCATGACAACGGCAGGGTGGTTCCCCTGCCGTTTTTTCGTCAATTCTGCTCAAAGATCACACGCATGGTCTTGTAGGTCATATAGCAGTCGAGCTTGGCGACCGTCTCATAAGGCGCGTGCATGGAGAGCACGGGAACGCCTGCGTCGAGCGTGTCGATGTTGCGCTGCGCCATGAACTTGGCGACCGTGCCGCCGCCGCCCGCGTCGGTCTTGCCGAGCTCGGCCATCTGCCAGAACACGCCGTTGTCGTTGAGCAGCTTACGCACGCGGCCCACGACCTCGGCGGAAGCGTCACTCGCACCGGACTTGCCGCCCGCGCCGGTGTACTTGCAAAGGCCCACGCCGTAGTTGACAAAGGCGGCGTTGCGCTTATCGTACACGTCGGCAAAGTTCGGGTCGTAGGCGGCGGTCACGTCCGCACTCAGGCAGAAGGAGTTTGCCAGGCAGTCGCGCAGTGCGACGCCCTGCGCCTCGCACAGGTCCGCCATGAACTTGTCGAACGCCTGCGAGAGCATACCGGAAACGCCCTCGGAGCCGATCTCCTCCTTGTCCGCGAAGATGCACACGGCGGTGCGCTTCGGGCTTTTCGCGTCGAAGATGCCCGCAAGCTCCGCGTAGGCGCACACGCGGTCGTCGTGACCGTAGGAGGCGATGAAGCTGCGGTCGAAGCCGATGTCGCGCGCCTTGCCGGCGGGCACGACCTCCAGCTCGGCGGAGATGAGGTCCTCCTCCACGATGCCGTACTTCTCATTGAGGAGCTTGAGGACGTTGAGCTTGAAGCGATCCGAGCAGTCCTCGCCCGCGAGCGGACGTCCGCCGACGAGCAGGTTCAGGCTCTCGCTGGGAATGGCCTCGTTGAGCGGCTTTTTGCCCTGCTCACGGCCGAGGTGCGGCAGCAGATCGTTGATGATGAACTGCGGGTCGCCCTCGTCTGCGCCGATGTGGACGGCGACCGTGGAACCGTCGCCGCGCACGACCACGCCGTGCAGCTCGAGCGGGATGGTCACCCAGTGGTACTTGCGGATGCCGCCGTAGTGGTGCGTCTTGAGATAGGCCATCTCGGCTTCCTCGTAGAGCGGGCGGGGCTTGAGGTCCAGGCGGGGCGCGTCGGTGTGCGCCGCGCCGATGTTTGCGCCGTGGCTGAGGTCCTGCTCGCCGATGACCGCAAGCATAATTGCTTTACCCCTGTTATTATAGTAGACTTTATCGCCCGTCTTGAGCGCCATGCCCTTCTCGTAGGGCACGAAGCCGCGCGCGCTGGCCAGCTCGATGCAGTGCTCCACGCACAGCCGCTCGGTCTTGCCGTGGTCAAGGAAATCCTTATAGTCCTCGCAGTAGGCGTGCATCGCCCGCTCCTCCTCAGCGCTCAGGCGCTCATAGCCGTTTTTCGGCGCATAAGCGAGCTTCTCCGCCCACTCGTTCTTTTTCTTCTCTGCCATGGTTCATTCCTCCTTGGATTTTTTAATAATGGTATCCAGAAACTCCTCCGCGGCAAACGCAGCCTGCGCGGGAGTCGGGTAGTTATTTTCAAAGGCCGCGTCGCAGTCCGCGCGGAACGCCTCCTCGCTGCGCTGCGCACGCACACGGGCGCGGGCGTAGTCCTCGGAGATGCCGTCGCGCGTCATGATGCGGCGCACGCGCACCTCCTCCGGCGCGGTGACCGCGACGGTCACGTCGCAGAGCGCGCCGAGGCCGCTCTCCACGAGCTTGATGGCGTCGAGCGCGATGAGCCGCGCGCCGCTTTCCTCCATGCGCCGCGCGAGCGCACGGGGCAGATGGCGGAAGATGATGGCGTCGAGCTGCGCAAGCGCGCCGGCGTCGCCGAATACTATATTGCCCAGCTTTTGCCGGTCCAATCCGCCGTCGGGGGCGAAGACATCACCAAACGCAGCGGTCAGGTCGGCGCGCAGCGGCGCGTCAGTCCGGAGCATTTCGTGATACACCGCGTCGCAGTCGAGCACCAGCGCGCCGCGCCTTTCCAGTGCGTGCAGCAGCGTGGTCTTGCCCGCGCCGGTGCCGCCGGTGATGCCGAGGACAAAGGCGCCGTCCGCCTCCTCTGTGTGGAAGCCGGCGGCCTTTTTCAGCCGGTTGCCGACGGCGAGGCCAAGCCCCGCGCTGTCGGGACACTGCGCCCAGATGGCGGGCACGTCCGTCGCGTCGAAGGTGCGCAGCGCGTCAAAAACGTGCTGCGACTGCGCGAGCTTATCGCCGCTCGCGCCGAGCCGGTGAACGATGTGTCCCGCGAAGAGCGGCGCGAACTCGTCGAAGCAGATCACGCCGTCCCGCTCGCCGAGCGCGGCGAGCAGCCGCCGCGCGCTCGCGCGGGGTGAGCCGGTGACGACCGTGACGGGCGCCTTTGGTGCGTAGTGACGGTACTTCATGCCCGGCGCGCGGGGCTTCTCCCCCGCCGCCATCTGCTGCGTGACCGCCTTATCCACTGCCACCTCGCCGAGCACGGCGCGCAGCTCCTCGAGCGGCAGTCCGCCCGGGCGCAGCAGGCGCGGCGGCGTGCAGGTCAGGTCGATGATGGTCGATTCCACGCCCACACGGCACGGCCCGCCGTCCACCACGCCGTCGATCTTGCCGTCCATGTCCTCGCGGACGTGCGCGGCGGTCGTGCAGCTCGGACGGCCCGAGGTGTTGGCGCTCGGCGCGGCGACCGGAACGCCTGCGGCCGCGATGATCGCGCGCGTCACCGCGTGATCGGGGCAGCGCATCCCGACGGTGTCCAGCCCGCCGGTGGTGACGAGCGGCACGCAGTCCGCCTTCGGCAGTATCATCGTCAGCGGCCCGGGCCAGAAGCGCCCGGCAAGGCGGTACGCCGTCTCCGGCACATCCTTGCAGTAGCGCGCGAGCCAGCTCGCGTCGGGGATATGCAGGATGAGCGGGTTATCCTGCGGGCGGCCCTTGGCCTCAAAAATGTGCCGCACGGCGTCCGCGTTCAGTCCGTCCGCGCCGAGGCCGTAGACCGTCTCGGTCGGGATGGCGAGCAGCCCGCCGCGGCGCAGAATGTCCGCGGCCTGTTCGACCGCCGCGCTCTCCCGCGCAGGATCGGTGATGGTAAAGTATCGGGTGTTCAAAAAGGTTCCCCCTTCTGTGCGTCTGAAGCGCTCAGCTCTCCGTGCTCTCGCGCAGCTTTTCCGCCTGCGCCTGCATGGTCAGCGCGTCAATGATCGGGTCAAGGTCGCCGTTGATGACGGCGTCGATGTTGAAATTCTTGTTGTCCCCCGTCAGGCGGTGGTCGGTGACGCGGTTCTGCGGGAAGTTGTAGGTGCGGATGCGCTCGTTGCGCATCCCGGTGCCGACCTGCGCGCGGCGCTCGTTCGTCACGGCGCTCTCCACACGTTCACGCTCCATTTCATAGAGCTTGCTCGCAAGCATCTGCATACACTTCGCGCGGTTCTGCACCTGCGAGCGCTCCTCCTGACACGCCACGACGATGCCCGTCGGCTTGTGGATCAGCCGCACGGCAGAGCTCGTCTTGTTGACGTGCTGTCCGCCCGCGCCGGAGGAGCGGTAGACCTGCATCTCGATGTCCTCCGGCCGGAGGTCGACGTCGACCTCCTCCATCTCCGGCAGCACCGCGACCGTGGCGGTGGAGGTGTGGACGCGACCGCCGCTCTCCGTCTCCGGTACGCGCTGCACGCGGTGGACGCCGCTTTCAAACTTCAGTCTTGACCACGCACCCGCGCCGTTTAGGATAAAGTCAGCTTCCTTTACACCGCCCAGCTCCGTGTCGTTGTAGTTCAAAAGCTCGATCTTCCAGCCGTGCTTTTCGGCGTACATGGAGTACATACGGTAGAGGTCCGCCGCGAAGAGCGCGCTCTCCTCGCCGCCCACGCCGCCGCGCAGCTCCATGATGACGTTTTTCCCGTCGTTCGGGTCGCGCGGCAGGAGCAGCACGCGCAGCTCCTCATAAAGCCGCTCCTTGTCCGCCTTCGCCTGCCGCAGCTCCTCCTGCGCCATGTCGCGCAGCTCGGCATCGGAGAGCAGCTCCGTCGCCTCGGCGATGGTCCGCTCCGCGCGGCGATAGTCCTCGTAGCACTGCGCGACCGGCTCAAGCTCCTTCTGCTCCTGCGTGAGCCTCCGCAGCTCCTTCGCGGTCTCGCGCCGGCGATAGTCCTCGTCGTTGTCCTGGTCGTAGAAGGCCGCAGGCTCCTGCGGAGAAACCTTCGGCAGCTCGGTGACTGTATAGGATGCCTTTACCTGAACGGAAGGGGCCTGCGGCAGCGGTGCATCGCTGCGGTGAATCTTTGCCATGATGGATTCTCCTGTAACACAATACTATCTTTAGGCAATACCGCACAATTCCCGCCTTACGGCTTAAGCACCGCTCCGGCGGCTGCGGCACGGCATCTGCG
>ERZ780218.2006-NODE-2006-length-10568-cov-4.027490_pt1 | contig 10568 bp, 12 predicted proteins | sample MGYA00510975_ERZ780218 | MGnify/ENA primary metagenome ERZ780218 (study PRJEB29588, sample SAMEA2152063) | human gut metagenome | biome: human gut; feature: human-associated habitat; material: faeces | place: Denmark | collected 2008/2010 ...
AATTTTTGAGCTTCTCTCTGTTCAATTCCGCTGCCTGCGCGGCCCTCAGCCTTTTGTACCTGCTGGCGGCGCCGGCCGGGCATCCGGAGCTTTTGGGGCTGCCCGACGTCGCTCTGCTCCTCCTCCGAAGGCGTTTCTGTCTCCGTTTCTGCGTCCGCTTCGGTTTCCTCCGCTTTCTTGCGGGTGCTCCGACGGCGGCGCTTTGGCGGCTGAGCATCGTTGGTGTCCTCAACGGGCACCAGCTCCGTTTCAGTCGGCATCTCCGGCTCCTGCGCAGGTTCCAGGTCTGGCCGCGTGGGCTCATCAGGCAGTTGCTCCACTTCCTGATCCATTTCCGGCCCAGTCTGGAGCACGGGCTCCGCATCTGGTTGGGTGAGGTCAGAGGGGGGCTCACCTGCTTCAGACCTAGTCTCGGGCGCTGGGATCTGGTCATCCATCGGTCCGCCCAGATCCAAGTCCGACTGGGGCGCATCTGGATCCAGCGTATTGGTCGCTTCAAGCTCCAGGTCAGCGAGGGCGGGCGGCAGCCGTTCCAGGTCAGTCTGGGGCACGATCTCCGACTCGATCACGCCGGTGTCAGCCACAGCCTGCTCCTCCTCGGGGACTTGGTTCTGCAGTTCCTTTTTCGTTTTTGCCATGGTGTTATGTCCTCCTATCATCTGTTGTTAGGTGGATCGATCCACCGTTCAAAAATCAACTGGTGGGCGGCTGCTCTCATAGAGGGTCGTCGGCCGCCTGGCGGGTTTGGACGGTAATTCTGACGGCTGACTGGACGGCGGCGGTTCTTTTGACTCAGGCTTTGAGTCAGCCGCTTTCTGTTCCGACTTAGGTGCGGATGCCTCCGTGGGCACTGGCCGCTCTGGTTCCTCTGGAGTCTGCGGCCCAACCGGTTCTGACTGTGCAGCTTGCCGCGCGGGATGTGACTTATACTCCTGAATCCGACATCTTACGCACTCTTTTGCGTAAGGGTGCGCAATGAAGTCAAATTTCTTTGCCTTGAGGATCTTCTGGCCGCGGATGATGATGAGCAGCTCGTCATTGGGCATCCGGAGTACCTCATCCGGTGTCAGCACGCGGCGTCGGCCGATGCCCTCGGTATAGCGGTACTGGGGGATGACCTGGGCCAGCGCGAGACTCTGGCGGGTGGTCATCGTGGAATTGACCTCCACCGTCATATCGCCGCTGCGGGCGCTGAAGTACTCTGCTGACACATCGTCCGTGGCGCCAAGCATAATCTGGGTGTCAGCGTTGCCCAGCAATTCCGCCCAGAGGTTGTTAGGGTACCGGTTCTGCAACTGCGGAAGGCTCTGGCAGACCATGATGATCTGCATGGCTCTGGAGCGGACCGTGCTCAGCCGGCGTCCAAAGTCGGGAATTACACCGATGTTGTTCATCTCATCAAGGATGATATTGACCGGCACCTTACAGCGTTGCTCAGGTGTGCTGTCCGCATAGCGGACGAGCCGGATGAACAGGAACGCAAAGAAAAGGGACGACAGGAACTCCAAGGAGGAATTCTGGTCGTCCAGGATGACAAAGTATGCGCACTTGCTCTTGCCAGGTTCAGCCAGGTCGATGTCCGACCGGCGAGTGATACGGCGTACTGACTCAGATTGAAGGATCTGGAGCCGGGTTCCAAGCCCCAGCACGACGCCAGTCCGCACGGTATCGCTGCCTTGGCTGAACAGGTTGTATGGCGCCCTGGCCGGGTGATCTAAGGGCAACCGGTCGAAGAGCATGGTCAGCTGTTTCTCAGTGTGCTGGGTGAGCATCTGGTAGACGGCGGCCAAGTTCCTCTCATCCGGTGTTCGTGTGGTGTCCAGATCCACATAGAGGATCAGGCTCTTGAGCAGGTTAGCCTCGCCGTTATCCCAGAAGTGATCTCCCTTGCCATCCCCCTTGGTGTTGGCAATGATCACATCGGTCAGCACCTGAGCCATCAGAGTGTCGCCGCCCAGATCAAACATACAGTTCCAGGAATCGCCCCATTCTGGATTGAGCAGATTGTAGACCCGGACGGTGTAGCCGCGCTTTCGGAACAGCTCCGCTGTGTCGGCGTACATTTCCGACTTTGGATCCGACACAATCACCGACTCACCGCGCCGGATGCTCTGGAAGATCGCTGGGCGGATCACACCTCTGGACTTCATAGTTCCGCTGGCACCGAATACAGCGATGTGCTTGTTGAGCCGCGTGTCCTCCGGCAGGCAGATGACGGAGCCTTGCTCTGTTTTTCCAAGGATGATCCCCCGGGCCTTTGCAACACTGGCCACCTCCAGGACCGACCTCATCTCCTTTTCGCTCATCCAACCGGATGTGCCATAGGTGCCCCGCTTGCTGCGGGTAAAGTTGCGGGGATCATAGTCCTTGCTTCTGAAGCGATCCTGGAGTCGGAGAAAGAGATACAGGCCGCCGGCCAGCACCGCCAAAAAGAGTGTGCATATCAGGCCGTTTATGGTCAGGGCGCTGCGCCAGCACACCAAGGGTGAAAAGAGAACGGGCGTCATGGTGGCGTTGCCGGTGATGCCGCCGTCAGACATCCACTGCTGGTAGCCGAGGTATATCTGGCTGATTAGCCCGCCCAGATAGAGAAGCACCGCTGCACCGAGCAGGACGGCCAGTACAATCCCAGCGGTGCGGGCATATTTGGATTGCATCGTATCATCTCCTTCGTGCATCACTTTCCTCCAGCGGTTCAATGCCCAGCGCGGCCTCCAGGTCAGACATGGAAATCTCACGAAGCTGTGCCCGGCTGCCGATGTATCTCTGCAGGAACTGGCTCTGCCAGGGATAGCACAGAATTTCATACCGCGCATCGCTGTGCTCCAGTGCTTGCCGCACCCGCACAAGCCTGGCGATGTCGCCGTCCAGATGAGGGAGAATGAGGGTGTCCCCGTTCTGGGCGTCGTATTCCATCACGCCCGGTTGTACCACCCTCATCTCCTCCGGGAATACTGCGGACAACACCTGTTCCTTCCAGTTTCGGAGCGTCAGGATTCTCAGCAACCGTATTCCGTTTCCCGTCATGGGGATGAAGTGCACATGGGGATAGATGCGGTCAAATCGCAGTTCCATGCGGCGTGTCTTATCGGACTCCAGCAGGGTCTGCAGGGCCAGCTCCATACGCTCCCCGAGCAGGAGAGCATGGTTTGCCCGGGCGGGGCCCGCATTCATACGGGTCAGTTCCTCTAAGTGTCGGGCGGTTTTGAACTCGCCCATACCGCTCCACCGCATGACCGTGTTCCTCGTGTTGTAGACGGCGTAGCAATAGCCGGGTGTGAAGATCGCACCCGTGACCCGCGTGAAGATGGTCTTGCTCATCTCCGTGTGGTCCAGCTGCTTGACGAATCTGGCCGGGTAAAAGCAGGCATAATCGGGTACGACCTGACGGATTGTCCGTTTCTGGAGCGGAGGCAGCAGGAAGGTGCGCATCTCCACGCCGGCCGCCAGACATATAGCCACCGACTCTGCAACACGGTGATTGCGCTCCACATGTCCTATACTTCCAGAAAAGCGATGTCCGCCGGTGAGGTTCATATAGTGTGCAAGGGCTGCCGGGTGGATGGCCTGCAGGAGTGGAAGCGCACCCTTATACAGACGGATGGTCCGCCGGTCGCCCCTTCCGCTTGTGGTGAGCATTTTACAGGAGCCAAGGTCTGCCCCAGAGGGTGAGCGAAAACGCTGCACATTCTCCAACCGCCTGACCGTATCCTCCAGCGTCCGGCTGCTGCCCAACAGGTGCAGGGAACGCATAGGGTATTCCCCAGTGACAGCCAGCACCAACAACAGTCGGTGCGCATGACTGCCCGACCGCAGCGTAATCATCTGGACTGCCCGGTGCCTTCCGATTTTAAGGCATGGCTGTTCCTCTCTTTGCCGCAAAACGGCTCTCGGTCGCGGCGGGGAACGCCTGATTTTTCAGGAATTTTCCGGCGCTTCGGATTTGCGTGGAAATGGGGCGTGAAACCGGGCTCAAAATCCCGTATTTTTTTAGCGCCATATTTTGCTCGTTTCATACAGCGTTTCCTCCTCCAAATCGTCTGCCTGCTCCGCCTCAAGCCACATGGGGAACCTGCTTGCGGGAATCACATAGACCTCGGTCCTGTCCTCCGGGCCGGCGGCGCTGCAGTAGTAGTGGGAACAGTGGGTTGGCGCGTCATCCGGGAGCAGGTACAGCGTGATGAGGTAACACCACAGCGCGATCTTGCCGGCGTAAAACGCCTGGTACTTGTTGGCTACCCCCAGCTCCGCCAGGGAGCGGTGGGGGTACATGTTGGCCACGAGTCCAACGATTTTGGGGTCTGAGGCCCGCTCCTCAGCCAAATATTCGATGCTTTCCCCCTCGGGAACAGTCTGAGGTACGCCGTACTGGTTGGGCGTAACACAGTAGGCGGGAATCTCTAAGGTTTCGCCGTTCCGATCTTCGTACAGAAAGTATGTATACGATTGGGTTTGTACACGGCCATTGACGGCGAGGTAGCGCATTGAGTAGCCGCCGCTGTAGATGTCCACCTCACCGAGAGCTTCCTCCGGGGTGCTGGCTGCAAAGGCAGCAGTGGGAAGAAGGCCTAATATCAAAATGAGGGCTGACAGCATGGAAATCAATCTTTTTCTCATGATATACCTCCCAAAAGGATAGAAGGCATACGCGAGACCGCGGAAACAGCTTCGGATCTCAGGTGATGCCTTCTTAACAATGAGCAAATGTTGGATAAGAAAAGCGGTATGCGCACCGCATACCGCTTTTCGCCGTCCTATTGAGATTTATGTTGCGCGAATGTTGTACTCTGTTCTCTGGAAAACACCATCCTTATAGACATCCCAGGCCTCTACCTCAAACCGGGCCATAGGTGCGGACTTGAATACTTTGGTGAGCTGCTCCTCCTGCCAGGGCCAGAATACCTGCACGCTGTTTGACTCCGAGATGCCCATAGTGAGCCGCAGGATAGGTATTCCCTCTGCGTTGAGCTTCAGGGCCCTGTTTTCCCATACCTCAGGGCAACTTGGGGCAGTATTGTAGAGCGTGTAGAGCATGCGGCGGGTTTCATAGAGGTTCAGGACATGAAGTCGGTCACCAGTCTCACTTTGATACCGCCGCACCTGTACCGCCGGCAGTTCCTGCCCGGGAAATTGTGACCAGTCGCAGGTGGGCTCCGGAAGGGAACCGGCAGGGCCGGAAGCAAACAGATTATTGTCCCACCGGTCTACGTCCGAAATCAAATAGTTTGTGCCGTCATCACAGCGGATGACATCCCCAGCCTGCGGGATATACCGGGATCCGTCCGACGGAATATTGATGGAACCATCCGCATTCCGGCTGACCGCCGCCCCCTCGCTGCTGTCAGTATCCTGCGGAAACTCAGTGTCAGAAGGGGCTGTGTTCAGGGCACGGTAGAGCATAACCGCGATATCACCGCGCGTCACGCTCTCTGCGGCAACTGCGGCTGGTGTGGTAAGGTTCAAGTCCAACGCTGTCTGACATGCTGTTTCATAGTCCCAACCCGAAATCCCCAGATGCCGGAGCACAACCGTACAGGCGGCTGCCGGGGTTACGCTGTCACTAGCACCAAAGGCCCCGGTATCATAGCCGACCATCAACCCATTGAACGCGCAGTAACCCACACGCGCAGTAACCCACATAGACCCGCGCCCATTCCGGGACATCCGGGAAGGTACAGTATCGGGTATATAGTGCCTCTTCCGCGGCAATATGCTCCTGGTTTACGCGAAGCCGGCATAGAATTGCGGCAAGTTCCGCACGGGTAAGACTGTCATCCAGATGTAAGCTGCCTGTTTGATCACCTACCATGATTCCTTGCTCACGCAGAGATTCTGCAGCAAGCCAAAGCTCGTCCGGCGTGGCGGCAGTCGCATGGGTGCAGATGGAAAGAGCCAGAGCAATACACAAAACCGCTGAAACACACTTTTTCATAGGATTGCCCCTCCTTTACATGTATTCCTACCAGCATTACACTACGGGAAGGGTTATTTTGCAACAGGTACGGAGCATTATTGGACTTCTCGCGCCTGTACACACCATCTCATCTCTGGCACGTTTCGGACACAGGTGATCAGCGTGATCATGTTTTCGCTGGTTCGGCCGAGCCGGGAAAAGTCCGTTTCTTTGATTTGTCCCACATAGAACACCTCATAGGTCCGGGTTCCGAGTTTGGTGGTGTAGATGATTTTGTCCCCATTCTCCAGGGTATGGATCTGCCCGAAATGGTTGGCAACGCCACGGTTGTGGCCAGCCAGCCCCACATTCCCATCCCAGCAGGAGGTGGACTTGAAGTGTCCGGCACCTTTGGCCAAGCTCTCAAGGCTCTCGTCCTCATAGACCTTGACGGACAGCCCCAGCGAAGGGATCCTCAGCCGCCCAAGGCTCCCATCCGAGTAGTAGAGGCCGTCCGGCAGGGTGAACTTGGTACTGATCGGGCTGGTGTCCTCTGCCGGAGTTCCAGTATCATAAGATGCCGGCGGAAGGTAGATAGTGCTGCTGCCTGCTGTGGTTCCGGACGATGTACTTGCCTGTGGGATCAAAACAGTGCCTGCCCCAGGCAGATACGACTCCGGGCTGCCGAAGGGCGGCGCGATGACAGCGGCATTCTTGCTGCGGTCGACATTGCTGCGATCCGTTGTACCTTCTCCCACAACAATCACTTGGTCAACTGAGGTTGGGGATGCGTACATGGGTCCGTCCGGCGGGTCAAACTCATAATCCGCCGCCAGAGCCGGCGTCATCATCGTCGCCGTGATGGCTATCAGCAATGCCGCGGTTTTCAGCCAGTTCCTCATACATTTTGCGCTCCTTTCGCTTCATGATGAAATAGGTTCCGCCTGTACCGGCAACAAGCGCCACCAGCGCAGGAAGGGCCACCATCAGCCACTGGAAGCTGCCCTCCGGTTCCTGCTGCTCAGTAACTTCCTGCTCAATGGGTGTGCCGGTGAAGATGACCGTATAGCGGATGACAGTGACACCGGTGCGGTAGACCTCGCCCGTGTAATCGGCTGTCGTGGTATAGCCAGTCACATAGCTGACGCTCTTGCTGCCGCCGTAGGTGCAGATCGCCGTGAAACGGTCGCCGATCTCGTAGTCATCGGCATTGTAGGTGTTATCCGTCTGCCACTGGACATCCTGCAAGGTCAGCGTCCGGCCGCCCTCTGTGATGCTCTTGGGCAGGTGGTTGAGATCCTGATCGGCCAGATTGGGATAGGTTCTGGTCGCCGTGACCGGCTGGGTGCTGCTCGAATAACCAGCAGGTTCGGTTTTGATACTGTCCAGATCCAGGGTAAGCGTCCCGGAAAAGCCCTCTTCCGTGGTAACTTCCTTTTCCTGCGGCAATAGAGACAGGATCGTATCCATATCCTTCTTGCTGCTCTCCACCGTTTCGGTCTGGGTGACGGTCTTAGTCTCGCTTCCGATGATGACCTCGCGGAGCACATCGGTGCATTCGTACCGAAGGCCGTCCCGGTCAAATTGCTCCATGGGCAGCGTGGACGGGTCAGTGCTGGGGGAGAGATCGTACACCTTGCGGATCTCCTTGTTGTCCTGGTCAATGATAATATCGACCGGGAGCATGGCCTTCGGGTCTGCTACATCCACACTGGCCGCATTGGTAGGCAGCATCAGTATGGTCAGAAGCAGCAGCGATGCGGTGGCGGACAAAAATTTTGACTTCACTGACATTTCCTCCTCGTTTTTTATAGGGCTGCGGTCGGATCAGGACGTGGGTGTGTACTGACCGCCCTGGATCAGCGGCTGCAGATAGGCCACGATGAATCCCAAGGTGTTCAACACAATCCAAGTCACGACGATCCGTTTCAACCAGCTGGTGGCTTCGGCAACCGCTCTCTCGTTCCGGGAGATCATCCGCACCAGCAGGGCAACGGCCGCGGCCGTCACAGCGACAATCGTGGAGATACCCAGCAGTTCTCCGTAGATGTCCGACATGATGGTGGAGAACCGAGTCCAGATCGTGTCCGTGGTCGATGCCGCTGCCGCGGGCTGAACAAACATCACAACCATGTAGCACACAATTGCTGCTGTCTGAAGCCTCCGCTGCATCTGCAGCGAGATCTTGCCCCACTGGTGCTGTTTTTTCAAGTTTTTGGTCATTCTCTTACCTCCTTCAGCTTCATTTTGCCAGCAAAAAGCCGCCCCAAAGCGACCGCATATCGCTTCGGGGCGGCTCTGGCGCCAACCCAGTTTTGGACGATACAAGCATAGCACATTGTAGTTCCTCTTGTCATCCGCACCAGCCTTGCCATTTTTCTGCCATTTTCCTGCCATGAACTCTGCCATCATCCCTCCAGCAGGGTCAAAATCTCCAGCCAGGCATCAAGGCACCCCTGTGGGGCTGTCCACAGCCGTATGGACAGGATGTTGATCGCCTGTTGACGCAGGCGGTAGTAGTGGCGCTCCGAGATGTCCAGCCGATACAGAATATCCGAATGCGTGGGCTTGTCCGGCGTGATGAAAGTTTGGAAAATGATGTTATACATCAATTCCCCGTTGCCCGGCTTGTGACGCAGGACTGTCAATGCGTCATTGATCCGGTTCAAAAGCAGGCGAGACTTCCGGATGCTGAGAAGCCGGTGCTCCAGCTTCACATTGCCAAGGGCCACCTGAGTGTCCACCACGCTGAGCAGGACGTCCAAATCCTTCAGGGGCTGCTCCAGTTCCTGGGCAATTTCTTTTGGAAAGCATTCAAGGGCCCAGACAATATCCCGGTAGTGCTTGAGCATGACCTGTGTATTGTGATACATGTTGCGGCGAAGCTCCTGTTCGGCTGCCCGCGCTTTCTCGTTGGGGATACTCGGATCCTCTACAAGCCCTCTGCGCTCCAGCAGGTCGCGCAACAGTTCGTTTTTTTCGGAATGGTTTTGTTCCGGCAGCTTACCACAAGGGCATGCCTTCAAATCTGCCATATTCGATACCTCCATCGTCCTGATCCACAGGCCCATCACGTGGCAGGCCTCCGTGGAAAAATTCAAGTTTTGGCGTGTCTGGAGTAATCCCTTGGCAGTCCTCTCTTACATACTCTAAAATCTCACATGGAGAAAAATACACGCGCGTAATATAGCGATCCTGATATGCAACGCGGCTTTCCTCCGATTTTGCTGGGGCAGCAAGATCCCGGTCCTGCAGCAAAACAGCACGGCTGTACCATGCGACCAGCTTGCAGATGCGGACGTGGTCGCTTGCCTGCTTTTCGTGCGCATTGCCGCCTTTTTTACGTATTTCATTCAAAATGCGTTCTACTTGCGCCTGGGATGGCAAAGAGAATCTCTCTCCAGTCGGATACGCTGCGTTGAGGATCAGACATCCGAAGGAACCTGGCAGCTTATATAGCGGGAAGGCATCCGCATGTTTTCTAAAAAAGCGCCAGACCTTCGTCTTCTCCCACCCCCAGCGCCTACCAAGGGACTCCAGAGTTAAAACAGCGCCATACTGCCCGAATTGGACTGCAGGCGCCAAATGAGAAAACGCATTGCTCGGTTCCTTCCAAACTGTGTGGCACCAGATATCAAGCCATGCGTCTGACTCACCAAATTGATGATGCCGCTCTACAAGCCTCTGTGTGACGTTTTTGGGCAGGCATAGGAATCCGTACCCCTCCGTCGCATAAACCGCCTCACGGCCCATGCAGGGCTCTCCAGAGCAGTTTGTGACCCAGTCTGTAACTCGATAGGTAAGTTTCTTCGTCTTTTCATCCAGCGAATAGGAAATGTATTCCAATTCCTCAAGGCAATCCATAACCTCCAAGGCTTCCTGTCGCCGTTTGATGCCCAGAATACTCTTGAGGCCGACAATACCACCTACCCAGCTCCCAGCACCCACATTGTTGATATGCCCACAGTAGGATGCCTTACCATTACGAAAGGCTGCACGGGAGGCCAGGCGAGCCCAAGCGCCCATGATACCTTTTCCGGGCGGAAGCTGATTGCGGGGCAGCTTGACCCATTGATATTTAAGCAGGCACTTCATCTCGCCTTCCTCCTTCCTCAATAGATTGAAAAAAGCCTCGCTCCGTGCTACACTGTAACCACGAAAGCGAGGCCTGATTTTAATGCTATATGCGTGTGATAATTGCCACTATCTGTTCCTTAGAACGTCTGAGGAGACATGTCCTGACTGTGGAAAGCCCTCAATCCGCCCGGCGTCATCCGCGGAGCAAGAGGACTTTGAGAACCGGGCAAAAGTCAACCTATGGAAAGAAGACGTTGATTGCTGATATCATATGGTTACCCATATGACAAGCTAACGTAGGTTCACTTCATAGCCTCCTGATTTTCTTTATCGGCGTGTATCTCTTCCCCAATCAAATAGAACTACGCCCGAGGCTCAAGAGCCTCGGGCGTAGTTTATTGTATGAGATATTCTATGCTGGTGAAAACAGCCTCTCACCATGATAAAGGCCTCTGTTCTCCTGCATAGTAGCGTTTTGACTCCATTCACCGCAATGGTGCGGGAATTTCAACAAGCGCATTTGTATTTCCAGTGGTGATGCTATATCAGACCCTGTCTCAACTGGTGTAAAATTGGTTTAATTCCCTACTTTGCTTAT
>ERZ780218.2016-NODE-2016-length-10526-cov-5.213542_pt1 | contig 10526 bp, 7 predicted proteins | sample MGYA00510975_ERZ780218 | MGnify/ENA primary metagenome ERZ780218 (study PRJEB29588, sample SAMEA2152063) | human gut metagenome | biome: human gut; feature: human-associated habitat; material: faeces | place: Denmark | collected 2008/2010 ...
GGATAACCAGGTAACATTTTCCGGTAACGGACCGAGCTCAGAAATAAATAACGCGTCCCCTGATGCCACGTCATAAACCGTTTTACCCCGATGGTCTTCAACGAGATGCCACGATGCCTCATCACTGTTGAAAACAACCACGAAGCCAGCCGGAATATCTGGGCAATATCAGTACTGTTTGCAGGCAAACCTGTATGAGGTGGAATGGCACAAGAGACTTACAAAAGAATCAGGCCAAACGCCTGATTGATGAGAGCCCCGAACCACTGAAATCTGTCGTCAAATTTGCGCTGGTAACTGTTCTGAGAAAGTCGAACATCATAAATCTGGAGTGGCAACAGATTGACATGCAGCGACAAGTTGCCAGGGTGAATCCAGAAGATAGCAAATCAAACTGCGCCATTGGTGTGGCGCTGAACAATACCGCCTCTAAAGTGTTGCGTGATCAAACAGGCAAGCATCACAAATGTGGGTGTACATACCAGGGCGGCTAAGCGAGCAGATGGAACATCAATGCCTGCACTCAGGAAGATGCGCATTGACAGCAAGACAGCATGGCTATCAGCTTGTCGTCGTGCAGGAATTGAAAATTTCCGTTTCCATGACCTCTGGCATACCCGGGCAAGCAGGTTGATTCCGTCAGGCGTCCCATTATCAGTGCTTCAGGAAATGGGCGGATGGGAGTCCAGAGAAATGGTTCGTAGATATGCTCACCTTGCGCCTAATCATTTGACTGAGCACGCGAGGAAAATAGACGACATTTTTGGTGATAATGTCCCACTCTGGAATTATAGAAGAAATAAAGAAGGCGTAACTGATTGAATTTTAATGGCGCGCCCTGCAGGATTCGAACCTGCGGCCCACGACTTAGAAGGTCGTTGCTCTATCCAACTGAGCTAAGGGCGCATTGATACCACGGTGTGCTGTAATCGCGTGAATTATACGGTCAACCCTTGCTGAGTCAATGGCTTTTGAACCAGTTGCTGAACAAGTGTACGACCGCATCTGATGTAGCTCACTATGGCGGCAAACCAACGACGGTTATCATGACAGGTGTGAATCAGCCAGGTACAGAAGGTTTTACTTTTCAGAAAACGAAAACTGACAGCGCGCCACGCTTCTGACAAAATAGACACATCCCCTTCGACCTACGTAACAGATGGAATCCTCTCTCTGATGGCAGCAAAGATTATTGACGGTAAAACGATTGCGCAGCAGGTGCGCTCTGAAGTTGCTCAAAAAGTTCAGGCGCGTATTGCAGCCGGACTGCGAGCGCCAGGACTGGCCGTTGTGCTGGTGGGCAGTAACCCTGCATCGCAAATTTATGTCGCAAGCAAACGCAAGGCTTGTGAAGAAGTCGGGTTCGTCTCCCGCTCTTATGACCTCCCGGAAACCACCAGCGAAGCGGAGCTGCTGGAGCTTATCGATGCGCTGAATGCCGACAACCACTCGTGGGTCCTCTCGCGCATGGCTGTCGAATTTGACAGCCAGCCCACGCAGTATACCGATTATACGATCGCCACGTGGATCAACGAATACGGCCGGGTGCTCTCCACGCGTAACTTCACGCTGACCGATGCCGCGGGGACCGAATTCGGCCGCGCCGTGACGCAGTGGGCGATGATCGACCTTCGGAGCCGTTCGGCGCTCGATCTGTCGTGGGTGGGCGACGCCCATGCCGACGCCATCGTCGACGCCCCGTCGCCGACCGACAAGCCCCGCAAGATCCGCGAGGTGAATCCTGCGCAGACGGTCGAACACAAGGTGGTCTACAGCGACATCGACTTCAACCGCCACGTCAATACGATGCGCTATATCGAAATGATGATCGACATGCTGCCTGTCGAACTGCTCATGCAGGAGACGCCGGTGCGCTTCGACATCCATTTCCTGCGCGAATGCCGTTACGGCCAGACGCTTAGCGTCGGTTACGAGCAGCGCGGCCGCACGGCGCTTTTCGAGATACGCAGCGACGAGGGCACTCCGGCCGTGCGCGCCTCTATCGAGTGGAAATAAGCCTGCGGGGCGTGTCCCGCATCTGCTTCGTGGAACGGGTTTTGCAGTTACGGCTGCAAAACCTTTTTCATTATGGAAAACGCAGTTAAAACACAAAACAAGTATCAGGTGAGCATCGACCTGCTGAACGATGCCGTGGGCAAGGAGATCGCCACTTCACTCCAGTACATGTATTTCCACACCCATTTCGAGGATGACCGCTATCAGTACCTTTCGAAGATCATGCGCGAAATCTCGATCGCCGAGATGCGCCATATCGAGGAGTTCTCCGACCGCATCCTCTTCCTGCAGGGCGACGTCGATATGAACGCTTCGTTCCGCACCCGGCAGGTGACCGACGTCAAGGACATGCTCCGTTTGGCGCTGCAGCTGGAGCAGAGCACCATAGATTCCTACAACGAGGCTTCGCGCATCGCTTCCGAGCACAAGGACGCCGTCACGCACAAGATGTTTCAGGACATCATCGCCGAGGAGGAGCAGCACCTCGACACCTTCCGCACCGAACTGCAAAACGTACTCGACTACGGCGAGGAGTACCTCGCGCTGCAATCCGCCGCGGGAAGCAAGCACGCCGCCAAGAGCTTCGGACACCCCGGCGACGGAGAATAGTCCGTCCTGCCGGACCGGTACCGCGGATGCCTTCCGGGCCGGATTCCGGTTTTTAATCGTATATGCGTTTCTGCCTTCTGCGGCACGGGAAGTCCCCGCTTCGGCGGGGATTTTCCGTGCCTGCGGGCGGCCGATCCGCCGATGCGCCCTCTGCGTCGGCGATAAAGAGCGGGAAAACGGTTGCCATGTCGCATATTTTCCTATATTTGTACTATGAAAATTACGATTTTAGGACCTGCGCACCCCTACCGCGGGGGATTGGCTTCGATCATGGAGATCATGGCCCGCACGTTCCGGCTGCGGGGCAACGAGGTCGATATCAAAACCTTCACGCTGCAATATCCTTCGCTGCTCTTCCCCGGCAAGAGCCAGACCGTCGATACGCCGCCTCCCGCCGACCTCGACATCTGCCGGTGCGTCAATACGGTCAATCCCTTCAACTGGCTCCGCGTGGGCCGGCGCATCCGCCGGGAGCGGCCCGACTTCGTGCTGATGAAGTACTGGACGCCCTTCATGGCGCCCTGCTTCGGCACCATCGCGCGCATCGCGCGCGGCAACGGCCATACGAAGGTCCTCTGCCAGATCGACAATGTCGAGCCGCATGAACGCCATCTGACCGATAAGCCCTTCAACCGTTACTACCTGCGGGCCGTAGACGGCTTCGTCTATATGTCCGAGCAGGTGCACCGCGAACTGGAAGCCTACAGCAAGGCTCCGGCGCTCTTCTCGCCGCATCCGCTGTTCGAAAATTTCGGCGAGCGGGTGGCGCGCTCCGAAGCGTGCGTCCGGCTGGGACTCGATCCTGCGGTGGGCTACGCGCTGTTTTTCGGCCTGATCCGCGATTACAAGGGGCTTGATCTGCTGCTCGATGCGTGGGCCGAATTGAAACGCGCGGGGCGCGCCGAAGGGCGCAAACTCATCGTCGCCGGCGAATTCTACACCCCGAAGGAGCGTTACCTGCGTCAGATCGCCGACAACGGCTTGCAGGACGACGTGATTCTTCACGACCGCTTTATTCCCGACGAGCAGGTGAAATACTATTTTTCGGCCGCCGATTTCGTCGTGCAGCCCTATAAAACGGCCACGCAGAGCGGCGTGACGCAGATCGCCTATCAGTTTTGCGTTCCGATGGTCGTCACCGATGTCGGGGGGCTGGCCGAGATCGTGCCCGACGGACGGGTAGGGTATGTGTGCGAACCGACGGCGCGGGGCGTCGCCGAAGCCGTTGCGAAGATGTACGAGGGTGACGCGGTCGAGCGTTTCCGACTGAACTGCATCGAGGAGCGCAAGCGTTTTTCGTGGGAAGAGATGTGCAGCCGCATCACGGAGCTGTACGAACGGGTCCGCTGATCGGCAGGTCCGCTGATCCTGCGAGTATGCTGATCCCGTGGGGCATTGGAGGGCCGCATCGAGTCGTTGCGGAGCGTATCGAGATGCTGGCGCGGGCGTGCCGGATCGTGACGACCCTCCGATGCGGAAAAACTCGATCGCCCGAAACATTTGTTTCAGGCGATCGGAATAGAAAGAGGGGGGGGGTATATCGCGGCGGAGCCGGACCTCGGTCGCAGGAACAGCGCCCGGCCAAGTTCCCGAACTGCAGCACGAAAACTCCGGGTAACCCGAAAACTCCGGACAACCTGCAGATTCAGGGCAATTCAGCCGGGTTCTGATATCCGGCTGGCTCCGGAAATCTACCGGCGGATAGGTCCGCCCCGGCGGGGATTACCGTTTTTCATCCCCGTTGCGAATCTCCTTGCGGCGGATTTTGCCGCTGATCGTCTTGGGCAGCTCTTCCACGAATTCGATGATGCGCGGATACTTGTAGGGCGCTGTGATCCGCTTCACGTGGTTCTGCAGCTCTTTGATCAGCGCTTCTCCGGCCTGCGCCTTGTACTTTTCGCCGAGGATGATCGTCGCCTTGACCACCTGTCCGCGGATTTCGTCGGGCACGCCCGTAATGGCGCACTCCACCACGGCGGGGTGGGTCATCAGCGCGCTCTCCACCTCGAAGGGGCCGATGCGGTAGCCCGAACTCTTGATCACGTCGTCGGCACGCCCGACGAACCAGAAATAGCCGTCCTCGTCGCGCCATGCCACGTCGCCCGTGTAGTAAACTCCGTCGTGCCAGACCTCGCGCGTGAGTTCGTCGTTCAGGTAGTACTCCTTGAACAGCCCCAGCGGTTTTCCCTTGTCGGTGCGGATCACGATCTGCCCCTGTTCGCCGTCCTCGGCCGAACGTCCGTCGGGCGTCAGCAGGTCGATTTCGTACTGGGGGTTGGGCACACCCATGCTGCCGGGCTTCGGCTCCATCCACGGGAATGTGGCGAGCGTGAGCGTCGTTTCGGTCTGCCCGAAACCCTCCATCAGACGGACGCCCGTCAGCTGCTTGAAGGTGTCGTAGACGGCTCCGTTCAATGCTTCTCCGGCCGTGGTGCAGTATTCGAGCGACGAGAGGTCGTATTTCGAGAGGTCTTCGCGGATCAGAAAGCGGTAGATAGTGGGTGGGGCGCACAGCGAGGTGATGCGGTACTGCTCGATCTTGTGCAGGATGTCCGCCGGCGTAAATTTCTCGTGGTCGTAGACGAAAATATTGGCTCCGGCCAGCCATTGCCCGTACAGCTTGCCCCAAGCGGCCTTCGCCCATCCCGTGTCGGCGATCGTCAGGTGCAGGCTCCCGTCGTGCAGGTTGTGCCAAAAACACCCCGTGCTGATATGCCCCAGCGGATAGGTGAAGTCGTGCGCCACCATTTTAGGTTCGCCCGTGGTCCCCGATGTGAAGTACATCATCATGATATCGTCGTTGGCGTTCACCCGCTGCGGACGCACGAAAGGGGCGGCGTTTGCGATTCCCGCGTGGAAATCGAGGAATCCTTCGGGAATTTCCGGCCCGACGCTTATCAGCAGCTCGGTCGTCGGGCTTTCCGGCATGGCCGCCGCCACGTGGTCGGTGATCACCCGTTCGCCCGCCGCGACGATCGCCTTGATTCCGGCCGTGTTGCACCGGTACACGACGTCTTTCTTGGTCAGCAGGTGAGTCGCCGGAATCACGACCGCCCCCAGCTTGTGCAGGGCGAGGATCGAAAACCAGAATTCGTATCTCCGTTTGAGAATCAGCATCACCACGTCGCCCTTTCCGATGCCGAGACTCTGGAAATAGGAGGCCGTGCGGTCGGTCTCCCGCTTCATGTCGGCGAACGTGAACTGAATCTCCGCACCCTGATCGTTCGTCCAGAGCAGCGCTTTCCGGTCGGGCTGTTCCTCCGCGTAGGCGTCCACCACGTCATACGCGAAGTTGAAATTCTCCGGGACGCGGATATGCAGGTTCTTTCTGTAATCCTCCTGCGAGCGGAAGGCCGTTTGCTGTAAGAATCTCTCTACCATAGCTTACATGATTATCGCCAGAAAGCGGACCGGCCGCCCGTCGAGCGCCTTCATTCCGTGCGGCAGGCTGGAATCGAAATAGAGACTGTCACCGACGTTCAACACCAATTCTTTCCCGTTCAGGCTCAGCAGCAGACGCCCTTCGAGCACGTAGTTCATCTCCTGCCCCTCGTGACTGTTCAGGTGCATCGGGGCGTCGGTCGGAGCGGGTTCTACCGTCACGATGAAAGGATCGGCTTTCCGGTCGCGGAATCCCGACGCCAGCGCTTCGTACTTGTAGGCTTTGCGCCGTTCGACCGACACGCCCGCACCCGCACGGGTGATGAAATAGGCGTTCATCTTTGGCTCTTCGCCGAACATGAGCACGTCCAGACTGATTCCGTAACGGCGGGCTATGGTCTGCAGGACGTTTACCGAGATGTCGCTTTCGCCGCTCTCCAGCGCCATATACTCTTCGACCCGGAGATGACAGCTCTCCGCCACCTCCTGCGCCGAGAGTTCGAGCACTTCACGCAGTCCGCGCAGGCGGTTGGCGATTGATTTGATGGGATCACACATTGTTTTTTCGTTTTAATCGAACAAACCGTATCCGCCCCGGTTCCGCCGGGTGCGAAGTCTGAAGTAACAAACTGTAAGTTCGTTACGCTGATTTTTACGTTTTATCCTGTTTGTTTTAACCTAACAACTTGGCTGTAAATATAGTAAAAAATATTACAAACAGCAACCTTCTGCTTTTTTTCGTCTTCCGGCGCGGTGCCGCCGCTTCGGCACTGTACGATTAACGGGCTATGTAGCAGTAAATTATAAAGGGCCGTCGTGCATCGCACGACAGCCCTTCCTCTTCATTTACTTATCGTAGTTTGGCTACTTCTTGATATTGGGCAGTTCAAGCCCGTAATGTTTCCTGCGGTCCTCGGCTTTGAGCCATATGCCGAGCAGCATGGCGACGACGCCGCAGCTTGCGAAGATCACCATCGGAAGCGTATAGTTGTAGGCCGTACCGTCGATATGGCCGGGGTTGCTGAATTTGAGCGCATAGCCGATCACGGCCGGGAAGAGGCACAGCCCGATGTTCTGAATCCAGAAGATCAGCGAGTATGCCGAACCCAGATAGCGGGTCTCCATGATCTTGGGAACCGAGGGCCAGAGGGCCGCGGGAACCAGCGAGAACGAGATGCCGAGAATGATGATCGCGCCGTAGGCGATCAGCGTGCTCGGATAGGCCGGGAGTACGAAGGCGAAGATCAGGTGGCAGACCGTCATCAGGATTGCACCGAAGATCAGCATCGTAGCGCCCTTGCCCTTATGGTCGAGGTAGCTGCCGAGCAGCGGCGTGATGGCCGCGGCGCCCATCGGGAACCAGCGGAAGATGTCGGCGGCCGTCTGGGCCGAGACGCCGAGGTTGCTCTCCAGCATGTTCGTGGCGAAACGCTGGAAGGGGAAGATCGCCGAGTAGTAGAGCACGCAGAGCATGGCGACGATCCAGAAGACCTTGCTGCCGAATATTTTGCCGAGGTCGCTGACGCGGAACTCCTCTTCCGAGCTGTTGTTGCCTTTGGCGTCGAGTCCCAGCTGTTTGTCCAGCTTGCGGTCCATGAACGTAAAGACCACGTAGGTCAGCAGGCCGATCAGCAGCAGCAGGGTGCAGAACGCCACCGGACGTACGACCGTTGCCGGCGCCATGTTGGCCAGCCACGGCGAGATGGTGAACACGGCGAATACGCCCACGCGGGCGATGGCCATTTCGAGTCCCATGGCCAGTGCCATCTCCTTGCCTTCGAACCATTTGGCGATGGTCTTCGATACGGTGATGCCGGCCATCTCCATGCCGCAGCCGAAGATCATGAATCCCAGCGATGCGAGTTTGGCGCTGCCCGGAAACGATACCCACCAGCTGTTGAGCCACGTTTCGATGCCCGAACCGATGAAGGCGTCGCTCACTCCGTAATACTTGATGCTGGCGCCGATGAACATCAGGGACGCCGAGAGCACTCCCGTGAAGCGTATGCCCATCTTGTCGAGGATGATGCCCGCCAGAATCAGGAATCCGAAGACGTTGAAAATGAACTCCGAACTTCCGTACATGCCGAAGACGTCGGGCGTCCAGCCGCGCTGGGCCTCGATCATGCTCTGCAGCGGCGACATCATGTCTACGAACATGTAGCCGAAGAACATCGTCAGCGCGATCAGAATCAGCGCCGTCCAGCGGACGAATGCCGAATCGTTGAGTTTTCGTTGGATAATTTCCGTCATAGTTATTTGATTTGAGTTAGCTTACTTGTCCGTCGGCGCGTAACGTTTCAGCACCTCGTAAGCCTCGACGATACCCAGTTCGCCGGCCTTCGAAATGTCGAGACACCCTTTGCGCGTGTCCTTCATGAATATCTGTATGATGCCGCGGTTGTAATACGCCTCGGCGAAATTGGGGTTGAGTTCGATGGCCTTCGTGTAGTCTTCGAACGCTTCGGGCAGGCTTCCCGACAAGGCCCGCAGGTTCGCACGGTTGTAGTAGCTGTAGGCCAGATCGGGGAAGAGCTTGATGGCCTTGTTCAGGTCGGCTACCGCCTCGTCGTAGCTGTACGTGCGTTTGCTGTTGTTGTTCAGCCGGTTCGCCGGGTCCGAGTCGATGGTGATGCGCTGGTAGGAGTTGTCGATCGACGAGATGAAGTCGATCATCTCGGCGCGCGTGGTCGAGCGGTTCAGGTAGAGGAACGGGTTGCTCGGATTCAGCTCGATGGCCGACGAGAAGGTATTGACGGCATTGGTGTACTGCTTGATGAGCGCCTGCGAGACGCCGCGCTCGAAGAGCACCGTCCACGAGGTTTCCGCCGCTTTCAGCTCCTCGACATACTGCTTGTCGAGCATCACGAGCGTGTCGGGCGCAATGTTGGTTTCGCGCCACGAAAGCGTCAGGAATTCGTTGTCCACGCGTTTCTTGAAGTCTTCGACGCGCTGCACGTGGTAACGCTCCACGGCCGGCACGGTGTCGGGGCGCATCAGCGTGAATTTGAACAGCGGCAGCAGGCGCATCTCTTCGCGTCCGCCGTTGTGGCCCGTCACGCGGTCGAAACTGCCGCCTGAGAATTTGCTGTCGAATGACAGCAGGCGGTCGAAGCGCTGCGTCGTATCGGCGAATATCGAATAGGTGCTGTCACTCAGGCGCGAGCGGTATTCCGCGATTTTCTTCTGCGCCGTGTCGCGGTCCTTCTTGGCGCCCTGCGGGTCGCGCAGCAGCTCGCGCAGGCGGCCGCGGTAGATATAGGCGTTGGCGAAGTCGGGATAGAGCTTGATGGCCGAGGTATAGTCCTCTGCGGCTTTTTCGATCTCGCCCAGCTGGGCGTATACGCCCGCGCGGTTGTAGTATACCAGCACGTTGTTGGGCGAATAGAGCGCCACTTTGTCGTAATCCTCCAGCGCGCGGTTGTAGTCGCCGATCTGCGTGCGCAGCATGGCGCGGTTGAAGTAGGTCAGCGAGTTGGTCGAATCGAGCTGGATCACCTTGTCGAAGTCCGACAAGGCCAGCATCGGGCGGTTGGTGTTCGAGTAGACCAGCGCCCGGTTGAAGTATGACAGCAGGTAGGTCGAGTCGCACTCGATCGCCTTGTTGAAGTCGGCTTCGGCTTCGGGATAACGCTTCTGCTCCATGTAGAGACCGCCCCGGCGGTTGTAACCGTTGGGGTTCTCGCGGTTGGTGCGGATGGCGGTGTTGAAATTGTCGTAGGCGCGGACCGTGTCCTTGAGGTGCAGGTAACTCAGGCCGCGGCAGATAAAGGCGTCGGCGACCTTGTTCTCCTGACGGATGAACTTGTCGAAATCGTCGATGGCCTCGGTGAACTGCTGGTTCAAAAGACGCGTGACGCCGCGGCTGTAATAAGGTCCCGGCAGGTCGGGACGCAGCTCGATGGCTTCGCGGAAGTCCTGCAGCGCGTCGTCGTAGTTGCCCAGCCGCGAGCGGGTGATGGCGCGGTAGGTGTAGGCCTGCGTGTAGACCGGATTCATGCGGATCGCGGTCGAGAAATCGGCTTCGGCGCCCAGCAGGTCGTCGAGGTTGTATTTGGCGATGCCGCGCAGGAAATAGCCTTCGAAGGCGTTTTCGTCGAAACGCAGCAGGGTGTTGAGCGTGCGGATGGCCTCTTGGTAATCGTTGTTCATCATGCACGAACGTCCGACCCAGAAAAAATATTCCCGGTTGTATTGTGCATACGATTTCGTCCCGCACATCAGCGCGGCGGCAAGGGCGATTCCCAAGATATATTTACGCATTTTCCGACTCACTTGTCCCTCTAACGTTCTTTTCGGGCTGTTTATTATTCCGGTTTATTCCAATTCATATCCGAAACGGCGCAGCTGGCGCTCGTTGTTGCGCCAGTCGTCGCTCACCTTGACGAAAAGCTGCAGGAAAACCTTCTTGCCGAGGAACTCCTCCATGTCCTCGCGTGCGGTCTGTCCCACACGCTTGAGCTTTTCGCCCTTGTGGCCGATCAGGATGCCTTTCTGCGAGTCGCGGGCCACGTAGATCG
>ERZ780218.2020-NODE-2020-length-10508-cov-3.397685_pt1 | contig 10508 bp, 6 predicted proteins | sample MGYA00510975_ERZ780218 | MGnify/ENA primary metagenome ERZ780218 (study PRJEB29588, sample SAMEA2152063) | human gut metagenome | biome: human gut; feature: human-associated habitat; material: faeces | place: Denmark | collected 2008/2010 ...
ACATTATACATTTTACTACCTCCATTACTAATTTACTGGTAGTATAACGTGCTCAATTTAATTTGTCAGCCCATTATTTTAAATTTTTTATAAAATTTATATTTTCTGGTTACTAGTCAGCCTTAAGTAAGTTTGCCCTGCTTAATCGCAAATGTTTCAAAAAAATTCGGTTCCCCTTTTAAGGATATCCACCAAATTTTTTTGAAATCATTTGCTGGCGCGGGCTTTAAATTAATATAGCTGACTAGTAACATTATCTGAGATGAATATGAATTTTCAAAAGCAAGTTTACTTGCTCCGAAGAAAGGGTAATTTTGTTTACTCTTTCTTCGCCAGCATGGCTCATAGAGCCACAAATTGCTGTTTATGGAAAAATCCCTAATACCCTTTTTTGCTCTCCGAGGGATAAAACTTTATAATAATTTTGATAAATTTTCACAAAAAAATTGCTATATTATTTATATAATATAACAATTTTTTATTTAAAATATATACATATTTTATACTTTTAGCATATTTTTTTGCATAACTAGAATTATTTTTGGTATTTGTTTAGGATAAATTTATGTACTTTTATGTTCTAACTTCTTCAATTTTATTAGTATAAATCTGCTCTACAACTTGTAATTTGTCTTGCTCATAATATCAAAGTTTTCTGTACAAGATGTTTTTGATAAATTACAAGGGGCTGTAAAACTTATTTCTTCTTTAAAATAATAGCTATAAAATTCAAATATTTACAAGCACCTGCCTCAATTGCTTTTTTATCATTTCTTGAGTATTCGTTATCACATTTTATCCAATCATTCCAACATTCTTCATTGCTTTCCATTTCATGAATTGAAACAATTTCGCTGTCTTTAGATTTAGAAATAATATTTTTCCAATATTCTATATCATGAATGTAGTCTAATTGTTCAGGTGTCCAAGATAACAATAATTCTTTAGGAATATCATTATGACAGTCTTTTTTCATTCCAGGAACAACTATATAGATATAACCTCCACTTTTTACAAAAGGCAAAAGTTTTTCATCTAAATAATATTCATCTCTCCCAAAATAATTATAAGAATCTGTGCTAACAACAGCATCAAAAAATTCTTTTTCATATTTTAAATCTGTTGCATCTGCTTTTACTGGAATAATTTGCACATCTGTTAATCCCATTTCAGCAAAAAACTTTCTGTTTTCTTCTGCATCACTCCAAAGGTCTGTTGCATATACCTTAAAACCATACTCTTTTGCTAAAAAAATTGATGTAATTCCTTGACCACTTCCTAAATCCATAACAACTGAGCCTGTTTTTATTTTATTGTCTTTCATAAGTTCTTCTTCCAATTTTAGTGGGTTAGGTCCCATAATTTTTTGATTGATTAAATCTGTATTGTATTTTAATGTTTTTTCATATTTCATTTTTATCTCCTCCTATTGATTTAGTTATTTCAAATCAATTACGAGATCCAATACACCTATATTAATTTTTCTCAAAAAATACCTCCTTAAATAATTTTTTCTTATTTTATCATAATAAGGTTAAAATATCAAATAATAATTTATCACTTACTATTTTTCAAATACTCTGTTGTAATCGTATCTCCATGTTCCATCATTTCCTTTGGAGTACCTTTAAATACTATCTTACCACCTTTAGTTCCCCCATCTGGACCTACATCAATAATATAATCTGCAAGTTTCATTACATCTGTATTATGTTCAATAACTATAACCGTATTTCCTTTTTCAACAATAGATTCTAATATATCCATAATTTTAGTAATATCTGCTGCATGAAGTCCTGTTGTTGGTTCATCTAATACATAAATATTCCCTTTTTTCTTAATATTTTCTGCTAATTTAACACGTTGCCTTTCTCCTCCTGAAAAAGTTGAAAGTGGTTGTCCAAGTGAAATATAAGGAAGTCCAACTTCCATTAATGCATTTAAATGGCTCATTATTTTTTTATTGTCATTAAAAAATTCACACGCATCTTCAACGCTCATATTTAAAACTTCTACTATATTTTTATTTTTATAACTATATTTTAAAGCTTCATCACTATATCTTTTTCCACTACAGTGTTCGCAAACAGTTGTAATTGGTTCCATAAATACTAGTTCTGTTGTAATAGTTCCTCTTCCTTTGCAATGTAGGCAAGCACCTTTTCCGTTAAATGTAAATAAACTGTCAGATACATTATTTGCTTTAGCAAATACTTTTCTTATTTCATCAAAAAAACCTAAATATGTACATACAGTAGATCTGTTTGTTGCTGTTATAGAACTTTGATCTATTAGTAATACTTTATCTTCATATTGTTTTGCAAACACATCTCTTATTAAAGATGACTTTCCACTTCCAGCAACACCTGTTACCACTGTTAAAACTCCAAGTGGAATATCTACATCTACATTTTTTAAATTATGAATATTCGCATTTCTTATAGGTAAAAATTCATTAGGAATTCTTGGATTATCCTTAACATTAATATTAGTTTTTAATGCATTTCCTGTTTTAGTATCACTTAAAAGTAACTCTTCATATCTTCCTTGAAAAGTAATAGTTCCACCATTTTTTCCTGCCAGTGGTCCTACATCTATTATTTCATCTGCAATTTTAATAATATCCTTATCATGTTCTACAACTAAAACTGTATTTCCTTTATCTCTTAAACTTTTTAATAAATTAGCCATTCTATATACATCTCTTGGATGCATTCCTGTACTCGGTTCGTCAAAAATATATAACATTCCACATAAAGAACTGCCCATGTGTCTTACTAATTTTACTCTTTGTGCTTCTCCACCAGAAAGAGTGGTACTTTCACGATTCATATTAAGATATGGAAGTCCAATATCTATCATTCTAGTTAATGCCTGTATTAGTTGCTCTAGTATTCCTTTTGCTCTTTCATCATCTATTTTTAATAATTCTTCACGCAATTTTTCAAATTCCATATCACACATATCGGCAATATTGTATCCATTTATTTTACATTCTAAAACATTATTATTTAACCTTTTTCCTTTGCAATCAGGACATTCCTTTTCATATAAATATGTTGCTATTTTCTTTAATGTATAATCATTTTGTTCTTCTGGACCTTTCATCAATACCAGTCTTTTAAATTGATTATATACACCTTCTAATTTTTTATCTATTCTTTCTCCACCTTTAGTATAACTTCCATATAGCAAAATGTTTTGTTCTTTTTCTGTTAAATCTTTCCAAGGCACATCAGTTCTAAAATATTCTGGTCTTCTATATACTTTCCAATAATATTTTCCGTTTCCAAATGCAGGAAGTAAAAAACAACCTTCATCATAAGTTTTATCTGAATCTATAATATTATTAACATCAAAATCCATTACTTTTCCAATTCCAGCACAAGACTTACACATTCCATTTGGATTATTAAATGAAAAATATGAAGCAGGTCCTATTTCAGGCTTTCCAATTCTTGAAAATAATAATCTAAGCATTGAATACATATCACTAATTGTTCCTACTGTGGATCTTGCATTTCCACCTAATCTACTTTGGTCTATAACAACTGATGGATTTAAATTATCAATAAATAGGACATTAGGTTTTTCGTATTTAGGTAATCTACCTCTAACCCATGCTGAATATGTTTCATTCATTTGACGCCCACTTTCTGCTGCAATTGTATCAAATACGATACTTGATTTTCCTGAACCTGATACACCTGTAAAAACTACAATCTTATTTTTAGGAATATCTAATGATATATTTTTTAAATTATTTTGCTTTAGTCCTCTTATTTTAATTGGTTCCATAATTATCCTTCTTTCTGTTATTAATTTCAAACACTATTATATAATCTCCTCTAAGGGGAGAGTCAACATTTTAAAAAATCTTTTTTGTCTACTACATTATTCCTTCTTTATAAAAGCTTTTAAATAGTGGTATTCCTATTCCAATTAAAAGAAGAATCGCACCAGCTGGAATAATTAAATAATTAATTGATACAATATCTGCTAAAACTCCAAACAATATCATACCAAGAGGCATAATCCCTGAAAATATTGCATTTAATAAACTAAATATTCTTCCTTGCATCTCGATTGATACTTTTTCTTGTAACATAGTCATCGTAGTAGTTTGTATTATTGGTATTGAAAAGCTAATAAAAAATATAAGAGCAACAAACATCCAATATTGTGTAACTAATCCTAAAGCAATTGCAAATACACTATATAAAATCATTCCTAGTGTCAATGTTTTATTTCTGTTTTTAAATCCTCCCCAAGTTCCAAGTAATAAACCACCTAAAAACATTCCTACAAATCCTATTGTTTCACATATTGATAAATACATATAGTCTTGTCCAAAGTTTCTTGTAATTATAAGTGAACTCATAAAACTTGATGGAACAGATAAAAATATAAATATTCCATATATTAAAAGAAGTTTTCCTATTAACTTGTCAGATATTGAAAATCTAATTCCCTCTTTTATATCATTTAGTGTAGATGCTTTTTCTTCTATTTTTTGTACTGTTTTTTGTTCTATTTTTATAAAACTTAAAATACTAACTCCTATAACTGCTGTTATTACATCTATAAATAAAATGTTAGAAATTGAGCCTAATACTAATATTCCACCTGCAACTAATGGAGATGCAAATTGTATTACAGATTGAATACTACTATTTATCCCATTAAATTTCATAAGTTTATCTTCTGGTACTAATAATGGTATCATTGAATTAACTGTTGGTGTTTGAATTCCTGTGCCTATTGATCTAATGATTGATACAACTACAATTGCAATTAGTGAAGTGTTTGCTAAATTATTTATTTGTAAAAAAATCGCCAAAATTAAAGTAGAAGCAGCTATCAACACATCTGCAAGAATTATTATTTTTTTCTTATTATACCTATCTGCCCACACTCCTGCAAAAGGTGATATTATCATTTGTGGTAAAAATGATGATAGAGTTAATATTGTAAGCCATATACCTGATGATGTTTGCATTGTAACATACCATACAATTGCCATTTGAACTATAGATGAACCAAATAAACTTACTGCTTGACTTGTTATAAAAGCTACCGCTTTTTTCTTCCATAAATTATCTTTTTTCATTTTTTAAAACCTCCTTGACCAAATAATAACACCATCTAAAAGTATGGTGTTATACTGGAGGGTTTATTTTTTTCATTTTTTCTATTTGTTTCGTCATTTTTATACAATCACTTTTTGCATTTTTTAAAGAAAAAAGCAATTTATCACAAACAGAAACAATGTCTTCATTTTTTTGTGGAGTATTTAAAACTTCTTGAACATTAATCTTTTTATTTTCATCTAATTGTTTTAGAAGTCTTAATATAGCAGATAATGAATAGTTTGCACATCTTAAGCTACTTATTATCTTTATTTTTTTTATATCTTCATCATTATATACTCTATAACCATTTTCTTTTCTCTTTACAGTTAATAGTCCATTTAATTCCCAATTTCTTAATGTATCTATTGTCAATTCTAAATAGTCTGCCACTTGTTTTCTCGTATATGTTTTGATATTTTCTTCATTTTCTTTTAGAATATTATTCTCAACTATTCTTATTGCTTCTTCTGCATTTTCCTCCTCTTTACTAATACTTTTTAAATGTTCTTTTGCAAGTTCTAACGCTTTATCATACTCACCTTTTGCTGATACTTTTATAATACCTATTACCTGTTTTCTTAATCCATTTTGTAGCAATTCACTTCTTAATCCGATTTTTATAAGTTTTAATTGTTCATAATGAATTTGATTATATAATCTATATCCATTTTCTTTTCTAGGTATTTGAGGTAAGAAACCTATTTCTTCATAAAATCGTACTGTATTAGGATGTATATTAAATTCTTTTGCTAATGTAGCAGTATTATATTCTTTCATTTTTTCTCCCTATAAAATTCCTATCTTGTGTTTAGATTATATCACAAAGGGCAGATAATTTTCAACTGAATTACCTGCCCTACTTATTGTAATTTGTCTCTCACTTACTTTACCAAATTTATAATTTTTGTTGCCACTTTTTCAATAAATTTCTCATCATGTTCTACAAAAATAATGGTAGGATTATAATTTAGAATAGCATCTTCTATTTGTTCTCTTGTCAATATATCAATATAGTTTAAAGGTTCATCCCATATATAAATATTAGCCTGTTCTGAAATACTTTTTGCAATTAGAACCTTCTTCTTTTGACCTTCACTCATATCTTGAATATTAGTATCAAAATCAAATTGTGATAATCCCATTTTTACTAACATTGCTTTAAAAATACTTTCATTTATTTTATTATCGTAAGCAAAAGTTCTCAAATTTCCTTTTAAATCTTCTGTACTCTGAGAAACATAAGATATTTTTAAATCATTTGCAACCATAAACTCTCCATTATACTGTAATTCTTCTCCTAAAATAAGTTTTAATATACTTGATTTACCAATGCCATTTTTTCCAATTAGTGCAACCCTATCGCCATTATTAACTTCAAAAGTAATAGGGTTAAATATCGTTTCTTTACTATATTTTATCTGCAAGTTATGTGCAAAAATTAATGGATTCTTATTACTTTTTAGAGGAATAATTTTTAATGTATCATTTACCTCTATATTTTTTAACAAATTAGTCTTTTCATTTATTGCTTTTTCTATTCTTTGTTCCATAACTTTTGATTTTTTCATCATTTTATCTGCTTTATGTCCTATATATCCTTTATCTATTGTAGTTTCTGAATTATATTTTTTATTTTTTGTTTTTTCAGCCTCATTTGACCATTTTGCACAATTTTTAGAAGCTATTTCAAGTCTATTTATATCTTTCTGCAATCTTTCATTTTGTATTTTTTCAAAATTATCTTGCCTATTTTTATTTTCTTTCCAAGATGAAAAATTACCTTGTTGTATTTCTATATTAGTATTATTTATAGAAATTATATGATTTACAACTTTATCTAAAAAATTTCTATCGTGAGATACTAATATAAATCCTTTTTTCTTTTCTAAATAATTTACTAAATTATTTCGTGTTTCAATATCCAAATGATTTGTAGGCTCATCTATAAGTAAAAAGTTATTACCTCTTAAAAATAAACTTATTAAAAGTATCTTTATTTGTTCGCCACCACTTAATAAGTTAAAACTTCTATATAATACTTCAGTATCTGTATTAAGTAAATTTAATTCTCTTATAATTTCCCAATCTTCAACATTCGGAGCAATCTCATTTACTATTTCTATTGCCATTCTTTCTTTGTTTTTTACTTCAAAAGGGAAGTAATCAAACTCAACATTTTTTGATATTGCACCTTGATATTCATATTTTCCTAATAATAACTTTAAAAATGTAGTTTTACCTTTACCGTTTCTTCCAATTAATCCTAATTTCCAATCAGTATCTATATTAAATGATACATTTTCAAATATATTTTTTAGGCTTCCATCATATCCAAAAGTTAAATTGTTTACACTTATTAAAGACATCTATTCCTCCTACAAATTATTATTTTGCGAACTACTAAATTGTAATTTATAATTTGCTTATTACTTTTTTCTGTCAACTTCTTTGTTTACACTATTGCTAATAATATAGAAATTGGAAATATAGCTACTGGATAAAATTCTTATTTTCAATTTTTCAATTTAAAAATTTTCTTTTGGCGCTTAGTTTCAAATTTCCAATAACCATGATTACGATTTCGATGTTTTTTTTGAATCTTGTTTTGATTGTTTTTCATGGCTTGTTCAGCATTTAATATAATAGCTTTTTTTTCGTTGGAAACAAATTTAAGAAAAACATCATATAGGTATAGCCATCCATCGTATGAGATCTCAGTAAGCGTTGACTCTAATTTGATTTTTAAAAACTTGCAAATGCGTTTTTGTTGCTCATAAGTAAACAATTTTTTTGTTTTATCTTTGAAAGTATTTCCAGACGCTAAAAATATATATGATAAAAAATTTCTATAGTCTGTCGCATCCTCAACATCTGCTGATGTTTTTCTTTGAAAGTGAGCAAAACATATTCGTGCATTTGGCACAGGATAAAAATCTGATGGTTTAAACTCATAAATCAATTCAGCGGAAAACCAAGGTTTGTATAAAAGAGACCTCAAACTTTCGTTATAAAAAGGCTGTCCAGAATACCTTATAAAAGCTTCATACTGCATTATGAAATATATATCTTCAGGAGGATTATCATCTTCAAATACTTTTTTCATAATATCAGCAGTTATGTTAAATGGAATATTTGCACATACTTTATATGGTTCTTTTACTGATATTTTATATTTTAAAAAATCCATCTCTATTATTTGAACTTTTTTAGATTCTTTATACCTTTCAGATAAAGTTTTCGCTAATTTTGCATCAAACTCTATTGCTATAACTTTCTTGCTTTTTTTTGCAAGTTCATTGGTAATAATTCCTTTTCCAGGACCTATCTCAATTACAATATCGTCGTTACAAATATTACTCTTTGATAACAAGGTCGCTACAAGTTGTTTACTATGTAAATAATTTTGCGAATGTTCTATTCCCATAAATACCTCCTTTACAAATTACTATTCTTCGAAATAATTGTAACATATTTTTATTGATTAATCAAACAAAAGAGAAAGCAACTTTAATTACTTTCCCTTGATTTAATAGTTTATATCATTGCTGATTTTTCGATAATTCCATAGTGTGTTGTTAAAACTACCCACGCACCTCCTTGGTGTCCACCCTCTCCTGTTGGATTATATAAAGTAACAAGTATTACAACCTCTGGGTTTGTTGTTGGTCCTACTCCCATAAATGAAGTTACATACTTATTTGTATTTACACCATCCTCTGAAGTTCCTGTTTTTCCACCTATGTTATATCCTTCTACTTGTGCATTTCTTCCTGTTCCTTCTTCCACTACAGACTGCATCATACTCAACACATTTTTAGCCGTTTCTTCTGATATTACTCTTTCTTGCTTTTCTACAGGTATATCTGTTACTTCTCCTGTTTGACTATTTATTATTTTTTTAACTATCCTAGGTTTTACATATGTTCCACCATTTGCAATACTTGATACTGCTGTTATTAACTGTAGCGGTGTTATTTCAAATCTTTGTCCGAATGCAATAGTTGCAAGTTCTACTGGCCCTACTTTTTCTTCTTTTAAAAATATACTTCCTGCTTCTCCAGGTAAGTCTATACTTGTTCTTTTTAGCAATCCAAATTTATTTAAATAAGTGTAGTACTTACTTACACCTATTTTTTGCCCCAGTCCTATAAATACCGGATTGCACGAATTCATTAATGCTTGCCTTAGTGATTCTGAACCATGAGGTCTATAATATCTCCAGCACTTTATTCTAACACCTGCTATTTCTATTCCACCAGTGCAGCAAAACTCTCCTTCTTTATCTACACTTGCTAATCCTTCTTCCAAAGCTGCTGATGTTGTAATAAGTTTAAATGTAGAGCCTGGCTCATATGTATCTGATACCGCTTTATTTCTCCACATTTGTTGCAAAGCTTTTGTTTTATCCCCTTGTGATAGTGTACTCCAACTAGATTTTAATTCTTCTGTATTTGGTTCATATGGTTGATTTAAATTGTAGTTTGGATAACCTGCCATTGCAAGTATATCTCCTGTTTGTGGATTCATTATTATTATATTTCCACCGTCTGTACATTTATTATCTATACAAGCTTCTGTTAAATATTTTTCTGCAATTCCTTGCACTATAGCATCTATACTTAATACTAAATCATTTCCATCAACTGCTTCTACATAGTTTTCCCCTTCTTTAGATATTTCTCCTCCTTTAGCATCTATCACCTTATTTATCTTGCCCTTTTCACCCTTTAACTCTTTTTCATATATAACTTCTATTCCGTCTAAACCTTGATTATCTGAGCCACAAAATCCTATTACTTGTGATGCAAGACTATTATTAGGATAGTATCTTTTTGTGTCTTCATCTATGTTTATTCCAGCTGTTATATTATTATCTACTAGCCATGTTCTCAGCTCATCTGCTTTTTCTTTATTGACTTTTTTTACAATAGTTTCTATAGAACTCCTTTTGCTTACTCTTTTTAAAGTACTATCATAATCCAAGTTAAATATATCAGATAATGCTTTTGCCACCTTTTCTTTATTCTCTTTTGATATATTTGTAGGATTTACTGTTACTGTTTCTACAGTACTTGATATTGCTAAAATATTTTCTCCTGTTGCATCATATATTGTTCCTCTTCTGGGATTTACACTTCTGTCTAATGTTTGTTGGATATATGCCATAGAATGCAGTTCTGCTCCCATAACAAATTGCAACCATCCAATTCTAAATATTAATGCTCCAAAAATCATTGTATATATCAATATAGCATTTCTCATTCTCTTTTTTCTATTTAAATCGCTTACTTTTTCCTCTGCCTTTATCTTTATTTCTTTGATTTCTTTTTTATATTTTTTTCTCTTTTCTTTCTTTGACTTTTTTTCTAATTTTTT
>ERZ780218.2021-NODE-2021-length-10507-cov-3.611940_pt1 | contig 10507 bp, 8 predicted proteins | sample MGYA00510975_ERZ780218 | MGnify/ENA primary metagenome ERZ780218 (study PRJEB29588, sample SAMEA2152063) | human gut metagenome | biome: human gut; feature: human-associated habitat; material: faeces | place: Denmark | collected 2008/2010 ...
AGGCCAATCAAAACAGTTGTTAAAATTATGGAGAAATTAAGCAAAAATCCAAATATAAAAATCAAAATTTTGAGCAACTGTCATTTTAAAGAGCAAAAAGAAGAAAAAATTTTGTGGCTGCAAAAAAATCTTCCTTTTATTTCAAAAGAGGATGTGCACATCATTGTTTTGAGCGAAGAAAATTACACAAAAGAGACCAAGGATTTTTTGAAAGCTAAATTTATCTTGAAGATGAACTTGAATTCCAAAATCTTTTTGATTGAAGACAATCTTGACATAATCAAAGCTTCAAGAAAGATGGGGGTTGATGCTCATCATGTCAGCAGAATTATAGAATGAAAATATATTTCAATGATGAAAATCTTATAAATTCGCATCAAAGCGACAGAGAAAAGAAATATTTGCTGTTTCGTTCTCGGTCGGGAGTTTTTCCATTTGTCAAATATGAAGAAGATTTGTCTGCTTTAAATGACTATTGTTGTTTGATTTTAGGTAGTTTAAAACAAAAAAGTGCAGAAGTGGCAAAATATAAATTGGATGGAGAAGATGTTGATTTTAGAAAAATAGAATTTTCTAAAAGTTTTCTTGAAATTGAAAATTCGGCAATTGACGCAAAAATAATTTAATTGTTTGACAAAAAGACTTTAAACTGGTTAAAATAATTAAAAAAGGGGGATAGGTGTGAAGAAAACAACATGGATAATTTTGTCTATTGTTTTTGCAGTTTGTGCTGTTGGCGGAATTTTGTTGGGAGTTTTTTGGCGCCCAAACAGCTCAAAAACTGTTACATATCAAGTGGCAGATGCTTTTAATTCGAATGAATTTTCATCTGAAAAAGTGAAAATAGGGGAAAGTCTGGATGAAAAAACAATACTTCCGCAAGCTAACAACAAAATGTTTTTGGGATGGTTTCTAGATGCTAATTTTAAAAATGAAGCAATTTTCCCTTTGGTCGTAGAAGAAGATGTAACATTGTATGCCAAATTTTTGAACGGAACATTTGATGCAAGTTCATTTTCTTATGACGAACAAACCGACAGTTATGTTTTGGTGAAAAATTCAGAGCTCCAACTTCAAACGGTGATGGTTGTGCCAGACTTTTTTGATGACGGAGAGCATGGCGTTAAAGAAGTGAGCAAGATTTCTGACGGAATTTCTGCAGACGAAACTTTGATAGGCAACAACTCAGTGGTTCAAGAGATTTACATAGGCAACAATGTCACATATTTGGGAGCCTTTTTCGCTAGCAAATCAACCGAACTAAAAAAAGTTTTTATGGGTGATATGATTTGTGAATTTCCTTCTGAAAAGTCATTGGCTTTTTCCTATTGTGAAAAACTTGAAGATGTCAAACTTTCTGCTTCAATGACAGAAATTCCGACCGAAATGTTTTCAAACACTGGCGTTTTAAATTTGAATTTTTTGACTGAAAATATAACTGCAATTGAAAACCAAGCATTTTATTCGTGCCAAAATTTGACGGAGGCAACAATTCCACAAAGTGTCAAAACAATTGGAGAAAATGCTTTTGGGTTGTGCGAAAATTTGGAAACAGTAAAACTTCACAGCGACTTGGATTTGGCTTCTTTAGTTTTTGACCAAACAAAATTTGAAGAAAATGTGCTTGACAAAGCAGTGCCATGTTATGACGACATTGAAAAATTTATTTTTCTTAGAGCAAGTGCAGACCTTGTCGACACAACGACAATCGAAAATTTTGACAAAATTATCTATGTGGCAGATTATGCGTTTACGCCGCGCGCTGACGAAATTGAAACAAACAGCTTGACCACTGTCGATTTGCCAACATGTGAAATTTTGGGCGAAGGCGCTTTCAGCGATTGCGCAAATTTGACGACCGCAAGCATTCCTTTGGTTGAAACAATCAGCCAGTCGGCTTTTGAAAATTGCAAAAATTTGGGAAATGTGACCATGACAAATGCAAAATATATTGAAGCGGCGGCTTTTCAAAATTGTTATGATTTGATAATAGATTTGCCTGAAGGCTTAATTTGGATTGCAGACTATGCATTCAACCACTGTTCAAACAGCACACAAACTCAAATTGTTATTCCTTCAAGCCTTATTCAACTTGGTGGACGCGAATTTGTAGGAGCAAACAACGAAAACGAGATAATAGGATCACACATTTTTTACAACTGTGCGACTACAACTTTAAATGAATTTGTTGTTGCTGAAGGAAATGAAAACTTTGAGACTGATAAAGGTGTTCTTTATACAAAGGATTTCAAATATCTTGTGAGCTATCCTTCAGCAAAAACGGGTTCTGATTACAATATCAAAGAAGGATGCTTAGATTTGTTTCAAATGTCATTTAGCAGAGCTTTCAATTTAGAAAATTTGACCCTACCAAGTTCCTTGGTGATAAGATATGGTGATGATAAGCCAGAAAACTTTGTTGACAATGCAAGCAACAGTTTGAACGATGCAATTTATTATTTTACTTCGATCAAAAGTTTTGTTGTTTTCTTTAAAAATCCAAATTATATAATCATGGATGGTTGCCTTTATACAGCTGATGGCACCGAACTCGTGGCAGTTCCAACAAGATGTGGGGTTGATGGAAAGCTTCAAATAAACTGTGAAAAAATTTTGAAAAATCCATTTTATTATCATCAAAATGGTGCAAAATTGAATATAAACGGGAAAGAGGTTGGAGGAATGCCAACGCAGCTCATTCTTGGCGAGAAGGTTTCCGAAATAAGCGATGAAGTTTTGGCTTACATCAACAGTTTTGTCAGAAATGACGGCACTGGTTGGGTTGTGGTGAGCAATTCGGCACACTTCACAATTGACGGCGAAGGAAAACTTGAAAGAGTGGCAGAATAAAGAGAAGTGAATTTCACTTCTTTTTTTAAGACAAAATAAAACAAATTTTTAAATTTTTTTAGAAATATAATTTCTCTATAAAAGGAGAAAATTATGCCATTCATCATCACAGAACCACAAAAAATAGACGGAACCGTTCTTGGATTTGCCATTTATCCATATCATTTTTCTTTTCAAGATAGGTTTGAAAAGAAAAGAGAATTCAATCAAAAATTGCTCATCTTTGTCATGAAAGACAGCCCGTTTAATGAGATTTCTCATGTCGTTTTTGAAAACAAATATTCTGACGCCGAAGTTTCACGAAACTATGTAGATAAAAAACTGAAAAATTTTATTGACAACAATCCAAAATATGTTGTCAATCCCGAACTTGTGGACGAATTTTTCTATTCTTCCATTCATTATTGCGACAAAAACGAATTGAAAAAAGATTTATAAGATATTTGCAAAATTCTTGCTGTTGTGCTATTCTTAAACTGACTTTATGGAAGCAAAAGAAAAGAAACTTTTTCATTCAAGACCGCTTTTTTATAGCTTTTTGGCAATGTTGCTGGCGATTTCAACAACAAAGTTTCTTTTTGACGGACAAACCAAATATATTGTTTTTGTTGTTGCACTTTTAGCGGTTTTGACCGTTTATTGTTTTTGGTCGAAAAGTTTTTTGTCACTTATTTTAATTTTAGCTTTTTTCTTGTTTGGAATGGGCTGGTTTTATGTCGGTGTTTCAACGTTTGAAGGAAATGTCTATTCATCCACCTGCCATGTGCAAGGTCGCATTTCAGATGACATAAGTTATTCTTCTTATGGCAACAGCGCAAATGTGGTTTTGAAAGATGTTTACATAAACGGCGAAAAAGAAAGCAACATAAAACTTCAAATTTACATAGAAAATCAAAACCAATTTTCGGCTGGCGACATCATTGAGTTTGATGCTGAAGTTGACAATGCTCAACTCTTTTCGCTTGGGCAATTCAACAATTCTTATTATCGCGACAGAACGCCATACACAAGTCAAGTTTCGATTGAAGATGTCACTTTTCTTGGAAACGACCTGAACTTTGATGAGAGCTTCAGGCTTGAGATGAAAGATGTGCTTTATGAGCATATGGGAGAGCGCAACGGTGCGGTTGCCATGGCGGTTTTGTTTGGTGATAAATCCGAAGTGGAAATTGACATCTACGAAAGTTACAGAACTTCGGGCATCATACATTTGTTAACTGTTTCTGGTTTACATGTCAGCTTTTTGATTGGACTTCTGGGATTTTTCTTGAAAAAGCTGAAAGTGAAAGGAATTTTAAATTTTGCAATTTGCGTTATCTTTCTTTCGCTATATGCCTACATCTGCGGATTTGCGCCTTCCATTTTGCGAGCTGGAATTATGGGGCTTGTGCTTCTTGGAGCAAAACTTTCAGGAAAATGTTATGACAACTTGACAACTTTGGGTTTGGCTGGCATTGTGATTTTGTTGGTTTCTCCGCTTTCTGCACTTGACTTAGGCTTTTTGATGAGTTTCTTTTGCGTTTTAGGGATTTTTGTTATCACTCCTTGGATGACCAAAGTGTTGAGAAAAGTTTTTCCAAAGTTTGTTGCAGAGTCTTTTGCCGTTTCTATCGGAGCGCAGATTGGCATACTGCCATTTGTCGCTCAAATCTATGCGGGAATCAATCTTTTGACCTTTTTTGTAAATTTGATTGTGATACCAATTTTCTCCGTGCTTTATCCTGTCTTGTTTGTGGGCGTCTTTCTGGCAGCCATGCTTCCATTTTTTGGCTTTATTCTTCAGGTTTGTGGCTGGGGATTGACGCTGGTTTTTGAAATTTCAAGTTTCTTTGGTCAGACTTATCTTATCACTTGGCTGGAACCTTTTGACATTTTCTTCACTGCTGCAATGTTTGTTTTGTTTTTCTTGCTCAGCAAATTTTTTATGGCAAGCAAAAAAGTCAAAGTGGTCAGCTGTTTGGTTGTTTCCTGCATTGGTGTTGTTTTTGCAGTGGTGCCTTACATTCCAACCACGCCAAAACCTGCACTGTCTTATGCGTTCAACTATTCCACAGGCGTTGTCCTTCTCACAAACAGGGAAAATAGCAGCATTCTTGTCGATTGTGGCTACACTGACTTTACAAAAAGACTTTTGGATGCAACAAATGTTTCTGACGTCAGCGCAGCTTTTGTTTTAAACCGAACAACTGCCAATATCGACACAGTCAGAGAACTTGGCATTGACTATCTTTTCCGCACAGGTTCTGGGCAAGGTTATGACGAAGAAATTTTGGTGAACTTGGGCGAAACTTACACTTTGGATGGTTTTGAGTTTTCTTTTGCTGAAAATGATGGCAGGTTGGTGGGGCTGGAAATCACTTTTGACAGCACCAAAGTTTTGATTTTGAGAAATGTCAACATTTCAGAAGATGTGCTTGAAAATTTGTCAGAAAATGCTTATGATTTTGTTTTGATTGGCAAAAAGACCGATTATGCTGATTATTTTTCGTCGCATTCGCGAGTTTTGAGTTATTATAGAAATGATTTTTCGGATGCCAGCTTTTTGGAAAGCGGCAATGTTTCTTATGTCATAAATGGCAATAATTATAAAAGGAGAGTGATAGATTGAAAACTTTAAAATCCAGATTGCAAAAAAAGATTGAGCCAAGTTATCTTGTCCAAGGAGAAGATATTCTTTTGTATGACAAGGCTTTGGAACTTATCAAAAAAGCCGTCAATTTGACGCTTGAAGACTTCAACTTTATTGTTTTTGACGACGACAATTTTGACGTCGACGCTGTCATTGATGCGTGCGAAACTCTTCCGATTGGAAGCGACAAAAAAATTGTTTTGCTCAAAAATTTGACAAAAATAAACGAAAATTTTAAAAAAAAGTTGAAAGATTACATCAAAAAGCCTGTTGAAAGCACTTGTTTGGTCATTTTTGACTTTTTCAACAAGTTTGATTTTGTCATAAGCGAAAAGGTCAGCGCCAAACGTTTGGATGATTTCAGTTTGAAAGAACTGATTGTGGCAGACCTGCATGCGCACAACAAAACAATAACCACGGACGCTTGTCAGCAGCTGATTGAAGCTTGCTGCAACTATTATTCTCTGATAAAAAACGAACTTGACAAGCTTATCTCTTGCGATGACGACCAAATCACAACAAAAACAATTGACAATTTGGTTTGCAAAGAGACAGAATTTACTGTTTTTGAACTCACAGACGCGCTTTCAAAAAGAGACAGTCAAAAAGCGGTTTCGCTTCTCAACTTGATGGAAAAAGACACAAAAACTTTCAGTTTGGTGTTAAATCATTTCAGAAGATTGTTTTTTGTGGCAGTTTCCGGACTTTCAGACAAAGAACTTTCTGAGCTTTTAAACGTCAAAGAATATGCCATAACAAAAGCGCGAACACTGTCTAAAAATTTCAGCAAGTTACAACTTAAAAACATATACGAAATGTTAAATGACGTCGATTTTTATATAAAAAATGGGCAAATGCAGACAGAAAATGCACTTTATTATTTGATTTTTAACATTCTTTATTGTTAAAATGAAAAAAACAAGGAGAAAAACATGGATTTGGAAGAAATTAAACAAGAATTTTTGGAAATTTATTACAACATCGAAAGAGATGGTGCGGAAGAACTTTTGAACTATCTTGAAAAGACCGATTTTTTCACGGCTCCTGCTTCTGGAAGACGCCACAACAACTTTGAAGGCGGTTTGTGTTTGCACAGCATAAATGTTTATAAGCGATTTTTGAAACTTCTCAATCAAGAGTTTGGACAAGATTGGCAAAAAGTTATCTCTGAAGAAAGCGTGGCTGTTATTGCGCTTTTGCATGACATTTGCAAAGTGAACACTTACACTGTTGAAATGCGAAACGCCAAGGTCAATGGCGAATGGGTGCAAAAACCTTATTACAAATATTCCGACAGTTTGCCTTATGGTCATGGCGAAAAGTCGGTTTATATGATTTCTGGCTTTATGCGATTGACGCGTGAAGAGGCCATGGCAATAAACTGGCATATGGGCGCGTTTGACCCAAGAGCGGCAGGTGGAAATTATATTTCAGAAGTGTTTTACAGATATCCGACAGCATTTTTGTTCCATTTGGCTGACTATATGGCTACATATTTGGATGAAAAAGCGGTTGAAAACTGAAAAAAAATTGCGCGAAAATGACACATTTGAAATTATATTCATAAATATAAAAGAAATACAACAAAAAGTTGAGATTTCTTTTATTTTTGTGATATAATACAAACCGCACACAGCCTTGTTTTTCTTAAAATGTGACAAAAATCATGCGAATTTTTTGAAATTGTTTGAATTATTGCGTCATTTTTTAAAAATGGGTATTGACAGGTGGGCGAATTTGATTTATAATTATATCAGAAAACGGAGGTGTTTATATGGTTTCATTAGACATTAAAGAAAAAAAATTGTTGGAATTGCCTAAAGCAACTTTTAAAGAAGTTTGGGAAAAGGCCAAAAACAATGAAAAATTTCACGTCAATGGCGCGAAATATGTTTTCGTGAAAGATAAAGAAGATGGCAAAACATATTGCTATTTGCAAACAAACGGAAATGCAAACGGCAAGTTTATTGCGCAGGTCAATATGGAAGGCGACAGAGCTCGCATTTTGTTGGGCTTGGCTTCAAGAGACGCAAAAGCTTATTTTGACAAAAATGACAGCGATGCAACTAAAACGTTGTATACTTACTTGGACCAATCAGTCAATCAGGACTACACAAAAGAAACCTATAAAGCCATAAATCCAAACAAAATGTCATTTTCCAAGAGCACACAAATTGCAAAAGAAAATGTAAATTATTTTCAACCACAAGTTTTGGAAGTTTCAGGACTTTTCAAAAAATCAAGCACAAAATTGCTTGAAAATGGTTCAGATTTATACATGATTGTTTGCCCAGACAGCAACGGAGTGCTTTCAGTTTGGCTTGCAGACAAAAATGTTGTTGAAAAAGACAAAAATGGCAAATATGCTTTCAAAAAATTGAATGACGGAACGGCTTGGGACAAATATTTGCAAACAATGAATCCAATTCCAACTGAACACATCAAAAAAGTCAGCGCAGTTAAGCCTTTTGAATTTTTTAGAACTGGCACAAAAGTCAAGGTTTGGGCAGAAGCTCAAAATAAGGGTGACGAAATTGTTTATTTAAAAAATTCTAAGAAAGAAGTTAAAAATTTCTTGAAAGAAGCAAGACTGAGCTATGCATCATATAAAGGTGGCGAACTTAAACAAAAGAAGATTTACAAAAAAGTTAAAGTTTCCACAACAGTTGCAGTCGGCTTGGCAGCATTTGCTTTGGGAGCAGCAGTTGGCGTTGGAACAACATCTTCAATTGACAAGTCTGACGCTGCAAGAAATTATGGAAAAGAACAAGCAGCTCAAGCTGTTCAAACGCTCAGCACAGCAAGCAGAAAAGCTTCAAGAGCAACAGCAAACAACGCAGAAACAAAAGGCGTTTTGTTCAACTTTGTCACAGACGAATATGGCAATGTCACAGTTTCAAGCTTTGCAGGTCTCAACAATGCTTTGACGAAAGAATATAAAAACTATAAATCTGGACTTGGCTATTTCAAATATGGCTTCAAACAAAATGCTCAATATGAAAAAATGACCAAAGCGGGCATTGGTGAAGAACTTGGTTATTCGGCTGCAAAAGAATTGGCAGAAAACAATGTTGACTTGAAAAACGGCAGCAAAATTGATGTTTACTATCCAGTTGCCACAACAAACACAGTTGAAGAAGCAAAAAATCGTCAAACATTCATTGATTATTTGACAGGCTATCAAGGCTACACTGCTGCAGAAGCTGAAGAATTTGCCAACGCTTATGACCGCACATACAAAAACACTGTTGACGAATTGAACAAAGAAGGCATTGGTGGAAATGGCGAAACCGTTGACCCAGAAGTTGACTACACTGCAAGTGACATCAAAGAAGCTGTTTTGTCAGCACTTAGAAAATATAACTTGGCAAACAAAAATTTGACAGCTGACCAAATCAACATCGTTTATTCAAACTTGACAGACGAAGACGTTTTGTTTGCAACATCTGGCACAAGCGACAACATGAACAAGTTTATTTATAAGATTGACTTGAAAGACAACACAATCGAAACAAACGAACAACTTTGCGAAAGCATTTTGGATGCTGAAGGTGTTAAAAAAGGAACTCGCGCTGACATTTTCTTTGCAGGCATGAGTGGAGCTGAAAGAGCATTGCAAAACTATTATGACGAATATAACTATGACAATGGTTTGCAAAATTCAGTTGCTTATGTGACAGATTATGACCTTTCTCAAGAAGGCGAAAACTATGTTTCTTCTCCAAACTTGATCATGGTCAGAGACGGCGCAACTTCAATCGAAGAAAGAGCCGCAGGAAACGAAGTGACTGTGAAAGCTGGAGCGAATTCTTCGATTTCTGAAATGGCTGCACTTGCAATCTTGGGCGAATATGGCTATAGAGGAAACGAAAATTATGCAGTCAGCGAAAACGATGGAGCTTCAAACGCAATTTATGACAACAACCAAAGAGAAGTTGAAGTGACCACTCAAGGCACACCAGTGAAAGTGACTTACACGACAAAAAATGAATATGACAGAGAAATCTAATCAAAAAGCAAGCCGACTTGGCTTGTTTTTTGTTGCAAACAAATCGACAAAAAACAAAAATTTTAAACAAAATTATTGCAAGCAATTTTTTGTTGTGATATAATATTTTCATGAGCGCAAAAGAAAAATTGAAAAAGTTTTTGATGCCAGGTTTGGGGTTGATTTTGGTGATTGCTATCATCGTTCCGATTGTTGTTATCAACATAAACAACAGTTCTGCAAGCGAAACTGACCTGACGATTTCAACCAGAAATATCTCTTTAAAGGTTGGCGAAGAAAAGCAGTTGTCTTATTATCTTTCAGATTTGTCAGCCAAAGTTTCTTATTCGATCGAAGACCCAGAAGTAGTTGAGATGAATGGGAATAAAGTTAAAGGTCTGAAAGAAGGCTTGACAAGCATAACTCTCGAAGCTGAGTTAAACGATAAAACTGCACAGGCGGTTTGCAATGTTGTGGTTTCAAAAGCGGATGAACCGAGCGACGAGGGCGAGCCAAGCGATGATGACGCATCTGACAACGACCAAAACAACGATGGTCAAGATGAAAATGAAAATCAAGATGGTTCGGGCAATGAAAACCAACCAGTTATTCCAGATATAGATCAGTTTGAGTTCAAGTTGCACAATCAAGCCAATTGTGAAATTGAAAATAATGTTATCAAATTAAACTCAGGCGTTTTTGGTTTCTTTAGAATTGAATATTCTGAAAGCACGAAAGATGTAGAACCTGAATTGGTTGCTGAAGAGGGAATTTCATTGTCTCCAATTGGAATGAACAACACTTGGCAAATTCTTGCGGAAAATGCTGGCAGAATTTTGGTTAAAATCAATGGAGAAATTATTGGCGAAATTTTAGTTGAAATAAAATCTTAAAAAATATTATAAAAATAAAAGAAAAATTCCCAAGAGTAGATGTGCTGACGCTGTCGGCTACACCTATACCACGAACACTGAATATGGCAATGAGCGGTATCAGAGATATGTCACTGCTGGAGGAAGCACCCGGCGACCGCAGACCTG
>ERZ780218.2029-NODE-2029-length-10452-cov-2.289218_pt1 | contig 10452 bp, 7 predicted proteins | sample MGYA00510975_ERZ780218 | MGnify/ENA primary metagenome ERZ780218 (study PRJEB29588, sample SAMEA2152063) | human gut metagenome | biome: human gut; feature: human-associated habitat; material: faeces | place: Denmark | collected 2008/2010 ...
TCTGTGTCCTCCGCGTCCTCTGTGGTGAAAACCTAAACAAGAACTAATAACCTTCATCTTTCTATCAATTCCAGTCATTCCGTTTTGGGGGCTATTTTACCCTTTTACCCTCTTTGTAGCTTCCTGTAACGCTTGTTTTGGACGAATTTAAAGTTGAAATGAACGAAAACAAAGTCCTGTTAGACAGTATCAGAGAAGGAAGAAATGAATTGAAAGTTCCGTTTCGGACGGTTTATCTACATTTGCCTACAGAAAAACCAATCATTTGATATCATGAAAAAAGTATTATTGATTTCATTCGTAATCTTGTCTGTGGCTGCACAGATGACACATGCGCAAAAACAAGCAGTCATCAAGTTGACGGAAACAACGTTGATGCATGAAATGCGTGCCACTCCTTATCCTCTTGATAAAGCGGTGGTAAATGATCGTGCGGTTTCTTTCCAATGGCCGCTCTGTTCGGACATGAACTCGCAGGACAGTCCGTTGGATGGATTCGAACACAAAGTAAAGAAGGTAGATAAAACGAAGATTACCTATCGGTTACGTTATTCGCAGGATGCCGGATTGAAGTCCGGAGTTGTTCAGGTGGAAACTCGTTGGCCGTTCTATAATCCGGAACAACCGCTTGCGCCGGGGGTATGGTACTGGCAGTTCGGTTATGTAGAAAACGGAGAAGTGACTTGGGGAAGCACACAGCAAGTCACTGTAGAAGATCGTCCGGGCAAATTCTGTCCGCCTTCATTGAAAACAGTGTTGGCAAAACTACCTGCCGACCATCCGCGTGTGTGGATCATGAAGAACGAATGGAAGGACTTTATAAGTCACAGCAAACAAAAGGCAGAAAGGCAATGGTATCTTGAACGTGCAGATCAGGTACTTCAGACTCCAATGAAATCAGTGAAAGATATTAATGTCTCGCAGGTGAAGAATCTGAAGAACGAGATGCAGATAAATTCATACCTCACTCGTGAAAGCCGTCGCATCATCGATGCGGAAGAGGGAAATACCGAAGCATTGATACGGGCCTGGTTGCTGACGCAGGATACTAAATATGCTGACGAAGCCATCAAACGGGTATTTATCATGGCCGACTGGGATAAAGATAAGAATGTGAAAGGAGATTTTAATGCTTCTAGCTTATTGTCTCTCTGCTCTATGGCTTATGATTCTTTCTACGACCGGTTGAATACATCACAAAAGAAAGCATTACTGGAAGCCATCAAAAATAAAGGTGGTGAAATGTATGAGAACTTTAATAACAGGATGGAGAACCACATCGCCGACAATCATGTGTGGCAGATGACACTTCGCATCCTTACAATGGCGGCATTCAGTGTATATGGCGATCTGCCCGAAGCCAACACATGGGCGGATTACTGTTATAACGTCTGGTTGGCACGTTTTCCCGGATTGAACAAAGACGGTGGCTGGCACAATGGCGATTCTTACTTTACGGTCAACACCCGTACATTAGTAGAAGTACCTTACTATTATAGCAAACTGACCGGTTACGACTTCTTTTCCGATCCTTGGTATCAGGGAAATATCATGTATACCATCTTCCAGCAGCCTCCTTTTTCCAAATCCGGAGGAAACGGAAGTTCGCATCAGAATGTGGGGCGTCCAAACAGTATCCGTATAGGATATTTGGATGCACTGGCACGCCTTACCGGAAACACTTATGCCGCTGATTTCGTACGCCGTACATTGAAAGTGGAACCGGATTATATGAAGAAAGCCTTATTGAATAAGCCCGGTGATCTGGCCTGGTTTCGCCTGCAATGTGATAAACCTCTGCCGGAAGGTGAAGGATTGACAGCACTCCCTGCAGGATACGTCTTCCCCGCAACAGGACTTGCCTCTTTCCAAACGAACTGGGACAGAGTAGGTGGAAATGCGATGTGGAGTTTCCGGTCAAGCCCTTATGGTTCTACCTCTCATGCACTTGCCAATCAGAATGCTTTCAATACGTTCTATGGTGGAAAACCATTATTTTACAGTAGCGGACACCACATTGAGTTTACCGACGTACATAGTATGTTGTGCCATCGTGCCACACGTGCTCACAATACGATTTTGGTGAACGGTATGGGACAACGTATCGGTACGGAAGGATATGGATGGATTCCCCGTTATTATGCCAGCGAGAAGATCGGGTATGTGCTGGGTGATGCTTCCAATGCTTACGGAAAAGTGATTTCACCGCTTTGGCTGACACGCGGCGAACAGTCGGAGGTGCATTATACGCCCGAAAATGGCTGGGATGAGAACCATGTGAAAAACGTTCCGCCGTCACATTGTCAATTTGGGAAAGACAGGACTCATCTTTATCTATGACGAACTCGTGGCAGACGAACCTGTAAACTGGAGTTATTTGCTGCATACCACAGAAAATCCCATGACAGTGGATAAATCGAATCATCGCTTCGTGCATATTCAAGCCACGAACCGCGGAGGAGCATCAGACGCTTATCTTTTCGGCAAAAACGGAACAAGCGATGGTAGATACTTTCTTCTGTGCGCCAACCAACTGGAAAAATGTGACGAACGCACAAGGGAAAACGTTGAAATATCCTAATCACTGGCATTTCACCGCTACATCGGAAAAGGCACAAGTATATCGTTTTGCCACTGTCATCAATACACATGCACTGAAATATCCTGCCAAAGATCCCGAAATCTTGTCCGACGGACGTATCAAAGTGGGCGGATGGCTCATCAGTGTTAACCTGAAATCCGACGGTGCTCCCTCGTTCTTTATCCGCAGCACTCAAGAGAAGGTGAATATCACTTATAGAGGTGAAGCTACTGTCATCAATGAGGATGGGTACGAAACGGTAATGAGGGATACGGTGCCCGAACTGGAAATCTAATCAATGAACATGAAAGATACGAATATATGAGACACTCTACTTTTAATATGAGAACTATATGTCTGTTGGCTGCATTATCGGGCATAACCGTCTTGTCGGCACAGACTCCCGGTAAGCCCCGTGTACAGACTTCGGCAGCTCCGGAGGAAACTACAGTTTACAAGCCTGGCGGGAAAAAGCAGGAAACAGCAGTTGCGACTTCTTCAAAAAAAGAGGAGGATAAACGCCAATCCGGCAAAGAGAATACAGGAAAGAAAGCGGCTGCCTTTGATAGTCAACGCTATCTGGCACTGAAAACGAATGTAATATATGATGCTTGTGCTTTGCTGAACCTTGCCGTGGAAATGCAGGTGCATAAAAAGATCACGGTAGAGTTGCCGTTGACTTGCAGTTTGTGGGACTTGGGGGATAAGCACGGCGTGCGTACGGTAGCATTGCAACCTGAAGCCCGCTGGTGGATAGGAAATGAAACAGGACGGGGACACTTTGTCGGACTGCACGCCCACGTAGCATGGTTTAACGTGAAGTGGAACGATGACCGTTATCAAGATACTGATCGTCCGCTGTTGGGAGCCGGAATAAGCTACGGTTACAAACTCCCTCTTTCCAAACACTGGGGAGCGGAATTTAATATGGGAGTGGGATATGCCAACATGAAGTATAACACCTATTATAATGTAGACAACGGCGCACAGCTGGATACGCGTGTCCGTCATTACTGGGGGATAACCCGTGTGGGAGCATCGTTGGTCTACCGCTTCTAACCTTAGATAGGAACATACATATAAATAAGATAACAATATGAGAAGAAATTTATATATACTGGCACAGTGCACTTTCTTGTTGTTCATCACCCTGCTGGTGAATGGATGCAGCCTGCACGAAGAACCGGAAATGACTCCCGAAGGAGAACTGGGAGTGGACCCGACAGCTGTAACACTCAACCTTAATCTGGCAATGAATCTAAGTTTGGCAGAAAGAGCACCGGTTACCATCACCCGTGCGTCGGAAACCAACTATCTGCGTCGTTTCATCGTAGAAGCCTATCTGGATAGACAGGTGGCGGCACGGCAAACGGTATATGAAGAGGATTTTAACCGTGCCAGTCTGTCTGTTAGTATGAAGCTGCACGCCCGTAATTACCGCATCCTGGTGTGGGCCGATTATGTGAATGCGGAGACACCGGAACAGGGACTTGTTTACGATGCCAAGAATCTGGCTTTTATCCTTCCTGCCGGAAAGTATATAGGGAATAGCCGCTATAAAGATGTTTTTGCTGCTTCTGCTATGGCAGACCTGACTTCTTTCCGCAATCATTGGGGAGCTGAAACAAGTCTTGACGTTGAACTGTATCGTCCTGTAGCACGCTATGAACTGGTGGCTAAAGATGTGGCAACGTTTCTCAATAAACTGTCCACAGGCGGACTGAAAGGTGAAAGTTTTACCGCTCGTGTGAAGTACAGTGATTATTTGCCTACCGGCTACAATTTGTGGGACGATGTACCCAAGAACTCGCTCATGTACATGGAATATAAAGTGGCCTTTGAACGCCCTGCCGATGGTACGAAAGAACTGAAACTGGGATTCGACTATGTGTTGACCGATGTCGGAGAAACCGTTTCCATCCCTGTAGAGCTCGAAATCTTGAATGAGAAGAATGAAGTGCTGGCACGTACTGCTTTCCGTATTCCTTGCGAACGGGGCAAAAACACAACGGTACGCGGAAACTTCCTGACTTCCGATGCCAATGGAGGAATAGGGATCGATCCCGATTATGACGGTGATCTGGAGGTAGACCTTGGAGAATTATAAAATAGACAAATCAATTAAGAATTGCTTAACCATAAAACAATTAAGATCATGAAAAAGAACTTATTTTATTCGCTAATGGCTTTGTTCGTAGTGCTTTTTGCATCCTGTGGACAAGAAGAAATCGTTTCGGACAACGGAACAGAAATCAATGCTCCTGTTACTATCTCTGTACAGGCTCCTGTAAATAACGTCTTTAGCCGTGCGGTTACCATTCCTGACGGTTATACGATGCAATGTATCATGCAATTACTGAATGCTGATGGCAATAAGATAGGCGATCAGGTAACTAAACCGGTTACAGACGGTAAGGTATCTTTCACTATTTCTGTAGATGAACAAAAAGAAGTGTCGAAAGCATTGTTTTGGGCTGAATACGTGCCGGAAAGTGGTGCCGCTAATAAAGTATATAACACTGCTGATTTGAGAGCTGTAGGATATAATACTTCATCATTCGATCTGACAAATGATGCGTTGATGGCAGCCAGCGACGCTTTCTGCGGAAAATTGGAAACGATTGGTAATGCCAGTGTGACATTGAAGCGCCCGTTTGCTAATGTAAGCGTAAAACCGAAAAATCCGGAAGTAGCTGCGGCAGCTAATAAACTGGAAATAAAATATAACGCTTTGAGCGGATATGATATTTTAGAGGGTAAATGTTCTGCTACAACTCCTGTGACTTATACAAATGCAGGTTTTGCTTCTGCGGATGGCAATTGGTTCGCTAATTTCTTTTTTGCTCCTTCAAATGTAGGTAAATTTACAGAAGAAATAACTATGGCATTGAGTGGCGGATATAGTAAAGAGATTAAAATACCGGCAAATACATTACCTTTGGATGCTAATATGCAGGTTATGGCTAAATTTGAAATCGGAGATGGAAACTTTGACATTGAAGTAGGAGTGGATCCGGATTATGAAGCATTGGAAATGAAAGTTGGTAGTTATATCAATGCCGAAGGTAAAGTGGTACGTGATGCGGCGGATGCTGTTGGTATTGTTTTCACGATGGAGACTATTGGTAGTGATGTGCCGGCTAATTATCCTGTAGCACTTCAAGGTAAGACAATTGCTGGATATGCAGTAGCGATTGAAAATGTGGCGACTGGTCGTCAATCTCTTAATCCTGACGGTGTGTTAACAAATCTGGTTGAGACAGCAGCAAGTATGACTAATGGAACACAGATTACGGAGGTGTTGTTAACAAGTCTTGGAGACGTTGCGTTTAAAACAACTTATGAAAAATGGGTGGGAGAACATGCTCCTGTTAGTGAGAATTTGAGTGCATGGTATATTCCTACATTGTCGCAATTGAGTGCGTTTATGAGTACATTGTTTACTATGAAAGAGGTACCTGCTACTGGTAGTGAGGACTTTAGAAACATGCCGGAGTTTGAGTTTGTCAATGGTAAAATGTTTGATAGAGAACCGATTGCTACGGTAAACTATGCTTCCAGTACTATCAATAACCAAGGTAATGTTTCTGGTGTACGTATTAATGTGGCCAGTAGTGCCGTAACTAATGCACAAGAAGCGGGTATTGCTGTTAAAACAGCTGCTAACCAACAAGCTCTTTGCCGCCCGATGATTACAATCTTTAAATAGTCACTGAATATTCGACCTTACTCAATAGAAGTTCAAGGAAAGTGGGATCCCCCCGTCCCGCTTTACCTTCTTCTTACATTGAAACTTTTGAAAATAGCCCTCTAATCTTATACCAAGAAAAGAAAATAATATGCACACCACATTTCGCCTATCGGTTTTTCTTTTGTTCATGGTACAGTTGTTCTGTAGCTGTACATCTGACTCGATGCCCGAACCGGACCATACACAGCCTGAAACGCCAGCCGGAACTCCCGATGCCTATCAGGATAAGATACGGACGCAACCTTATCCCAAAGCAGATAATGAATTGTGTCTGAATCCTGCTCCCCTTATTGTCCCTCAAGCCATGAAGACGGGCGAAAGACTGCAATTTTCTCTTTCACGTACTGAAGATTTCAGCAGTTCCGAAACACTACTTACCGAACCGCAGGAATAGTGTATGTATAATCTTCATCGCCGCTTGGAGGTCGGCACATGGTATTGGCGTTTTCGTTCCACTAATCTTAATGGAACTACGCCCGGTGAATGGAGCTCTACCTATCGTTTTGAAATAAAGAATGATACACCGAAATTCATAACACCTCCTTTTCAAACATTCTTAGCCAATGCTCCCCGCCAGCATCCCCGTATTTACTGTTTTTTGGACGATCGTATCGGGGAAGCTCGTAACCGTGTGGCCTCACACCCTGAATATAAAGAACTGCAAAGCCGTGCTTCTTTGGCATTGAATGCCGAATACACCGGAATGACTGATTTATATAATCGTGCAGAAGAACTCCGGCAACATGCCACTTATCTTTATCAGGCTTATCATCTGACTCAAAAAGAAATTTATGCCGAAAAGTTACGTCAGCTTCTCGAAGCTTTGATTGCCGCTCCCCCAGCTGATGGACAACTTTTTGCATCCAACTTTACTGCCAGCAACATCGCATGGTGTCTTGTTGCAGCCTACGATCTGCTTTATAATAACTTGTCTGCTTCCGATCGTACTGCTGCCGAAGAACTGATGATGCGTGTGGCACGTTACTATTACAAGGTAAATTGCGGTTTTCAGGAAAACCATCTCTTTGATAATCATTTTTGGCAGCAGAATATGCGTGTCCTCTTTCAAGTGGCTTTGTCGCTTTATGATAAACTGACCTATTCTTCCGAAGTGTTGCCCATGATGGAGTACTATTATGAATTGTGGACAGCCCGCGCTCCTGCTTCCGGTTTCAATCGCGACGGTATATGGCACAATGGTACCGGTTATTTCAGTGCCAATATCTTGACTCTGGCATATATGCCGTCTCTTCTTTCATTTATCAGTCAGTACGATTATCTATCGCATCCGTGGTATCAGAATGTCGGACGCTCGCTGGTTTATACTTGTCCGCCGGGATCGAAAAGCAACGGCTTTGGTGACAGTAGTGAAAAGGGGAGTGAACCCAACCGTTTGGTTGCTGCCTTTGCTGACTATCTGGCGTGTGAAACGGGTGATTCGTATGCCGGATGGTATGCCGGAGAATGTCGGGACCTGTTGCGTCGGGATTATGAATTGCGTCTTTACCGGATGTGTACCGATCAGGATTACAATACAACTTTTCCTGCCGGGGCTGATAAAATGGTATGGTATAAAGATGCTGGTGAAGTAGCCATGCACAGTGCCCCGGAAGATGTAGAAAAAGATCTTGCACTCTCCTTCCGATCCAGTACATTCGGGTCCGGCAGTCACACTACTGCCAGTCAGAATGCTTTTAACCTGTTGTATAAGGGTGTCGATGTGTATCGCAGTACGGGCTATTATCAGAATTTCAGCGATGCTCATAATCTGATGTCCTATCGCCATACGCGGGCGCATAATTCACTGTTGGTAAACGGTATCGGACAACCTTATTCTACCGAAGGTTATGGCAGTGTGATGCGTGCTATGGGCGGACAGCATATCAGTTACTGTTTGGGAGATGCTTCACATGCTTACAGAGGTATCAGCAATGACCCGATGTGGGTTGGCTACTTCAAGCAGGCAGGTATTGAGCAGACGCCGGAAAATGGATTCGGTGCCACCCCATTGACTAAATACCGCCGACATGTGTTGATGCTTCATCCTCATACGGTGATTGTGTATGATGAACTGGAAGCATCGGAGGCTGTCCGCTGGGAGTGGCTGTTACATAGTCCTACGGAATTTAAGATGGATGCGACAAAGAAAACGTTGTCTACAAATAATAAGGCCAAAGGATGGGGGGCTGTGACACAACTTTTTGGAGGACATGTTTTTACGCTATTCCAAACGGACCGTTTCGTAGTGCCGCCCGCCATCACCGGAGCGGAGTATCCCAACCAGTGGCACTTGACTGCACGGGTTGACGGTTGTTCTGCCACCCGTTTCCTGGCTATTATTCAGGTAGGAGATGAGGCTGTTTCTATTATTAACCGTGACGGTGATACCTTTAACGTAGGCGACTGGACGATCAAAGCGGTTTTGGATGCTTCCAAGGCACCGGAACTGACAGTGAGTCATCGCACCGAACAAGCAGTATTTAGTTATGGAACAGACAATCCTGCGTTGAATGGCAATTTTTACTCTCGACAATTTACGGGTTCCTCGTTGCTTTACGACGAGATAGACGGGGCTTATCAGGTGGTAGAAATGACCGACCGGAGTCCTATATCTACCCGGGTAGTAAATCAATGATAAACAATGAAACATAGTGAATATAAATAACAAACAGAATATGATGAAAAGTAGAATTATTTGCATTTTGTTGCTTCTTGTCGGTGTATCCGGCATTTATGCCCAGAGTTTGACCGTTACCGGTAAGGTGGTGGACAACGAAGGCTTGGAAGTGATTGGAGGAAATGTAACCGTGAAAGGAAAACAAAACACGGGTACCATTACTGATATCAATGGTAAATACACCATTACCGTTAGTGATCCGCAGAAAGATGTCTTGGTTTTCTCTTTTATCGGACTGGAAAATATGGAAGTACCCGTGAAAGGAAGGAAACAGATTGATGTGACCATGAAAGCTGCGTCGGTATTGTTGGATGAGGTGGTAGCTATCGGTTATGCAACAGTAAAGCGTAAAGACCTGACCGGTTCCGTGGCTTCTGTGAGAAGCGACGATTTGCTCAAAGTTCCTTCGTCTGATGTAACCCAAGCCTTAGCGGGACGTATGGCAGGGGTACAGATTATACAGACAGACGGTCAGCCCGGTGCTACGATGTCAGTGCGTGTTCGTGGCGGTATATCAATTACGCAAAGCAACGAACCGCTTTATATTATCGACGGATTTCCGACGGAAGATGGCATGTCCAGCCTTGATCCTGCCGATATTGAAAGTATCGACGTGTTGAAAGATGCTTCGGCAACAGCCATCTACGGCGCCCGGGGAGCGAATGGCGTAGTGGTAATCACCACCAAAAGCGGTGCGAAAAGTGAAGGGAAAGCGACTCTTACTTTCGATTCTTATGTCGGTGTGCGTACGCTTGCCAAGCGGTTGGATGTATTAAGTGTAGAGGAATTTGTGTTGGCGGATTATGAAAGAACATTAGGAGATGCTACTGATCCCGAGGAAAGTATGCGGTCATGGCAAAACCGTTATGGTGGTTTTGTCGATCTTCATGAGAACTATGGAAATCGTAAAGGTATCGACTGGCTGGACCGTACGATGGGACGCACTACCGTTACGCAAAATTACCGGGTAGGCGTCAACGGTGGCAATGATAAGTTGAACTACAATATGTCTTATGGTTACTTCAAGGATGAAGGTGCGATGGTATATAGCGGCAGCGACAAACATAACATTGCGCTTAGCGTGAAAAGCGAAGTGAATAAGCGGCTCTCCGTTACAGGACGTATCAACTTCGATTATCTGAAAGTGTATGGAGCAGGTGTTGCCGGAAATGGTACGAATGAAGGCGGAAGCAATGTAGATGCAAAGTTTAATAAAATGGTTCAGATTTTGCAATACCGTCCTACCATTGGTATACGTGGCAATGACTCGGATTTGTTGGCAGGAGAAGACCCTGTATTAAGCGATGCAGACGGAAACGTGATGCAGAATCCGTTGATTGCCGCCGCTGAAGAAAAGGATAATAAGGAAACACGTACTTTGCAAGCCAATGGCGGGCTGACTTTCAAAATCCTCAAAGGATTGACTTTCCGCCACAATACGGG